>Ga0307979_1002190_pt1 | contig 13622 bp, 12 predicted proteins | sample OrgLakmetage1058_FD_201833 | JGI IMG/M metagenome (GOLD analysis project Ga0307979, IMG submission 201833) | Saline water microbial communities from Organic Lake, Antarctica - #1058 | ecosystem: Environmental > Aquatic > Non-marine Saline and Alkaline > Saline | place: Antarctica: Organic Lake...
TGGCTTCTTTCATTTCTTTGTTCATCCTAGTGGGCCTAGGCTCGCAGCTCCTCGGTGGGTGAAAGCATCCTATCGGTGGAGTGGGTATGACTTTGGACTTGGAGGAGAGGAATTCGGTTCAGGATGTGGGTAAAACCCCCCCACCAAACTCGGATACATGTGAGTCTGAGCCTAAACACAATCGAATCTTTGTTCGACCTCGCTAAGTACCGCTTCTGGAGCGGAGAAGCTATTCCTGGTGTTCGTAGGCATATGTTCATTCGTGTTCGCACAGCCTACAGCATTGCAGCCACGTGGCCCATCCTTGCACGGCCCTCGGCACACTTTTAATATAATATAGTATTTCGAGAAATACTAACGCTCCTCCGGAGTGGCTGGCGCCAAAATTCTGAGAATTAGAAATCGAAAGAAGTGCTCGAAACGAGTACGACAAAGGGAGCGCTTATGAAAGTTATATGGACCCGCGTGCCCGCGTGTGATATCAGTCGGGCCCTGGGAATTTTACAGACGCCGATTAGATGGCACTCAGCCATTAGTTACTAAATCCAGCCCCCCTCGGGTGTTCAGGAAAGAATGTCTGTAGGTGATAGTGACAGTGATTGGGGTCGGTGCTGTTCTTTCGACCGGGCTACTGGGAACAGCGTTACAGTTGTTAAAGAGCGTGTGAAGAAGGTGGTGAGGTCAATTTTTGCCATAGTCTTTGCCCACTGAAATGTTAATGGACGTCTTACTTGGTTTTCTAAGAAACTTTCACGGTATTGACGTATAGTGCGAGTAGGCTAATTTGAGCGATGTAAGTAATTGTATTGGGCGAGGTAATGGGTGTAGTTGGAATATTTTTGGTTATATATTTAGAATTTTCTTGATAAAACACTTGTTTGTGAAACTGGAAATACATTTGCGTTTCCTGAACTCTTTAAGAATGTTTTTTTTTGTGCCCGTTCAAAGGGAGACTTGATTTACTAACTAACAGACAGGGTGCGATGTTGTCGGCGGCTAAAGAGTTCCCAGGCCTGACCGTCTTGAGACTTTTTTTTGTTCTCGTTGGCCTGTTGACACAGGCCGGACCGTTACATGATGTTTGTTTTTTCATTGGCCTGTTGAACTATATAGGAATGTATTAAGCGCGCCATCGTATGAGAGTGAAGAGAACGTTGACTGCGACCTCGACCAATGGTTTTGATAACACCACTTATAGGTACCAACGTGACGATGACAATTTTACTATTTTGCCATCACAGCGATTTTTCTATATATGCGTGACAAAAGTGCAAACTCCGACGGTGAATATACTTCTGTTCATGTCCATGTACAAACATGTACAGTACTCGTACACATGTACAAATATGTCCAGTACATGTTGTGCTTATTAGAAGTGTTTTGGAATCTCAACACTTTACAGCAAGGTCCATTGAAGGACAGACGCGCTTCTTCATGAGAACAGCAAGACATAAGGTTTACAATGTCTTGTATGGGAGACACAGAGCACAGGAAGATCCGCCTATTGGGCGGATACATCAGCGCTATTGCTATACATGCGTGACAAAAATTGCGTGGTATTGATTGGATAATTTTACTACGTGACAAAATTTGCGTTTTCAACGTGCGTGACAGAACGTGATAGATATATTGTTGTATACGTTCTAGTTGTTGTGGCATCTTCGCAGTCATCCTATTGAACCTACTATCTGTAACATATTTCACATGTGTTTCCTTTGTATCAGTAAGCATCATGTCTGGCGAGGGACCTCCAAGTAATTGTTCACGGGATGATGACGCAAATGGTCATGAGGTCAGTGCTGACGACGGAAATTCGAATGCCAATAATAACCTAGGAAGTATTCTACGTAGATACATTTCATGCAAAGATGGGACGCCTACCATCTCTTGAGGAATGTAATGATATTCGAGTTCAAAATGCTCAACGCGCACTTTCACCGAAGACCTTGCGTAATGCAATCTTAGAGTGGAACGCAAAAAATATTGGAACATCGTGTACGCTAGAAGCACTCATTCAAGAATATTATGCCAAGATGGGCTGCCTACCCAGGCTAGCGCAGTGTAATGATGTTCGAATTCAAAATGGTTAGCGCATAATCGCGGCGTCAAGTTTGAATAATGCAATATCGAAATGGAATAAACAACATTCGAATGTTAAGACATTAGGAGCACTGATTCATGAACTTTATGCTAAGATGGGTTGCTTGCCCACGCTAGCGCAGTGTAATGAAGTTCGATTGCAGAATGGACAGCGCTCAAGCACACCTTTAACATACGATAAAGAAATCCAGAAGTGGAACCGACAGCATATCAGCATATCAGTTCCCATTCCGAGTATGCTGAATCCATGACGAGTATCGGCGATGAAGAGAGCGACGATGTTGTTAGCGCTGAAGTTGTACATGGACATGAACAAAAGTATATTCACCGTCGGAGTTTGCACTTTTGTCACGCATGTATAGCAAAATCGCTGTGATGGGCAAAATAGTAAAATTGTCGGATCACATCATGGTAATACAATTCTGAATTCTCAGAATTTTATTTCTATTCCCCCCGCCTTCACTCTTCACTCCCTTTCTCTCCTTTGGGGGTAATCAGAAGGAATAATCCTACTGTACTCGCCTCGCTCTCTCCAATCTCCAAAGCTCTCCGCTCTACGCGAACTCTTCATAGTGCGTGCTTTCTTGTGCAAGGCGCTGTGAGCTCTTTGTGTATGAAGTGAATCTCACTCGTAATCGCAGTAGTTGAGTTGCATTTATTTCAGTCGATTACTCTCCCAGTACTCAAAGTGCGTGTTCTCTACTACTTTGAATAACTTAGACCCCTTCGGATTTGCCTTCGCTTGTAGGGAAAATGGCTGCCCTCACTACAAATGTCGCGCCGGTAAGCTCACTAGACATTTCACTTAATATGTAAAAAATGCTCTAGATTAGGAAAGAGAGCAAGGAGTCGCATTTCGAGCTCTTTCAAACGCAAGTGCGCTCATATACGGATTTGGCACGTGCGGTTGTTTGTCTGTTCTTGTAGGCGAAGTGGGCGCAGCGCAAGGACACAATCTACCTTACAATTGAATTGCCAGACGTTAAAGACGAAAAGCTTACGTTGACTAACGAGAAGGTCAGTTTGTCGAAAGCAGTTGCCTTCGATTTCGTTTTGAAAAAACTCCAGGATTTCAGCAGCATCCTTTGAAATCCTTCCTTGACACGCGTCTTCTCACATACACCCCGCAAACTCTCAACAGCTCGTCTTCGCGGGCAAGAGCAACGGCAAAGACTACGTGCTCGACCTTGAGTTCTTGCACCCCGTGAATGCTGAAGCTTCGTCGTGGAAAGTTTTGCAGCGGTCGGTGCAAATGGTACTGTCGAAGGAGGACCCGGAAGCCGAGTTCTGGGTGCGGTTGCTCAAAGACAAAGCTCTTGAAAAGACCAACGTGAAAATCGACTGGGACAAGTGAGTGCATTTAAAGCAATGCTTTGATTTTGAGTGAAACTTTTAGAATTGCGACTGCCTTGGGGAGGAGGTTCAGCTCAACCATCCTAAATAGGGTAATACTTTTTTTGGTTTACAACATTTCCCTAATTTTTATTTTAGGTACGTAGACGAGGATGAGGCGGAAGGAAATGATTTCGACATGAGCAACATGGACGGCGCTTCCAACTTTGGCGGCGGCATGCCACCAGGCATGGGCGGTATGCCAGGCATGGAAGGCATGGGCGGTTAGTCAAGAAATCTAGTGCTTCTTCTTACGATCCTTGGAGATGTTCATTACGCTTCCTTACGCATTTTCTTGTTTAGGTATGGGCGGCCCAGGTGGCATGGACTTGCAGGCAATGATGGCACAGGTAATTATGGATGCATGACTGCGCTTTGCATGCGTTTGCTTTGGTTTTACACACGTACCTTATATCTTACACTTCTTCTTATATCCGTTGATATTTGTCATGTCGTGTTTAGATGGGCGGCGGCATGGGCGGCATGCCAGGTATGGGCGGTATGCCAGGCATGGAAGGCATGGGAGACATGGGCGGCGATGACGAAGGCGATTCGGACGATGAGGGTCTCCCAGATCTTGATGATGATGGCGACGATAACTCCGAAAACGTCGATTAAGTATAGTTGGTATAATTTACTGCGGCTTGCTCGGGCTTATAACTTCCCGGCCTATTCTGACCGCTCCGTTCTAATCGCGAATTGATTACGGAATTTCTTGCGTTCTTGACCTACAGCGAAGGCGACGATGCGGCCTTCTATCTCTCTTCCGCTATTCGCTATATCCTACATACTGTATAGAATATACTTCATCGGCCCTACTAGGCTCTAGCAGTAGGTACTAGCCAGAAGGTGAACCGGTGCACCTGAATATCGAATATGCAATGCGGGGCATACTCCAGAGTTTTCTTGGAGTAGCGCCTATCATTCATATCGATATGGTAATTTGATCTAACGAAGACAGAAGACAACGAGGCACAATTCCAATTACAACCCGACAAACGAAAACGAAAACGGGAATAGTCCAATAGCCAATAGAATAGTGTACAGTGTACAGTGAAATAGTCATCAAACCATTTCAAGATAAGAGAAGTGATCGGTGTTAGTTAATGTTCCCACGTGTAATACTCTGCGTCCGTATGAGGTAGGTGCGTTTGCCTTATTAAATCGTAGCCTGGTACGGCTGGTACGGAAGATGGACATGGAATTCTCCATGGAGTCATTTGTGTTGATTTCAAAAAAAAGCACAAGCACCCGGAACCCGAGAGCCACTCATGGAAATTGTTGGTGGGATAAATACGTGTGCGCTCGAGGAGCAATAAAAAGCATTGAGGGTATGTGCGGCTCGTAGAATTTGAACAATCGCTTATCAGTTGCGTTTGAGGTCATCATTGATGGTTGGCGCTACCGACACCGCTGCAGTGTTGGGCAGTCCCTTGGCATAAGCCGCAATGCCTGCGTCACTGATCACGCACAAGTGGTTCATGTCCCGAAAAGCTTCGTTGTAGTCGATGTTGTAGCCAATCACAAACTTGTCTGGGATGCTGAAGCCGCAGTAGTCTGCTTTGAACCCGCAGCTCTTGGAGGTGCGTTTCTCGAGCAAGGAAGCAACTTTCAGGGAAGACACAGCCACCTTTGTACCACACGTCGAAATTATCAAGTATAAAAAAATGTAGTGATTAACAAGGACGAAAATGGTTGGAGCTTACACAAAGGAGAAGAAAGGCGTGTGCTCCAATGCAAAGATGCAAAGGGCCACGCATGAGGCGCCATGTTCTTTTGGTTACTTTTTCAGCAATCAACAGACCTCAACAGCATTTACTAGCATCATCATCGCAAAACAAAGTTTCTCTTATCGATGCTTTGACTTGGCGCGTGAGATAAAATACTAAATACATTCGTATTGACCTGACTTTTGATGAACGGTAACAAATGGCTCATGGTGGTGCCAGTGTCGATGATGTCCTCCACCAGCAAGCAATGTTTGCCCTCGAGAGTGGCCAGGTCGATTCCACTCACCTAGAACCCAGGATAAGGGTAAATGAAATTGAAACAAAAATAAGAAAAAAATTACCATGCCACCAGTACCGAAAAATATCCACGGGCAACTGTGTCTTGCCCAGAAGTAGTTCTTTACTGAGTTTAGCGAAAGTTGGCGTAGGTATCAACTTCCAAAGCATACTTCTCCTACTTCTGTCATACTCATCAACAGGCACCTGGTGCTAATCTCACCTGCACTTTTCCCGTTGACTCAGTGCCATCGTAGCTCTTGACACGAATGAAGTCAAAGGTGAACGGCACGTACGGCTTATCACTAAAGCGATGGATGGCTCGCAACTGCTGGCACAAGTCTTCAAAAAAAGCGGAGCCTCCTTTCAGAACGCACCTGTTCATAGAACCCGTTTCATAAAGGGGAGTTGAATCACCGAACGACCGACTCAGAGGATATCTAAAGAAGCCGATGGGTGTATAGCATGAGCACTCGCATTGAATCTTCATTGCCCAAGTAATCACTGGAAAGCTCGCAAGTATCGCCCACGGTGCCGCCAACAATGAACTCAAGCTAAGGGAATACGCATTATCGTCAATATCAGATAATAAGTACTAGCATACTAAATTCAATTCATCAGTCGACGAATCGCCTACCGAGCACACTTCTGCCGAAAACTCACATGAGGTGCACAGTGACGCCTTCGTAGTCTTGGCGGATCATTTGAGCTAAGCGCTCGATACGATCTAAACCATTACAACATTGAAAACAAAAGTAAGGGGGTTGACTTCTAGCCTACAAAGCTTCCATGTTTTTTCTAACGTGAGTAGAGCGTGCACCACTGGGATAGCTCAATTACACATGTACTGTAGTGGGTGACTCATACATGAGGCACTGATGATATCTAGAAGTCACGCACCTATGATGAGGCCGTGGGGAATCATAACACTCGCTATCATACCATCGTAATGCTTTGGAATCTAAAACAATTGCAAATTGGAGATTATATCAAGTGCGTACATCGGTGTACATGTGCTAGAAGGAGAACATACCAACAGAGAATCCATAGGAAGACCCGGGTCATCATCACGGATGACAATCTCTCGAGTAGGAGTACAGGATGCCATGTTTGGAAGGTCGAATTAGACTGAAGTTCGGGCAAGGTGCTTGCAAACTGATTGACGAAGCGAGGATGATCAAATTCTTCAAAAATTACTACAAGCCCTTGAAGATCCTTCGTAACCTCTTGAGATTCGCGCAATTCGTACGCACATTCATTCGTGTTGATGTTCACCAGGCCAGCTCACCGACTCACCGACAGTCCGACAGTCGACAGTACGTAGCTACTACAGGGAGGTATGCATTCCACGCTTTCTCTTTATTCAAAACGAGCCCTTTGATTCTTTGATCTTTGATCTTTGATTCCTTGCTTGAATGGATGATGGATGAGAATATTTTGAAGTAGAATGATCTTCTTGAACTTGTATCTTATCGTGTTCGGGCTCCTGGCGCAAACTCGAGACAGCAGGGCATTAACACGGGTCATTATTGTTCCCGGATTTCTATTTAGCGCCAGCAAGTATGAACCACTGCGCAAGTCCTTGACTGAAGCAGGCCTCGATGCAGTTATCGCGCCAATCGAAACGTGGCATTGGATACCCACCCTTGGTGGCCGTTCGGTCCGCCCAATCCTTGAACGCATCGATTGGACGGTCGACTGGGCGCTATCTTCACCTGAACAACCAAGCGATACCATGCCGTGGCCAGCGTACTCCACAGCGGATTTTCTGCGAGATTTCCGAGACAACCCGGGCGGACCACTCGCAGTCGGTGGGTCAACCGAACCAGAAGAATTCCCAATTGACGTCGTTCCTCGAGGCGCGTTTTGGATGGACGATGCCAAAAAACATCGACCTTTTTCAAGTTCTGTAAACTTGCCACCCAAAAGTTCTGGCAATGCTGTTGAGGATCAAAAGCGGCAAGTTGCCTTGATTGGTCATTCGGCAGCAGGATGGATTTGCCGCCTGTATCTCTCGTCTACACAGTACGGTGGACGCGCATACAACGGCGCCCCCAACGTCGCAGCACTTATCACTCTAGGCACTCCTCACTCTGAGACAGAAAGCATTGCCTTTGCTAACGTGCGCACAACCCGTAGGGTGGCTGCTCCACAACCACCGGTCCCCGCTCTTGCGGTTGGAGGCAAAGGGTACCGCGGTGATGGATCAGCAGGTGCTTTTACCACCAACTCGTACGAATTCTGCGGTACCTCTGCCGTAGCTTGCGCAGAAGGTGCAGATGGCGATGGTGTGACGCCACTATCGTCTGCGATTGACTTCGCTGATGCCGAAAAGCTTATACTAGAGGGCTGCCTTCACGCGCCTGATTTCGGCCCTCGTTTAGTGGAACCTTTTGTTGCACCTGGCTTGGCCAAAGCGCGAGATGCAGGTGCTCCATGGTATGGCGACGCTCCACATTTGCATTCTTGGCTGCCGTGGCTTAAGAAAAGACTAGGTATCGAAGTGGAGGCCTCGACCCAAGAAAGACTAGAGAACGCGAAGAAGTAAAGTCGTGTGTGCGTGTGGATTGAACACAGATGGCTTGTACATGCACAAGCTAGGATCATTTCACGAGAATTGGCATTCACTAAGCCCATTTGAAGGCAGGCTGCGTCGTCAAGCACGGAACAATTATTTCAACTACTAGGTGCGCTTCTTCACGTCCAAATTCCTTTTTTTACTACATGGTGCTTTAATGAGATGACTAGGATCTAAGACCTGCACATGAGTAGCGCCCTGTAGGGCGTTTGGATTTTTAGTCATTTGAATAGACTCCCTCATAGCTCATATTCGGTATTCGTCTCCAGTATTATGACTTATGTGTAGTGCGGTGCATATAACTCAAAGTAGTTAAATGACCTAAAGAGACTAGGTAATTAGTAAAACACAGCCCGCCCCCCCAAAAAATAGTAATCTTTCTGGAAATCACGCAACTTAGAGGTCCGCTACTGGAAATAGTACTAGTGCTTGAACTGTCTAATCGCTGAATGTGTAGCGGATTTCAACATAACAGTGCGCCACTGCGTCGCTCATTGAGTCATCCGCATTTCCAACAGCACTTAAAACTGGTGCCGTGCCACTCTTGCTACTGTTTGCCCCGACTGGCACGGGCGCCACAAGAGGAACGAGTTTGCGGACAGTGCGGTCGAGGTTGCGCAAAGGCAAGAGTTTGGCATCAGGCTGCAGCTCCAACCTCCAATCCCAGTCTGAACCTCCCGGCCCAGCTTGAGCGTCACTGCTACCATCACTGGTGCCGCTACTGTTCCACTCACAAGAGTCGCGTGCGACGTAGCGTGGCAAAGGCATGAGCAACGCGTACGTCATGGATCCAGTCAGCAACACCGACATGCTTGGCACTACACCAGCAGAACCATCCGCCACGTTGGCAAGGGCTACAGGATCTAACGCTTTTGACTTGGCTCCCTTGGATGGTGCACTTGCATCAACTATGGAAGGGTTTGAAGGAGGAAGGTCGCCGAGAAGGGGAGTTGCCAACGCAGGCAGTTCTTGCAACGGTAGCAATGCAGCTTGTTTGGTTTGGGTATTGGTGCGCGTCCACTCCACACCATCTGCTAGCCACACAAACCCGCTGGCTAGTGACGCACCTGTAGGTGCTGCTGCACCAGCGGAGTGGCCTGCTGGAGAAACATCGATTGCAACTGACTTGCCGTTATCGTTGCGCACCAGGCAAACTACTGCTTGGATTTTCCACGGCCCCCATTGCACGACTGGCCCCTGTACTTCAGCTCCTGGCCCGCCAACTGACCATTTCTTGCCGCCACTGTCGTGGCCACCACCGCCGTTGGGTGCTGCGTCCGAGCCGTCGGCACTGTACCCGTCGGCTTCGGCTTTGGCCGCGGCCGCAAGCACGGCCGAAAGGGACGGCAGCGGAAGGCGCGTGCCTGGGGCTACATGCCCTTCGTTGTCCTTGTCGTCTCCACTGCTGCCCTTGCGGTTGTTGCCAGCCCGGATGGAGCCTCCGCTGGGCGTCAGCGTTTGTTTCAGCAAGTACAAGTCGCCTCGTTCTAGGTAGCAGCCCCATTCTTTGCGCAGCTCAAGCCAACCGTCCCGCGGCCATGGATGTTGCGCTGAAGTCGGTGCTGGTGCTAGAGGTACACTGCCTCCTTCACCACCATGACCCTTGTTCCCGCTACCACCACCATCGCTACTGCTTTTATCGTTAATGCAGTTGTTACTTTGTTGCTTGGAGTTTTTTCTTGGTTCTGGCGCTGCTCCCGCGTTAGCTCGGGAAGGGTCACCTCGCTTGTACTTGCTGGGCAACTCCCGCCCTTTCGCCGCCGCGATGGCCGCTGCTTTTGCATGGGCTTTTGCCCTTTTTGCTTCGATCTTCTGAGGCGCTTGCTGGGGCTTCACGGGAGGCGGGTCACCACGCAACCGTTGCAACAGCGTTTGCAGCGCTTTCTCCGACAACATGGGGTTCCCGAGCGAGTGCACGAGGGGCAGCAGCACCAGACGCCACCAAAATGCCGAGTGGCCACCGCTGCTGCTGCTGCCGCTCTGATTGCCGCTGCCTCTGCTGCCACTGCTGCTACCACCACTGTTAGAGTTGCTATTTGTTGAGCTGCCAAAGCCCGCCTCACGGCAGGCGCCTCGAATGCAGATCCCGAGCGGGCCTCGCACGACGGCGCGGCGAAGTAAGGGCTGCATGAGCTCGGCATCCAACTGCAGGTGCAGAAGGAAAAGAAATTCAAATTCGAGCATGCAATTCGGTCAATCACAATCTGCGGACTGGATGAAAAGGAGAAAACTAAAGTCTAAGAACTAAATCTTTTTACTCCCTCAGTATCAATTTCTCAACTACTACACGTTTTCGTTTTTGTTCCTTACTCTGAATAATCCATCTATCCGCGACTATTATTACCTCGTCATGCAGCGCGTCCGACGCAATAGCTAAGCTTGCTAAATTGCGGTGAGCTCCGTCTCCATAAGTAGCTTCAATACAAGGGAGCAATCTCTGTCTCAATGCGAACCTGTAATGATTGTAAGAAAGTTCATAGCGATTAATCGACAAACGGCCTCAGGTTGTTGCACTCTCAAAGATCGGACTAACTAAACGAAGTCAGATTTCTTCATTCGTTGACGCAAAGCAGAAATCAAAGGAAGCCAATGTGGTATTAAGAATAGCGCGCTCACCGCGTAGACCACGACGGTGTGGAGTCAAGGAAGTACGGCACGCCGTACATGTGCGCAAACCGTAAAATTTCGTCTTTACGCCAGGGCAGCAGGGGCCGCCACAGGACTGCACCTTCGACGCTGCCCACCTGCGCAAGCCACAAATCAGACCGATGATTCACCAAGAAGTAAATCAAAAGGTGGAAGGGTACTCTAAGTGCATGCAATAAAGACTTCATTCAATTCTACTGTTGACTTCAAGTACGTGTTAAAAAATGCAGTGAAATCCCTGTATCTTTAAAGGTATTGTTCTTTTTCGCGTTTTACCTCACGCATTCCGCTGAGAACATCGGGCGGAGATCCGCGCATCACATTCGACAGCACATTCTCTTCAACATCCCCCAAGTGATGCGCCAAGAGCACCCCCGTCGTCAAAGGTGCTTCCTTCTTGTTGGTGTCATCACTGTGGCCATTTTCTAGTGAAGGCTCACTGTTGTGACTGCTTTTAATTTCGCAAGAACCGCCCAGTTTGGCCATTTGCGCCTTGTAAAAATCGAAGCGCAACTTGCGGCTGTCGGCTTCGAAATCTTCGCGGCGCATCGTGCCATCGTTACGGCCACCCCCAACGACCAAAGTTTCGCACCACAAAAAGGAGCTACTCTGACTGCAGTTGCTGCTTCCACTACCATTGCCTTCACTTATACCCTTCTCGATCGTCTTCACTGTCCCATTCCCAGCAGTATCCTCCTGTATATCTACTCCTTCCAGATGGGCTTCACAGCTAACTTCAAAATTGCTGCTGCCATCACCAATAAAGTCCATGCCTAATGGCGCGCCACCGCTGAATTGGCGCACCCAAGTCTCGACAAACTGAGCTTCGCGGCCAGCTTCGCGGCGGTTGCCGTAGTTCACATGCATGCACAGAACCCGGTAAAAGCCATGCCGCTCTCGGAGCCAGGGGCAGGCTAAGAGTCGTAAGAGCACCATAGAGTCAACGCCACCGCTGAGCGACAACGCCAGAATTGGCTGCTTCGCCACGGCTGTAGAGCCACTAAATACACTGGCTCCACGACTCCATTGCAGGTGCGTCTTTAAGAATTTGTCGATTGTTTGCAACAGTGGATCGTCGCCGCGTGCTAACAATGATTCGTCACCACATGCTGCTGGTAATCGCTCTAAAAGATCGCCAAATTCTTCTCCTAATGCGACTAAATTATTGGAAGCGTTGCTAATGTCAGTGTTGCCAACCTCGTTCGTTGCATTCACTGCTTCACTTCCTTCCTCTGATACTGGAGCCGCAGTCTTCGTTGTTGTGGCAAGGGGTGCTTTGGCCAGGTCATCCGCAGTGGCCAGCGCGCGCATCGTTTGCTTTCGAAACCTCGTCACGAGTTGCCCTTCCGCTTCAAGCGCTGCGTCACGCGCTTCGAGGCGATTCAAGACTGCCCGCAGCTGCGCTCGTCGGTCCGCTAGCGTTTCTACTTCCGAGCTACTAGTGAACCCTTCCAGAGCTGCTGCTCCAGTTGTGGCAGTCAACTTGAGTTCATCGTCGGCTTTTGACACGAGCGCCTTTGGTGAGCTCATTGAAGCAGCCCGAGGGTCAAAGGCGCGGTCAATTCCATGGCGAAACGGCATGAGCAGGAACACGAGCTCCGAAGTATGTAAACGATCAGCCACAAACACACGAGGCTGAAGCGGTGCTGCTGCTGCAACCACCGCCTCTGCGTGCAATAGGGTTGCCCGCATCTCAGCTGTAGCTTCAGCGATACCAGTCCATTGCCTTAGGGCCTCGCGTCGGGCTGCTGCCGAACACGCATGCACATCCACAGAGCTCAATAGATCTAGCGAGCGATTGGATGCAACATTGGCAGCGATCTTAGCTTGAGTCGTAGCCGCTACACTAGCACTTTGAGAAGAGCGATACCGTTTCACATGCCTTGAAAATTGGTCGAGTAAAATCACGAGAGCAAGGGACCCACGAGCTGAGCTCTGCCATGCTGTGATCCAGTTAGGAGGCGCCATGGGTGGTCGAGTAGGTTCGCAGGGATCAAGGCCGGGTAAAGAGGCTGCCCAGGCTGATGCATCCTCAACGCGACTACCCCATATCTTCTCAATGAAGGCATCAGCAGCTTCTTGTGCCGGGCCATTCGCGAACCAGCGAGCGCGCGCTGCGTCGCTGTAGGACTCGGTTGCGGCAGTCGCAACAGGAGCGCTCGCTCCAAGGGCACTACTAGGCTTCACACCGTCAAACCACCAAAGCAGAAGTTTCTCGATAGCTTCAGCCTCATTTGTGCTATCGGTGAAATCGGAAATTCGATTAATTCCACCGTTGTTGGGCTCCGTTGAAGGGCTATCACTCACCCGTTGTAGAGCCTTGGCGATGCGCTGCCATGACACTCCTACGAGAACACCGGCTGCTGCCGCAGCAGCCAGGCCGAGCAGCGGCGAGCGTCCTGCATTTGACATTACGGCTTAAAAGCTCTAGAACTGATCTTCGGAAGCAGATGGCTAGATTTAGCTCGGGCTACGCGATATTGTAAGTCTTAGTGCAGAAATCGTTGTCTGTCTATGGTTTCACATTTCACGCACCAGCCAGAATGGGGGTTAAAGCAGAAACCCCCGTGCAATATAATACTTTGAGCAGAAACCCCCGTGAATTCTCAGAATTCGTAAATGAGCTAATTCTAGATTTAAGGGACGTTCTAATATAGTAATGGGTCACTGGGCAATACGGGATCGGTAGCGCCATTTTGGCGCGAACTAACTACACCTTCCCATGGACATAAGTTACAGTAAGGTTGTGCTTGCTTAAATGATACAAAGATGGTCAACTCGAACTCGAACTAATACAAACCCAAATGGCACAGAAGCCAATGCTGCGGGCAGAAGTGGGAATGCGCGTGCGTTGCGCAAACAAAGCAAGTGCGGAATGATTCAGGAGGGAGAGGGGCATT
>Ga0307979_1002191_pt1 | contig 13616 bp, 21 predicted proteins | sample OrgLakmetage1058_FD_201833 | JGI IMG/M metagenome (GOLD analysis project Ga0307979, IMG submission 201833) | Saline water microbial communities from Organic Lake, Antarctica - #1058 | ecosystem: Environmental > Aquatic > Non-marine Saline and Alkaline > Saline | place: Antarctica: Organic Lake...
GGTCTCTCGCGCGCTGTTGCTGCTGTTGTTGCCAATATCCCCGTGCTTTCTCATATTATGTTCTCTTCTAATCTTCTCTTTTCTTCTAACTTATTTATCATTTTCCAAAAAAAAACGACTGTGTTCGCAGCGCGGTGCACTACAAAGGGCATTCTCCGAACGTGCTCCTCTTGCACTCCATCTGTGGAGTGGCGACTAACTTATTCCCCATGCCCCTCGAGAAACTGCCAGAGCTCGCCGCCATTTTAACCAAAGAGGAACTGATGCACGGTATGTCGACAAGGAAATCATGAATCAGAAAAAAAAAAAAAAAACTGAGGACGTGCGCGCCTGATCTTCTACTACATTCCTTATTGAAGCTTACTGCTACGCATGTTTTGCTTCCTTTGTTCGTTTTGTTGATTTCAAAACCTTTGCTCATCCTTCATTCATTATATATGCTATCTGCACTGCTCTTGTCCTGAACAGTGGAGGCGTTTCCCTCAGTGTTGCGGCTGCTTTACAACTTGGAATTGATCTCTAAGCTCAAAGAAGCGCACACAAAGGGCACCCTTGGAAAGTGAGAATGAAAGAGAAATGGAGGAATGCTATGTGTTAATGTGCCTTGATGCCCTTGTTTCGCACTGTATCTATAATGATTGGTATACTTTCAAGAGATGTTTCTCACTTTACATCTGCTTTATTGATAACGCTTCAACTATTAGGTGTGTATACTTGACATGTTTTTTCTTTCCCTTCTTGCTTGATTCTTCTCGTATCCCAGCTTGAAATCGGTGCAATTTCGCCGCGTTCTCGACAATTCGTTGCTTGAGCTTTCCGCAGCCGACTTCTGGGTGCACATGAACTACCAGGTACAGCACATGTACTGGGACATGAGAGGAAGAGGGCTTGGCATCGTTTAGAATAAGTAGAATTGAGATAATACTGAAGAACGTGATATTACTGGTGGTAAATACTCAATCCTTCTTTGTACTCGTACTCAATTGTTGGCTCATTGCTTTGTACTTTCTGTCTCTCTTTCTGTTCTTTCGTTCCTTTCTTCACCTTCACAACCAGATGATGCACTTGTTGGACTTCTTGCCCGCTGCTTATTGGTCCCACCAACTCGGCGATCCCCTCTTCGGCTTGTTCATCGAAGTTCATGCTTTCCTCAAAGAGGTGTGTGCGATTGTTTCTTTCCTGTCGTGACCATTAAATTAATTATCAGTAACTTTCCAAGTATTGGTTTACTTATGTTCATCGCAGCCTTTCTTGTTTCTTTCGCATAATTTTGCCTATTTTTCTCGTTCCCCATCCTTCCTTCCATTCACAGGTCGGCAAGCTCGACTGCACCGTGAACTTCAGCTTAACCAGCCCCGGCGAATCGGACCCTTCGGACGGCACGCCCATGTCGTTGGGTCGGCTGGTGTCCAAATATGCCCCTGCCGTGGTGCAGCGGGCTTTGGCTGCCAAATCGGTGCGGCGTTTCTCGTCCCAAGTGGGGCATGACCTCACTTTTCAGCTCAAGTTTGTGTAAATAACAGTTAGGAATTGGACATGTCGATCAAATAAGAAAAGAGAGATAGGGCACACCTGATTGTTAAATATGAATGCACGACGGGCAACACGCGCCTCTGTACTAATACATCTGGCCCTTAGCACACAGTACAGGCAAGTAGGCACGTGAGAAAAGCAGTAGCCATCGAGAGAAGGACTCTACAGTGCCCCTAGGTCCGAAGTCCGATTTCCTCTTCCTTATTGCGCAGTGGCATAACTGAATGAGTTATGGACATATCCGGACTAAACAGGAAACGGAACTTACATTCGCCGTTCGTCGATTCGGGATTCGTCGAAAGTCTAGCTAGGTAGTAGTCTACGATATATAGACAAAAAGACGGTTTCTTACCTGGGTGGTGCAATTTTGCTTTTTTTTGTTCTCCACTGCATCTCAGCTCCTCAGATACTGCCGCAATGAGGAAGTTAGCTGCCGCCGCATCATGTTGTCTCCTGGGTCCTACTAGTCTAGCTTGGAATTGCCACACGAATTCAGTGTGTCCAACTAGATGCTATGGCTCTAGACAGCGTAGATGGACTCTAATGCGTCGCCGAGTGTCGTCTGAAGACGGCAATTCGGAAGAAGATGTCTCATCCGAGTCATTTGAATTGATGAGTGCACGAAGCCGCCTAGCAGGCCAGTGGGCAGCTCAAGACGAGGCTGAGCTCCCTGCTACTGATGCACGAGGCGGTAACATTGTTTTTTATAGTTGAGATGTTGTTAATGCATGGGTGCATGTATCCTGCGAAGCTTCTGTGAACGGCGCGGTCACATTCTCGTACATTTGGGTGGTCTTCTTTTAGGTGCTGTTGACGCAGGTGCTTGTGTCTTGGCTGCCCTCGACAGCGGTCCGTTAGACTACCAACTTGCCTAGGGTTTGCTCACTTGGTGCACATCTTAACGCGCTAGCCTTCGTTACGATGTTTTTGGGTGTGTATCTTTCGTCTCCTCCCAAGGTGAGCAGCGCTTCACTGTCGACGTCGACGTTCCCTTTTTGGACCGCAATCAGCCACGGCTCTACGAACCACCTCGGGCCGCTCAGGTTTGCGCTCTTCCTTCTTCTTTGCCGATGCTTTTGGATTCTAGGGTCGCTATATTAATGATAGAACATTGCTGTGTAGGCTTCCATTTAGATGCAAGATTGGCGCTCATTTGCATTCCTCATTTTATTTGCTAACAGTTTGCCTACGAACTCGCACTGCGAGTTGCAACTGCGCACCGAAAAGCATCATCAACACTGCTGTCACCACCGGTGTTTGTCTTGTTTGCCACAACAGCTGAGGCTACCGAAGCAGCCGAGGCTTGGGGACCTGCGGCGGTGAAGAGGGGGGTTGTCACGATCGCCGTAGCAGAAGAGGACGGCCGCGGGTACAAGGGAAAGGTTTGAAATTACCGTCAGAAATTTATGGAAATAATGCACAAAATATGACTTCAAGATCATGTGTAAATGATCTCATCTTTGGATTGTTTGAACTGCCGAGGCGTACATTCATGCTTATGAGTGAGTGTGCGGTCATATCTTGACGTGTTTGTATGTGTTTTACTTTGCTGAACTTCCTCTATTCCCAGGCTGAACAACCTACTTCGTCGTCAGTCGACCCCGACGCACTTGCCAACGTGAAGCCGCGCCTTCGTCAAGCGATTGAAGACTATTATGCTTCGTCAACGACCGCTACTTCTTCTTCATTATCCCCGTCTGCCGCTAGCTACAGCCGGCCCTCTTTCGTCGTGGTGTGCCCCCAAAACGGCGCCGAGATGATTGCTTCGAGAGCAGCGATTGCATGGGCGGATGGAGACGAGGACGTCACGGTTGGTGGTGGTGCCGACTGTACACCCGGTGCCGTCGTGATGCTAAACCCCAAGTTTAAGTTACCACCCCGCGAAATGGCGACTTTTCAGTGCGTGTTTGGCCTGGTGCCCTTCAAAGTTCAGGTGAAGAATGTTAAATTTGACTTGGAGGATGTCCTCACTTATTGAATGTACTTTCGTCCCTGAAACGCTTTCACGTCGATTCTTGACTCTCTAGTAGCCTTTCTTCTTGCTTGTCATTTTCTCAACTGCATCTACTGATCAGTTCCTTTCTTGTAGACATATGCTCACACCTAATTTCTCTACGATAGGCTAAAGGTGCAGAGCCATCACGACCAGACGAACGCCCTTCCTTTCAGCCCTCGGTGGTAGTTCTGAAGCGGTGCGTGCTCTTCTATGGAGTGTATACCATACATATCTAAGAACTCACTCTGGTCACACGTACTTATAGTATTCAATGTCCGCAGAAAGTGTCTGATGTTGTTGCTATGCTTGCTGTTTCTTCATTATTTTGTGGGATTGCACACGCACGCATTTGCACGCAGGTTCGGTCGGCCGTGGCAGATGTTTATCGATGGCAACGGTGAAGGGCATGTGTTTTGTGGCAGTTTCGGAGAAGCCGCAACCCGGCCTCAGGCCAGTGTGCTCTTGCCTACAGTAGGCGCGTACTTGCAACGACTGGTACTTCGAAATGAATCTCCCAGCACAACAACAGCAGCAGAAGATGATGGTCCATCCGCCAAAGCAGACGAAGAAAGAAGCCTCAACAATAATCGTGAATCAAATGATGATGACTCAATTGAAACTGTATCGTACTTGGATCGAATTTTTGCCCTCAGTGTAGACGACGCTTCAACTCCTTCCTCTTCTTCTTTGCCACCAACACCTGATGATCCGAGTACAGCGGCAGAGGCATCAGCAGGAAGGAGTTCAACCTCTGAAGAAATAGCACCAAATGCTGACGATGACGTTGGCAGCAGCAGCAGAAGAAGAGATAAAGATGAAGAAACTCCACCCTCGAGTACGAGCGCACCATCTTCCTCGTCATCTGTTGAATTCTTGAATCGGGTCTTCAACCAACCAGCAGCCAGCAGCTCGAGTGACCCCACTGAGAACTTGTAATGGATGCGGACTTCTCTATGTAATTCAATTTCGACTTATACGCTCTTTAGATTTTCAGCGGCCTAATCATGAAATGAAACAAGTAAATGATAATATTATTGTGCTGCGAGAAAACTGCATTCAAATTTAGACACGAACCTTAACTTGTAACTTATTTAGCGCGCTGGATCTAAGGCCAAAGCTCAAGGCTCATGTATGCATATGATATGTGATATACAGCAAGCGTGCGTGAGTATTTTTGCGTTACGCCGACAGTCCATGGTCCTGTGTGGATATACTTACGTGCGAAATTTCGTTTTGATTGAGGTAGTTGCCATTTCAGAGCAGGGACCTTGGGCTTAAAAACGGTAACCCGCTGTGATGAACGTGGACTTCACTCATCAAATCGATAAAAAAAGTCCCTTCGTTTATGTTACGACTTCACGAAAGGGAACCCCATGCGTTTGTCGGGCTCGGGGCGAAGCCCTACTCGCACCCACGGTGCCTCTCTGTGGGGCCGAACGAAATGGGCGTAATACCCGCCCGCTGCCCCGTATGGGTCTGAGGAAGTTGAAGGTGGCGATGGTTTAGAAGCCACGATTGGGGCTCTGCCAGCGGCATCAGAATCGCTGTTTTCTGGCACGAGGCAATTCCACAGGTGCCGGCTTGGCACAATGCGAAAGTCCAAAGAAACCTGTCCCCATTGAATTGAATGTAAAATGATTATCATCAATGCCAAAGGGCACTTCCTCATATCTACAATAAAACGAAGTAGCATTATTCAATTCAAACGAACCCTGGTAGTGTCCAGATCGGTGTTTTCCGAAGTCCAATGCAGGCATCGCGCCCCCCAGAAACGGGTAAAGGAGCCCAAACCTCCTAGCAGCGGGTGCCAGTCCTGTGCGGAAGGACTAGGATGATGAATTTGATCGAAGGAATAAGTGTACACAAGGGAAGGTGGGAGGAGTGTTGAAGTGCGGGCACATTCAATTGCCACAACCACTATTGGTGCGACGCACTTTTTATAAGTCTCGCGATGCACTCAGTGAGTGTTCCTTTGAACCAAGTTACGCAGAAATCAACACCCAAACACCTACAGATATACCTCTCTGCCAGGTGCTGACTCTACATGTAGCGCAGCAGCTGGCGGTGGGGTCGTGAGTGGCACTGTGAAATTTATGCAGCACGCAGGGTGGCCATACCTAGTGGCAAAATGAATAGAGGAAGGAAAAGCAGAGGTTTCATTTTCGAGATTTTCGCACAACAAGAAGACAAAAGCATATTTGTGGAGAATGCAATATAAATTTAAATACATAAATTGCATAAAAGCATAGATTTTTATTAAATGAGATAATCAATTTTTTGCTATTACTGTTCTCTTTCTATCGTTATACACAGAAGCAGTAGCACTCACGCCGAATCGCAGTGTGGTGGTAACGAAAATTCGCCAGGCGTCAGCACACGCACGCAAGGGAAAGATTGCACCCAACACTCGGACAACCATTCTCCTTCTTTGTTATCAGCAGGTAAATCTTCTTGCCCAGTGCTTGTGATGTTGCTGTTGTTGTCTGGTGTTTCGTCTGATGGGCTCAGTCTATCCCCTTCACTTCTTTCGGCTATTCTACCTTCAAAACCCGTTTTTCTTCCTGCTAGACCTTCTAATCCAGGTGATGCTGCTACTGCAGCTGTTTCATTTCTCTTGGCTCGAGCACTACATCCTCCTGCTGCTATTGCCACTTCCGCAGCTCTATCCCAATCTTTCGCAACAGAAGGTAGAACCACCTCCGCTACAAACGCCTCAAACGTGTTGTGAAAGCTAGCTCGAAGGTCAACATCCCTTAAGCGGTTCATCGCTTTAGTTTTGGCATGTTTAAGTGCTTTGACCTCATCAATAGCAGTTGCGGAAGTTGTGGCAGCTTGATCAGGTGTGATGACATCGTTGTCTTGACATTGGTTTACGGAGCATCTTAACCCACTCAATTCATAGGTACTGGTATCTTGTTTCAATCCCCTCAAAACAGCTGCATCCTCTTCTTTGTTCATTATTAGGTCGTGAAAACGGCACAAATTGTCTTGATCGTCAGTAGCACTATGTATTTGAGTAGTAGTGTCACGGCCGTAAAGAGCATCTGCTAAAGTTGAAGCGAGAGGATGGGCATGAGGGTCATAAGAGGTCCTTGTTTCTCTTGTCAGGGCTTGAAATCCTGCAGCGCTATTTGAAGCTTTTGGTATCGCATCACTACTACTAGTCGCCTCCTCATGAGTATCGAGATTAAGACCACCAAGAGCAGCAAATACAGCCGTCGAGCATGCATCGTCAGCGCGAGCACGAGCAGCTCGAGCCTATCAATTTCCACGGAGAGACGACAGCAGCAAAGAATGTTAAGTGGCACTACATACATCACTGCATATGAGGGTCCTCCAGTCTTAATCCAGCCTATAATTTTCCTCTAATCAATTTTCTATGCGCATACGCAACACGCACTTTTGCGACAAATGGCTCCATCACAGCTAACAATTGAGCATCCTCTTGTCTAGCATATTCTTGGACAGGAGGACGAGGAAGAGGAGAATGGCAGACAAGTTCCTTGGATAAAGGTTGCAACTCATTGGCTGAAAAGAGCAAACCCGTGCGATAATCCGTGAGTGCCGCGACAACTGCCCCAAACCCATTTACTTTCACCTGTTGTAATGAGCGCGAGCATCCAGTGAGAATAAATAAACCAAAAGCCAAGTACATTGTATCATCCACGGATGAGCGGACAATTATATTTTGAACGTACTAGGGTTGGCCGGTAAGCTTTCGCGACTGTCGGTGGCGACGATGGTGAAGGCGCGAGCTTGATTGGAGGAGGAGTACTTGCATCGACAACTGAAGGGTTTGGTGGAGAGGTTGCACTCAACGATGGTTGAGTAGATAATGCTAAGTCTTTTTGAGTAAAAATAGTGTCACCAGGAGCACGATTTGAGTCAAAACCAAAAATAGCAAACGCGCTTACGAGCGGCGCGGTATACTTGGCGCCTACAGCCCACACATTTTCTTGCATGAGATAAGCTTGAAGCTCTGTTCGAGTGTGTCCACTTGCCACCTTGATGTTTGTATTGGTTTGAATGAGAAAGAAAAACGATGCCATCTGAGGCCAAGAACTCAGCTATTGAGTGGCATACCTCTCTGTTTGTATCATGCGCGCTTTTCTTGGAGCTGATGGGATGAGTAATATTTCTACCTGATCACGTTTGCTTCGAGCACCGTGAGGAATCGGCAAGTAGTGGAAGTGTTCTAATGGAAACGGTCCTGGTGAACTGCTGCTGCTGCCACTGTCGCTGCTGTTGCCACCACCATCGCCACTGCTGCTACTGCTACTGCTGCTTTTGTTGGTATTATTGCTGTTGTTGTTCTTGCCGTTTCTCCATGCAATATGCTGCTCAGCTACGACATATTCGACGAAACATGACGCACCGTATGCGCGCAACTGATGCAGGAGGAAATCAAGGAAGAACGATAGAATGATTGAGGAGCATGTATCAAGACTATAATGCATTCATAGAGTTACTTTTGCTATATAAGCTTGCTATCACATTGCCTTGACACACTTTGTGTCACTATGAACACCCGACTCCAAAGAAAACTCTCGGAATGACAGCACGGCGTCCCGTAGCGAGCTTACCAGATAGGGAACAGGGTGAGCTGGCCCAGGAAGATGGAGAGGGCCAAAAGCTTTGGTGTGCAGAGGATAGAGTTCCACCGAAGTAAAGAACTCCTTGGGCCATTCTTCAATCGCTTTTGGAGCGTCGTAATGCCACAGCGGGTAGGGCTGTAAAGAACACAGAAATAAGGACAGATGTGGCTCTCTCTCATGGTGATTTTTTTCTTGTTCAAGTCAGACATGAGTAAAATTTCCTTGTAGTATCAAGAAAGCGTGTTGCTGTGTTTTCTGTGCGCATCTGTATTTTTTTAAATACCGTTGAACCGGGGCAGCCGTTGCCTGCCACATCGATGGCGTCCAAAATGCGAGCTACGTACGAAGGCGGCTGAGGTTGGCCGTTGGCTTTTGTGCCCACAAACGAGGCAAGGGCAGCACGGTTTTCAAACCGCTTCAACACAAACACGTCTACCCACATCTGAGTTTGGCTCATCGGCCGAATTTTGTCAGCAGCTGGCCATGGCCTCTTCGTGTACGAGCACAAGACTCCTCGAGGCTCCACAGCTGCTGAATCGTTGCTCATTTCACTGTCATCTTCATCGAGATGGCCGCCATTGCGGAGGGCTGCAGGCAGTACTTCCAGCACCTAAAATGTTTCAAGAAGTCCATTATACTTGATAATTCTGGACTAGTATTTTGTAAATAGAATGCTGGGTATTTTTATATTACCTTGGCGTAGTCTTCCTCAAACACAGCAATGTCAGCATCATCGTCGCAGAAAAGCAACGAACGAGACCGCACTGCTCCAAGCAAAGAGCCAGCAACTAGCACATATGGAATACCTAGCACAGAGCATCCGAATTGAAGTTTCGTTAATCCAGAGTAGTTAGGTTTAAGAACATCATTCTGCATCAATACTTTGTGAAGTTTGTGTGTTAATGCTTGATTGATAAAACGGTGAAAGATTATCTTTCGAGTTGGAAGTCGAAATACACATACCGTGATGCTCGAGGCAGCGCTGAGTGGTTTCCAGTGCATCGTAAAGGGCTGAAATTTCCTTGGGTTTGAGGAGCGTGGGCGGTGGCTTCAAGCGGCGAGCTGCCATTAGCTTTACATGAACTCACTTTTCGACAGACAGAGCACCGACATTTTTTGAAATACAGGGAGTACTTTTTCAAATCGTTACATTTGATTGTTGCGCAAATCGTACATCTTTCGCGCGCAAAAAATGGCGTCTCCTGCTTCCAAGTTAGTCATTGTGGGGCCTGGCGCGTCGACTGAACTGGGCACATTCAGCAATGGTGCACTCATGGCGGCGGACATAAGAACATTGCCACACCCACGCTACCCAGGTATCTCAAGCTTCCACGCTTGCTCCACAAAAGTCTTTCGGCTCAAGGATGATGAATGATGCAGAAATGGAGAGTGTTTCGTAATCTGTCTAGCATTTAGCACGAACTCACGTATCGCTCGATGCCTAGTCCTTTTGGAGGAAGTGGTCTTGGTGTAATTCATCCATTCAATCGAGCCTTAAGCCGTCCTCTGATCCAGCGCTGGTAACTCTTCTTGTTGCATACAGGACGTTCGATTCAGTTCTTAGTCGCCCCAGGAGCGGTCATGGAGTTGCAGCGAGTAGAGCCCGAGCGACAAGGTTCCCTCTTTGTTGGGCAGACCGTGCAGTCAGATGGGGCTATCTACGTTGCTACTCGGGTAAAGGCTGCTAAGGATTTAGAGTTGTCCACTAGGTTGCTCGCAAGTTTTCCCACTCTTGGAAACGTGTGAAATCAAACATTGATGATGATATTTAATTCGTCATTTCGCACTTGGCAAAGATTTGCTCACTCCGGTGTGCTCGCGCGTCTATATCTTCTTTATATATTATATTGGTGCAGGTGGACCCTGGCTTGCTGCTGCTGCCGCGCCTGCGCGCAGCCGGGCAAAAGTTCTCGCTTCTGGCGCAACTGTTGAGCGAAGAATTACCGAGCCATGGTCAACAACAAGGGCGGCGCGAGAGCGGGCCGTCATCGTCGTCCTCAGGGTCTTCGAAGAGTGGTGAGAGCTCCAACGAAATGGATGGCAGTGGCAGCGGCGAGGGTCACGATGGCACCCATGCATTGGCGCGTCTCTTTTGCAAACCACCTCCCGTTACTGCAGCTGATGCTTCAGCTGATGCTGATGGCTCTACCACTAATTCTGTCACTGGCAATGAGGGTGCTGGTGCGTCTGAGACATCGCCACCTAACGATGTGATTGCGCTGGGGCTAGAGCGGCTGTGCGACGTGAAGGACCTCGACGACTTAGGCGTGTTTTATCGCCTCAATGAGACGAAAGTTGAGGCTTGGCTGAAGGGAAAGGTACCTGTGTTCGCACCCAACATTTGTTTTGTGAATGTCTTCCTTTTATCTATTGAACCACCATTTTTGCCCTTCTTTTTAATTATCATTTTGTTTATGTGCTGCTTTGGCCCCCTTGACTCTAATTCAGTCCTCTTTATTCTTCCCTGCCTCTCCTTGTCCCCGTCCTAGGTGACTCGTATCGCTCGCTACCTCGAGTCTTCAGCAGCGGCCGACAGAGAGCGCCAGGGCGGTCTGACAGGCGGTGGTTTCGTGGCTGGCTTTACTCTAGGAACTATCCCTAGCCAAGCCGCCAAAGCGCCTTTGCCACGGGCCACGAGCACCGCAAGCAGCAGTGGCGATGGGAGCAAGACCAGTGATGGGAATGGTGTAGGAGGAGACGCTGACCTGAGCCCGGCGAATGTGGCGAGCGCTGTGGAGGTAAAATGACCATGCTTTGCTGGTGGTGCCGTTGGCGTTGTCGTTGCTGCAGTTATTGTCGTTTGTTAGCACTATTGGCTTTTGCTACTGTACCTCCACTAATACCCGTTGCTGCTGCTGCTGTTGCCACTGCTGTTCTTTTGACTGTCCGTGTGCTTTGTTTTTGCTTGTCTCAAAATCTCACATGCGTGTGTCTCTACTCGTGCCTTGTCTTCGATATCATTCTCGTTGCTGCAGTTGTTAAGCGAATACCTCACGGAGTCGTCGGCGGCCACTTTACGGAATTACTACGCGCCTTCTAACCCTGCGGTAGCCGCGGCCGCTGCGTCACACTCGGCTGCTGCACAAGCTGCGGCTGCCAAAGAGGCTGATGATAGCAGCTCATCGTCATCGAAGCGGCCCCTTGCAGACCCAAGTGGTAATACTATGGTGGACGGCTCGACCAACGACAGCGGTGCGATGTGCCATGATTCCTGAAGGGACGAAAGGAGGGGGATGCTTCTGTCGCAATGCGAATCCTTGAAACATTAAATATGAACTGCTCCGATTAGTTGTTTCTTTTGTGCCCAGCATTTGAAAGATTGCGCCAGAGGGAGATGCATCTTTTCCAGAAATTGATACCCAAATGACTGAAGTTCGCACTTTGATCACTCCTGCACTTTTTTCTTCGACTACAGGGGCGTCCTCATCTTCGGCAGCTGCTGCGAAATGGAACACGCGATCAGACGCAGACGAAATGCAGGCTCTCGCCTTTGGGGTTCCCAAGAAGGCTAAAACTGGGGACGCATCTGGCGGTGGCTCTTCAGCGAGTGGTGCCAAGACCAACAGCAACAAGGCTTTAGCGAAGACCTCGACCAAAGGCATGAAATCGATGGCCAGCTTCTTTGCAGCGAAGAAGTAAGGAATTTTATTGAGGCCCCGAAGGGCCGTAATTAGAGAGTTAATGGGCAGAATTACAGGGCAATGCCGCTTATACCAGACACGAGAAGAGAAGCCAATCAGGTACATATTCCCAAGTGGCCAAGGGTTTTGTTTATGAGCAAATGGAATTGATATGGGCGCTCAGAAAAATAACTTGGCTATGAAGATACTTGAAGCCAGTCAAGCTTTCTTCTTTCTTCCCAGAAGACCACGAAAAGAAGGAATTTGAGGTGTGCTTGTTAGGGCTATGAGTAGGCTATGGCACATACGAAAAAAGAGTGCTTTGGTTGCATAGGGCTCTACGCCGTTCGCAGGTAGAGAGGCACTGGGCAATGCGCAATAAGCACACAGGAGAGAAGGGAATATGTGGGCCCGACGAAGTAAAAAGAAAAAAACTACAGCACCCAGGCTTCGCGCGTCCTCCCGGACCGCACTACTGACTGAGCCGGCAGATGCTTGACTTCGCAGATCGAACGGGATGCGGTATTCTCATCAGCGTATGGCCGTAGGTGAGGGTCGAGGAGCATTTTGCGTATTTAAAGTCACTCCACAAATAGCAAGCACGCCAGCACATGCGCTGTCTCTCGGGCGGCGGGCGCTGCTCAAACTCCTAATAAACTGAGCCCACCACCTTCCTTCTCTCTTTTCGTCTCTTCATCCTCGCGAAGGATCCCCACCATGGCCCTCCGACCGGAGGGTCATGGTGACTCGTAGGATGGCCTCACTGATAAACGGAGCATGAAAACTCATCATATCAATGTAACATTTGGCCTACGGCAGCCAATTTGTACACTCTACCGCCTACATTACCTCCATATCATCGTCTACCCCTTCTTCAAAAGCGTGTCCGGTTGGGGTTCAGTTTTCACCGCGGAAGAGAGGAGGCAGTTCATTGCGATCGTCTACGACGACCTATTGTGGAATGCTCGTTTTGTCGAGAGAGCATCGAAGCGCTATGGCAGTGTACATACCTTCCGTCGCTCAATTCCCCCGGTGAGGCTCGTGGGTGTAGTCGGTGAGTTTCCCGACACCCGCGTAGCCACTGAACTTATGCACGGTTTGCGAAGAAAAATTCCCCTGCGATTTCCCCTGCTTTGTAGCTTGCTTCCAACTTTTTGTTTACCCTGCGAGCCTAGGCTCGCTGCTCTTCGTTGGGTTAAGGCATCCCATCGGTTAGAGTGGGAAGATCGCGGACTTGGAGCAGAGAGGAAGTCGGTAGGATGAGCGTGAAACCCCCCACGAAACTCGGATACATGTGAGTCCGAGCCCGAACACAATCGACTCCTTGAACGACCTCTTGAAGTACTGATTATGCACTTGGCTCAGTTGGTTTGTCGTCTGCTTAATCGCAGTCCAACAAAACGATGATCCCGGTCCTTGGGTATTTTATTAATTCGATCGCCCGACCAATTATAGGCCTCGCACAACAGAATTATACAGTTGTACTGCAGCCAAGGCATTATGCAATTGGCTGAGTGCGCCCCTGTACTGGGTTGATTTGACGACGCCGGGAATCGAAGTGCGCACTTAGCTCAGTTGGTTGGGTGTTGGGTTATCTCCTCTACAGTACGAAGTACTGTTAGTAGGACCCTACCCGACTTATTTGTAAGTAATTAATTAATTAATTAATTAATTATCTCCTCTACAGTACGAAGTACTGTTAGTAGGACCCTACCCGAATTATTTGTCTGTAATTGTCGTCGGCAGGTTTTTATCTGGGTAGTTAACTTTGCTGAGCACAATGGTGCAAGCTTGTAGACGAGCAGCCTCCTTCTTCATTGACTGCAGTGTAGAATTTCTGGCAAGCATCGCGCCCGGCGATGAGCATGCTTC
>Ga0307979_1002192_pt1 | contig 13614 bp, 19 predicted proteins | sample OrgLakmetage1058_FD_201833 | JGI IMG/M metagenome (GOLD analysis project Ga0307979, IMG submission 201833) | Saline water microbial communities from Organic Lake, Antarctica - #1058 | ecosystem: Environmental > Aquatic > Non-marine Saline and Alkaline > Saline | place: Antarctica: Organic Lake...
CTCTACACACTATCCTCTTTACGATTTTGACTTGCGCGCAACGCACGCGCGTACACTTCTGCCCGCAGCATTGGCTTCTGTGTCATTTGGGTTTGTATTAGTTCGAGTTCGAGTTCGATATAGCCCAAAGACATGCCTCCGGGACCTATCACGTAAAACCTGAGGCGTGAAACGGAGTCGGAGTGGGCGCTCAAGAGCACTCAGACCCCGCCGCCCGCCCGCCGGCTTGGCTTGTTCGGCGGATGAAAGGCGCCAGGCGCTAGGTGGTGAGGTGGTGCCCTCTGGGCGCCTGGAGCGCGGGCATTTTAAAACGTGCTCGCAACGGCTACGACGAAGAGGCAGCTTTTACGCCCACCATAGTTACATGAACCCCGAGCCTGTCTTTCAGCCTGGCCCAGTGGACTCTTCAGACCCCGCCCCTGCCTGTTGGCTGTTGGTTGATAATTACCAAATCAATCCCCCCCTCGGGGGTAAGAATATCAATGCATATACTGTAGACACTGCCATGTGTGTTAACTATTATTGCGCCTCGGTTGTTGGTTCGCGATGTCGAGTTCTGGGCCCTTCTTCTACGTAATAATAGCACAACCCGGAATTGCCCATTGCGCATAAGTTATTGCATAAGGTTCCCTTCCAATCTACTATTTTCCACTTTTATCGGCGCCATCTGCATATGAACTGTAGACTGCAGCTATAATGGATGAACGGTAGACTCGGTAGACCGAAAAAGCATTCAAGGTCTTCTGCCTTTAATTCGATCTCGTGTCCCCTCAATACCCCGACCTTACTGTTCTCTTTCGTGACGGACCTCGAATCCTCCCCTACATGCACCTAGAAAGACCTCTAAAATAGCCAGCGGCACATCAGAAGAAGGAGAGGAGGCCAGGCTCCTTTTGTAATTCCCAAGTGAGGCAGCGCAGGAAAATGAAGCGGTGAAAGAGTGCCCTCTCAATCGCATTTGACCACGCTGTAAATGTGCTTGACGAAAATGAGCGACGAGTAGAAGCCCACAAAGCCGAGCATGATGAAGAAAGCATATGAAATGATGGCCATGTACCTGCGAAGAAGGAAGACGACGAGAACATAAGGAAATTTAGCAATCAGAATTCAGTACGGATACCCAACCACGCAGTCCGTGAACAAAGCGACTCAAAATTTAATAGGTATTGGCCTCCGCGAGTATTTTCAAGGGGTTTACCCGAAGTAGAAGCTGCCCTGAAGCATGCCATCCATCGACGACCGCTGGAAGAAGTAAAAGAAGGAGTAGGCGTAAATGAAGAGCCCCGTAGAGCCCCCACTGAAAAACGACCGCCACCACCAGCGGTGGTCTTCGCGCGCCAGCTAGATGCCCAGAAATCAATCAGGGTGGCACATCAAGAAAGCGAAGCAGGAAAAACCAAAGAAGTGGGCGTTAGAGATCACTCGTGAGGTAAAAGCACGACTCAGATAGAGGTTTAAGACGGCGAGTGCTTCTGATATAGCTTTGAAAAATAAGAGAAGCGACAGTACAGAGCATAACATTCTTTTCTCTTCAAAGAAGCAGCAGCATGAACGACAGCAACCTGAAAGTACACGAGGGCCACGGTGATGAAACTGGTCACGATGAACAGCATGATGAACGCGATGAAGAGAATTCCGAACAGGGTGTAAATCTTGTGGCCCCACACGCTCGCGAAGATGTAGTGGAGCTCGATGTAAATGGCCGAAAACGGCAGAAAGCCCGCCATGAACATTTGCGCCAAGGGTTGGCGGTACCAGGGAATGTCTTTGGGAATCTCACGCGCCACCTGAGTGGATGCAGCAAAAGGAAGCGCAAATCAATAAATCAGCGTGGCAAGAAAACAAAGCAGTACAAAGCAAAGACAGCGCTTGCTACGCACAAGCAGCAGCTACGGATAGATGCATGAATATGGTATACGATGAACACGGTGAACACTCGTACATACATCACACAGGCAGTACAAAACACGCACACAGGTATCGATACTCATGCTGACGCCGATGCTAATAACGCCTACCTTGGTGGTGCGGCTGGGCGCAACGAAGTCGGACGCCATGTTGCGGCCGGCAATGGCGCCAATCACCGTGAGGGGGAACGACACCAGGGCAAAGAGGGCCCCGATGATGATCACCGTGTGCCAGGGCAGGGCCGCAGTGGAGCCGCGGGACCACGCCACGGTGTTGACCCACATGAAAATAGCGGTCAGAGGCGCGGGAAACACCAGCGCATTGAGGACCGTGTTCCACACCTAACATAGAGGAGGATGCAAATAGTGACAGAGAGAAACAAAAGAAAAGTTCAAGGAGACCACCCCAAGGCTCCTTGCTCAGAGACCAACCACTGCGAAAGTCTCCAGAATTGCCTCTGTATCCCCCTTTCAAGTGGACTACTACAGTAGCGTACACCCACCCATCGTTTACTCACCCAGTTGGGGCCGTCGAATTGGCGGTAGAGGCGGGCGCCAATGAACCCGCCCACGAAGGAGGTCAACGCGTAGAGCACAATCATGGCGGTGAGAATGGCGCCCCGCTTGGTCGGGCGGAAGAAGCCCGTCAGCGCGCAGAACAACAGGAGGAAAGTGGTGCAACACAGTTGGCCCCCCGCGCCGACCAGGGCCGAAAAGAGCGAGGTTTGGGACGGAAAACGGAACACGTCGCCGTGGATCAGCTTCCAGCCCGACTCTTCTTCGCCCATTTCGTCTTCTTCCACGTCCATGTACCTATCATATTATATGGGTTGATAGGGGAATCATCCAACAAGGAAAAGTAAGCAAGTATGAACAAAAAGGTGAACGCTATCAGCAAACGTAAAGGGGCGCAGCAAAAAAAACAAAAAAACAAAATAGAGCGCCAACACTAGTTGTTATCGTGTATGCGAGTATGAAATCATTTACCGGGTGAAGTCGTTTTTGAGGACGCGCATGAGGATGATGGTGAGGAACGCGGTCAGGAGAAGCACGAGCACGAGGGAATTGATGATGGACAGCCAGTGAATCTCAAAGCTGCCGGGCAGGAAGCGGCTGTCGTGGTAGCGGGACATCCGGTCTTCCCACTTGAGCGCAGGCTTGCTGACCCACTCCACGCTGTTGTGTGAGAGGTAAAGTGGTTTGGTGATGGGGTTGGTTAGAAGGAAGCACACGCAGGGGGGGGCACATCAGTTGAGCGACAGCAAAGAAAGGAGAAGCAATGCTCGTGGAATGAGATAAGATAAAACAAAGTAAAAAGACAATCGCGCTCAGCTTTCCTTCTGCCTCCCTTCGATTTCGACCTACGGCCCCTAGAATAGGCAAGTAAATTGAAGGCGAGGCGGCGGCGGTGCAGTCAAGGCGCCTTCTGATGTCTAAATCTGATGTCTAAATACCTGTACGAGAAGGACACGTCAACGTCGGTGTTTTCCTCAGTGATGTCGAGCTTCCGCTGGGGGTTGGTGCTTACGTTCACGCTCACGATTTGGTCCACGTTGTAGCCCACCGAAAAGTGCAAATGGGGGTACAAGTACCTGGCGTAAGGGTGCGCACATACACACGATGCTCGGAGGTGAGAACACATGCTCGTGTGCATGCACACAAAAGAGTTCTAGGCACTCTAATTCAACAAGTTAAGGTATGACAAAGAGATGGCAAAAGAATCCTCCGAGTATCCTTGCCTAGAATGATTTCAGGATGACACAGAGGGAGAGGGGGGTCGTAACCCCAAGCAAGAAAAGGCTCCAAGGAGAGTTATCATCTGTCTCGATAATTACCTGTGCGCCGTCTCAAGGTGGCCCAAAAGAAGTTCTTCGCCTTCGACTTCGCCAATGTAGCCCCACATCGGCAAGTCTTCCACGAACATTTCGAAGTAGTAGTCGTCCTCAATCGCATCGGCAAACATGCGCACCTGGGTCAAGCCAACACCGCCGTCACGCATGCCACACACACACAAGCCGCAAGGCAACACACAAGCATTGGGCTCACAGATGAAACTTTAGAAAAAGAAGCCATAATGCAGGCTACAGATTTGAGAAAAGCGGCCTGAGCGCAGCTGATCCAAGGACAACGTGGCACGAACCTCGGAGGGCGGCAGAGTCTTCTCACAGAGCAGGAACCATTGAACGTTGTCCAAAAAGGAAATCTGCGAAGTGGCAACAAAATGAAGAAGGCGAAAGGGATAATCTTAGAGATTCGGTCATCGTCGAAACCTTCAATACCTTGTCGGGTTTCAAAGTGAAGCGAAGAGATTTGCGCGTGAGTGGCGTGTGACTCCGCACGGCGAAATGGTGAGAAGGGCAAAGGGAGCCCGGCCTACCTGGTAGGGCGAGGTCACTTTACGGTCGCCCACGAGGTATTCCCCAAGCTCGTGGTGATGCCGCTTTTGCTTGCCTGCAGTACGGCAAAACGGCAGCGAGTAGTACTATACCCAAGCATACAAACAAGCAAAAAAGGCGGTGGGGTGAGTGGGCGCGCAACAGACGGGTCATTCTATCACTCGGCAAAGAAGCCGCAAATAAGAAGCAAAGCACAGCAGGTAGCAAACCCGTTTATCATTCTTCCCCAGCTGTCAATTAATATTAATCATACTATTCTCAGCACGCACCTCGTAAGTCTCGGACGGGTTATTGAACGGGCCTACTTTGTTGGCCACAATGAACACGGGGTCGTGCGGCTTGTAATGCTTGCCTGGCGCAACAGCCTCAGCGCTGCCCGCTACCGTCAAGAAGCTTGCCACCGCAACGCGCAGTATCCGTGTGAAGCCCATAGATGTGAGTGTAAAGGGCGCGCCTTTCTTGCACACCGAAAAGGATTCCGCACTGCGGCACGGAGGCAGCAGTGTATGTAGTGTTTTCAGTCCAGTCAAACACCCCATCATGGAACCCGTGCGTTTAGTGGTTTAGTGACTTGACGACTTGACTGTCGTGTTCCCAGAGAGGGGGGTATTTTGAATTTTCTCTCTTGTGGCTGGGAACTGGAAAACGAGAAGCGATGTCCGAATGTCCAACCTAAAAGCTTCACAGCTTCACTTACGGTAGACATCGACAGATAGTAACTTAGTAGACAGACAAGCAAGCAACTGAAGAACTACAAGAGTCATCGCTGCGAGGGAACGCGTGGACCAAGCCTAGCGACTTACTTAAGATTAGCCCACATCTCGTCCTTGCCGCTGAGCTGATTGATATCTTTTAGTCGACCGTAAGTGAAAAGGGCTAGATCGTTAGTTACTTACTATCGTGAATGCATGCCTTTGTGTCCCTTTGTAGGCACTCACGAACGCTTGAGCAACATTTTTTCCATGGCATTTGTCAGTGTAGCAGTGCCACATTCTCCTTGACTAAGGATAAGTACTGAGAAGTGTTAGAAGCACAGCCACTGTAAATTTTGCCTGATACCCCGAACTTCAGTCCAATGCGAATTTCATAGCTAGAGACAAATATCGCTACAGTACTTAGCTTCAAACTTTCAAACTCACCAGTGTGTATGTTCGTCAGATGAGCTTTAACTTTGCAGCTCCTGCTGCCGCCCCAGCTGCACCAGCAGGAGGTGGATTTTCATTCGGTGCTGCTCCACTTAAGACGGATGGTGCCGCTGCTCCTGCTGCCGCCGGAGCTGCTCTAGCAGGAGGCGGGTTCTCACTCGGTGCCCCAGCTAAGACGGATGGTGCAGCTGCTCCTGCTGCCGCCGGAGCTGCTCCAGCAGGAGGCGGGTTCTCATTCGGTGCCCCAGCTAAGACGGATGGTGCAGCTGCTCCTGCTGCCGCCGGAGCTGCTCCAGCAGGAGGCGGGTTCTCATTCGGTGCCCCAGCTAAGACGGATGGTGCAGCTGCTCCTGCTGCTGCCGGAGCTGCTCCAGCAGGAGGCGGGTTCTCATTCGGTGCCCCAGCTAAGACGGATGGTGCAGCTGCTCCTGCTGCCGCCGGAGCTGCTCCAGCAGGAGGCGGGTTCTCATTCGGTGCCCTACCCAAGACGGATGGTGCAGCTGCTCCTGCTGCCGCCGGAGCTGCTCCAGCAGGAGGCGGGTTCTCATTCGGTGGTGGTGCTGCTAAGACGGATGGTGCAGCTGCTGCCTCTGGTACTTCCAGTGGAGCATCGTCAGCGTCTCCCCCAGTGGATCAGGCCAAGCGAGCGCAAGAGATGCAAAAGCGGCACCCTCCCGAGAACAAGCGCGTGGACGACATCATTGCCGAGCTCCGGAACCAGCTCGAGAGCGACCGGCTGGTGTTTAAAACGGAAGCGGACAAGGTGGCCAACCAAGACCTGTGGCTGTTCAAGCAGTACGGGGCTTGCGTCGGGGTCGTGCACGACCTCCGGCGCCTGGAGCGTGACCAGGGCGACGAACTTGCACGGAAACTCGACGAAGCAGAAGAAATTCAGGTATTATAGAATGCGCACAACCTGCTCAACTCATGTCACGCTTTCACAGGGGATAGAAGGTGCTTTGATCGAAGTTATAGCAATCGTACCATCCGCCCATTACCATAGCACGAAACTACTTGAATAGAGCAACAATTTGGCAAATCTTCGAGTTTCTTCAGCTCCCAGCTTCCACCTTGACGTCTCTTGTGACTCCTGTGACTCGTTTTACTGCAACTACAGGCGAGCCTAGACACGGAGCTGGACCAAATGGAAGCTTCCTTGGGCGGACTCTTGGCGCAAAAGCAGCGCGAGGCGGCGGACCAGGCCAAGAGCCACGGTTTAGAGCGGCACGACCTCGAGCGGCACGCCATGGGCACGCTGGCCGCCGACTTGCAGGGGCAAATGGTGCGGATGCAAATGCAAGTGCGCCAAGTGGCCCACCAAATGAACGCCCAGTACGAGCAGCAGTTGGGCACCAACCGCGAAGCTAGCGCCGTCATGCACAAGCTCAACGAGCACCACCAAACGCTGCAGTGGCTCAACGCGAGCGCGTCCAACATGGAGCGCGAGATCGCAGAACTCGAAGCCAGCCACCGGTTCTGAAATGCCGCCGTTGCGGGATGGCGCACAAACAACGAGGCATAGTTCAGGTGTTTTTTTTTTCCGAAGGCGGCGCTACTATCGACTATTGAAAGCTATGCACCGCGGGGATCTGCCGGTGCTTCACGTGCGTTGGGCGTTGGGCGCCTCGTTTCCTTGTGTTTCCTGGTGTTTGCGGCATGGTGTTACAGGCAGTTTCGGGTAATATAAAGGGCGAAATTTGCCCTCAGTTATAGCCATACTCATATCAAGACCCCAGAGTTCACTCCCGATCCAAGTGGCCGTGAATGATGTATAACTGTTTGGGTGTAATTGATAATTGAGAAGTGACAAGGAGAAGCATGGCAGCACGTAGTCGTAGTCATGTACTAGTAGATTTACGGTTACTTTGAGTGCCAACTACGATAAATTTTCGACCCGCTCAAACATCTGAACAACAAAAACCCGTTCGCTCGTTTGTTTGGTGACTCTCTTCCTCTGCCTCTCCCTGCATCTTCACTTCAATCCTTTTTACTTGACACAGGTTTGCAAGGAAACAAAGCTTAGTGTGCTAGTGTAGGATGGCGTCCTTGTTAGAATTGATACCTCGCTGGAGTGGCGGCTATCATCAAGAAGGATGGGTGCCCGCTGAATTGCCTGTCTTCGAGCTTGCGCTATTGTTTGCGCTCACCATGTACCTGTGGGAGACCTACTTGGATTCGCGACAGAAGGCGAGGCTGGAAGCCAAGGGCGGGGTAGTACCGCCTGCCCTTGGGGCTTTGGTGAAGACCCTCGATGCTGAAGCACTCAAGCGAGGTAAAGATGCGCCAAAGAAGGCTGCGGAATTAAATGGAGCGTCGTCCGCTGACGCTGCTGCGAAAAAGGAGGACGATGACAAGAAGAAAGACGACAAGATTGAAGATGGCAAGGCTCTCGAGAAGATGACTGCGGACGCGCCTAAGTTTCAAGTGAGCTCTCGTTTCTCAATCGCATTCCTTCGTGTTGTTCATTTCGGTTTTCCGCTGACGCGTGATGTACCCTATTCCCTTTCGTGCAGGCTTACAACTTGTCGAAAATCAGTTTCGGCATGATCAAGGCATTCGTGCTTACGATTCAGGAAAGCGGATTCATGCTGATGGGGCTTTACCCTTGGCTCTGGGACATGGCGTGCACGTTGACGCAACGACTCGGCTACGAACCCAGCGACAATGAAATCATTGTCTCCCTGGTGTTCCTGGGGCTGACCACTGCCCAGGACACCGTGCTCAGTTTGCCTTGGTCGCTGTACTCCACGTTTGTGGTGGAGCAAAAGCACGGGTTCAACAAGACTACGCCCATGCTGTTTGTCACGGACTTGTTGACGACGCTGGCGCTGACGGTGGTGATTGGTGCCCCCGTCGTGACGGTGCTGCTGAAAATCATCAAGTGGGGCGGCGAGTACTTCTACATTTACGTGTGGGGGTTCCTCTTGGTCTTCAGCATTTTCTTCCTCACGATTTTCCCGATCTTCATTCAGCCTCTGTGAGTTATATTCGCTATTCGATATTCATAATGAAAGTTTACCAGTCTCGTCTCCGCATGTCTTTTCTTCTACTTCTCTATCAAAACTGCTTACCATGAAAAAAAAACTTTCTTTGCTCGTGCCAAAAATAGATTCAACAAGTACGAGCCTTTGCCTGAGGGCGAATTGAAAGACGCCATTTTCGCACTCGCCAAAAAGCTCAACTTTCCTCTGACCAAGCTCTTCACAGTGGACGGCTCGAAACGCAGCTCCCACTCCAACGCTTACCTGTACGGGTTCTTCAAGAACAAGCGCATCGTGCTCTTCGACACCCTCATCAAGCAAATGACAGTGCCCGAGCTGGAGGCGGTGCTGGGCCACGAAATCGGCCATTGGGCGCTGAGCCACGTGCTGCAAATGTTCGTGATTCAGCAGGTGTACTTCTTGGCCATGTTTGCCCTCTTTGGGTTCTCCCTCAACGACCCGCAGCTGTACCTGTCCTTTGGGTTCAACCCCAACACCAAGCCCACCATCATTGGCCTCATGCTGTTCTTGTCCACCATTTGGGCCCCCGTGGACAAGTTTTTGTCGTTTTTGGTGACTTACAACACGCGCCGCAACGAGTTCCAGGCCGACCAGTACAGCGTGGGCCTCAACTACGGCCCGACTCTGAAGATGGGCTTGGTGAAAATGAGCATTGAAAACCGCTCCAATCTGGACCCGGACCCCCTGTACAGCCTTTACCACTACTCGCACCCGCCGCTCTTGCAGCGTTTGGAAGCCATTGAAGCGGGCATGAAGAAGAAGAAGTAAACAGGTCAAAGTGATTGCTACATCGCGCCTTTTCGGTTCTCTTGTCGTGGAGCAAGCGAGGAATTACATGGAAGGAAATTCTGCTTCGCAGCACTGCACCTGCGCTGATGTGGACATCCAATTGCGACGTTGCGACTCCATTTCAGATACGAATGAAGAAAATGGATTTTCAATTGATTTATTCCCTTTGATAAGAGATAGGTAGCTCAGCAGTTCTTCCCTCGAGGAAGTTTAATGGCCTTTTTCCTTCAACGCCCATTTCTAATTTCGATACTGCATCACACCGAATTAAATAAGAGGAGCACACCTCGTACGTCGCACATTCAATTAATATTTCAAGAGACAATAGCCAGAGTGTAAATCCACACCTCAGTCAGGTGCGTAGTTCGACGTACGTGACTACTTTTTGCCCTAATATGTATGTCGCATATCTGTGGAAAAGGATGGGGTTTGTTCTATGGATAATGGATAATAGATGGACGTAAACGCAGAACACAAACCGGACTTCCATCTTCCATCCAAGATCCAAGTGCATAGCCCGTGGCCGTGGGCCGTGGACTCGCTCGCGCTTGTGCACTCATAAGCTCATAGCCAAGAGGCATGGACTCGAGCGACTTCATTGACATGCAGAGTCGCCAAGAAAGGCATCTGCTGACCTCTTGTATGAGCAGTTTGAATCCCCAGAAACAGATTTGGTGTGTGGCCTTTCCCTCCTCATCGCTCATGGCTGCTGAACGAATTGGACGTTGTAACTTCCGGTATTGGGGTCTTGCTCAAATTTGAAATTATCCGTAGAGAGCCCGAAGTTCCCCAGGAGTGAGTTGCCCAAGTCCTTCAATTTGCCCATGGTCTCCGTCTGTAGCGATGGATAAATACGCGCGAAATATTTAAATGCAACCTCAACAAAAATTTGGCTGGAAACATGCCCAACCAGAAGAGGTGGCGGTGATAAATAATCGAAATAAAGGGGCGCATAAGCACTAAAATCACTACATCATCATGAACAAGAAAAACACACTGCTATAAATACCTTAAGTTTTTCGAGCCGTTCAGCTTCAAGTTTTTCGCACCGTACTTTGCGCTCCTTCGCTAGCCTGCAAAGAAAGTAAGAAGAGCGAAGAACACCAAACAGAATCCTCCGTGAGTTGTCATGCACATACCAAGAATTCAATTTCGCACCCCCAGATATCGAACTACATTTGGTTCAATTGTGATAAAATATTCTGACAGCAGCACGAAATGTGTGTCTCCTATCGATGAAATGCATGCAGTCTCCAGTTCCTTACTTGCTTGTCGGCTCGAGCTTCAAGACTGCGTCCATGTCACTTATCGCGTCGCCATAGCGCTCCACTGCCTCGTAAGCCTGCCCGCGGCGCATGTAAGCTTTCACGTATTTCGGGTGGAGCGCTACCGCCGTACTGCACGAGCTCACTGCTTCTTCGGCGCGCCCTAACTGTTGCAAGCAAGCAGCTCGGTTGCAGTGGTAGACGGCGCGCACTTCTCCGTAGCCGTCGTCAACACCTCGCCACACCATCATCGGCGGCGGAAGCGACTCAGGCTCATTAGAGTGAGAAGAAGCTGACTCAGCACCCGCTGGCGGCTCAGAAGCAGCGGCAGCTTCAACGACGGCTCCATCGGTAGCGTCATGAAATTCTTCCGGTTCTCGGTCTAGGCTCAGCTTGTCCACTTCAAGTGCGGCAACGTCCTCCGAAGTGGATACAGCTCTACGCCCTCCGGATCCGTCAGCGGGCACCTCAACTAATTCACTACTCCCTGGACAAACTTCCAAAGAAAAAGAGTGAGTTGGAGGCCTTCCCGTGCTCGCTAGAGATGCATAAAGAATACGTATAGTTGCCAAAAAATAAACATACAATAAGGCACCAAAGTAGCCTTCAAGTAGGCAAAGGATTCACAAAAAATACTCAGCACTCGCGCAAGAGAATAATCAACCCAGACATTGGATAAATTTCAAGAGTGCTGCTGTTCGATTCAGAAAAAAAAAAAGAAGTACCTTTGAGGGCAGTATCGTACATCTCGAGCGCACCCAAGTAATCTTTGCTAAGATACAACTGATTCCCTTTATCTTTCCATCCGGCCGCTTCTTTGAGTCGGTGCTCCATCGAGGATTCAGTGGATTTTTCTGACAATGCCGAGTTCTCTGCAGGGTTCTGTGCATCACTAGGCGCACCCTCTGAGGCGTTACATTCAGCTAGGCTAGCCATTTTTTTGAGAAATGATTCTGATGATCTGATGTAATCCGATGTTGTCGAAAGGAAATAGATCAACGTAGTTTAGTGCAAGTAAAAAAACATGACAGCGTGACAACATGAGTGAGAACAGGCGAGTTCCTCGCTGAAGAAATAGGGCAAAATATTCCCGCCGCCTCAGACTTTGAGGCCAGCTATATAGTTGAATCATAATATCACATTGATGCGTGAGCACTAACAATATAGAGTTGTCGACTTTGATAGAAGTGGCTTCGCTAGATTGTTTGCCACTCCCATAGTAGTCGCTAGCCTTCATTCAAGAACAACACCGCATCGCTCATGGCAAGCGAAACACAAAAGATATACGTGAAATCAAACGCTGATGGTCAATTGAATGGTGGAGGCGGCGTAGTTCCGACTGGTGCATCTGGTATTCAATCGGTTCTAAACCTCTGCAAAGTCTGCATCGGCACCGGAGCTCTCGCGCTCCCTTACGCGTTCAAAGAAGGTGGGCTTTTGTTTGGCTCCGTTGGCTTAGTGGGCATTGCCGCATGGAATTACTACGCCTCATGTCGAATCGACGCGCTGCGACTATACACGGCTGAAGACTCCTACGCATCCCTCGCGGAACATGTCTTTGGGTCTATTAGCGCCCGGCGAGTCGTTGACGTGTGCACCATCTCCACCCTAACTGGAGTCTGCGTGGTTTACACGTTGACATTTGCCACCCTCCTGCACGACACGCCGCTTGCGTTGGCGCCAGGCGGCGACGCCACCCCGACCAGCCGCGAAATACTGTTGTTTGGTTTGATAGTGCTGCCGCTGTGCGTGACTCCGCACATGAAGTTTTTGGCCAACTCGTCTGCCGTGGGGCTCCTCGCGCTCGTGTTGGGGTTTGGTGCCATTTTTGACTACGGGTTCAGTAGCAGCGTTGGAGGAGATTGCACGGAATCAGCATCGCTGGCTCCACACGATGTCTCTCAATTCAGCAGTTGGTTTGGTACGTGTCAGTTGTATCGAGTACCGATTTAACATCTAATGGCAATTGATTGTTTAGAGTTAAACCAACCTCTTCTTTTGCACTTTGTGCTGGATGTTGATGGCTGTATAGGCGTGGCCGCCTTCAGTTTCGGCGTGCCACCACTGCAGTTCAGCTTGCAGGATGCGATGGCGCAACCGAGAGACTTCACTCGGTCTCTGAAGACAGCCCTCGTGCTAGTGTGGGTCATGTACACTTTGAGCGGCGTAGGGATTGCGTACTTGTACCGCTGCCAAACGATGCAGGAAAACATTTTGCTGAACTTGCCCGAGGGCAGCGCCTTTGCGACAGGCCTTCGCCTCAGCTATGCGGTGAGATGAAGTTGTAGGATTAATGCAGGTCATGTCAATTGAACGTGCATGGTTGAAACAGACCATGAAAGACACGAGACAAGTCAACTGGTCTCATAATATCTTGCTGCTTCTTGTGTTCACAGGTGGTGTGCATCACCTCTTACCCGCTCGCTCTCGTGCCCGTGACTGAAATGGTCTCGGAGCTCGTGGGACCTACCCCCTGTACTTCCCTTCTTGCCTCCGTTGCTGCTCCCTGTAGTGGCCTGCGGAGGGGCTTTGAAGTACTGCCCTCCGACACTATGGCAGCATCTGCTATTAATAGTGAGAGCAGCATGAATGATGGCGGCAGCAGTAGCAGCCACAGCAGTAGCAGCAGTGCAGGTGCCACCACGGTGATTCCGCTGCGTTTGTTCATGCTCGGCCTGTCCACAATTGCTTCGCTGCTTTTCCCCCACTTCGGCCTCATCGTGTCCATCATTGGGTCCTTTTCGGTGACTCTAGTGTCCTTCGTGCTGCCTTCCGCCATGTGCCTCATGTGCGCTCGCGACGAAAGTGGGAAAAGCGCCGCTAAAGGACGCCCTTGGCTCGGCAAGTATTATTCGGGCTTTGAAGCACAGAGAGGGCAATGGCAATGGTGGCTCGACGCCGCTTCTTTTGTATTTGGGTTGGTTGCCTGCCTCGGGGTGACCTTTATTACCATTGTTTCTGTGAAGTAATCGCAGTGCAAAGATTGGAGGAGAGGAATTCGGTTCAGGATGAGGGTGAAAATCCCCCACCAAACTCGGATACATGTGAGTCTGAGCCTGAACACAATCGAATCTTTGTTCGACCTCGCTAAGTACCGCTTCTGGAGCGGA
>Ga0307979_1002199_pt1 | contig 13595 bp, 16 predicted proteins | sample OrgLakmetage1058_FD_201833 | JGI IMG/M metagenome (GOLD analysis project Ga0307979, IMG submission 201833) | Saline water microbial communities from Organic Lake, Antarctica - #1058 | ecosystem: Environmental > Aquatic > Non-marine Saline and Alkaline > Saline | place: Antarctica: Organic Lake...
TTTCGAGGAATTTGGCCAATGCCCCTCTCCCTCCTGAATCATTCCGCACTTGCTTTGTTTGCGCAACGCACACGCATTCCCACTTCTGCCCGCAGCATTGGCTTCTGTGCCATTTGGGTTTGTATTATTTTTCTGTAGTTCGAGTTCCATCTAGATCGCCCTAGCTAGCTAGCTAGCTAGCTAGCTAGCCCTAAATTCCATCCGAGAAAGAGTACTGGTTCGGGCAGCAAGATCGTCTCGATGCCGTCATCTGATTGGTCAGTTTTCATTCACACACAACAGTAACCTCTACAATGCATGGATCCCTCCTCCGATGGTTGGTCGGCGTGCTGGCATTGAGGGCTACATTGTCTGTTGCGCCTGCTCCCTCTAATGCACCTACATCCCCGCCTACATCCCCTCCTACACATGTCCCATCGCCTCGACCGTCGTCGGCACCCATTCACATTCCGACTCCCTTGCCTACTCTACCGCCAACCTTGAGCACATGGCACCCAACCCACCCGCCATCCGGAAAGCCCACTCAAAGACCAACGCAATTGCCAACAAACCCCCCCTCGTTAAGTGCAGCATCGCGCCTACCAACTGCTCTACCCACGATACAGCCGTCTCCTTTGCCAACTCCGCGGCCCACCCACACACCTACTCATCGCCCAACTCCTTTTCCGACTATACGGCCGACCAGCGTCCCGTCGACGTACATACCAACGCACCTGCCGACACCTCGTCCCAGCCGCGTGCCTACCAGTGAACCAACGCCATATCCTACGTATACCGTGCGCCCAACGTCTACCTATGCACCAACTCACGTTCCGACGTCCTTGCCAACAAATCACCCTACGCATGTGCCTACGGGAACACCCACGCTGCAACCCACAGCCACTCATTCGCCCACACAGCCGCCTACTACCTTTGATACTGCGTCAGTAGACGTATCGTTTTCCTTGAGCGCGACTACCCATGTCAACGATACGGCGAAAGCAGCTTTGAAAACGACAGTAGCCTCTGCGGTGGGCCTCAACGAGAGCAGCATAAAGGTGTTCAGAGTGACCTCAACAAATTCATCGCTGAACGCGCGACGATTGAGTATCAGATTAGAGCGCCGTCTTTCAGCGTACACGTGGGATGTATCTTTTATTGTGTCAGCGCCCCTCTCGTCAGTGACAGGCATTTCGAGTACTACTGGGTTCGCGACCTATCTTGAAACCACTTTTACTTCCACTTCCTTCGTTTCTGACGTCAACACGAACGTTGGCGCGACGGTTGACACTGCAAGCATCAGCATTGACACTTTTTCGAGGACTCCTTCGTCAGTACCAACGCCTATATCGCCTCAGCCTTCGCTCTCGTACAGCCCGAGCTCATTACCTACTAACAGGCCTACTCCAACGAATATTCCGACGCTCCTGCCCACCCAACGGCCGACCACAAAACCCTCTCCAGCGCCCACAAAGGCGCCAGTACCATCTCCAACTGCACCACCTACGCCAGCGCCCACATCTAGCCCAGTTCCCGAGCCCTCTATTTTACCGGTTCCTGCACCTACGCCCGTGCCAACTTTCTTCCCAACCGGTGCCCCTACGGAGGTGCCGCAGCCTCAACCAACGGCAGAACCCACGTTGAGTCCATCTCCAGCGCCTTCGTTGTTACCACTGCCGGTGCCCACCTTCTTACCTTCTCCTCTGCCCACTTTGACTCCAAGTTTGGTACCAACGCGGACTCCAACGCTGATGCCACTTCACAAGCCCACGCTTGTGCCCAGCCCGTTGCCATCACCGAGGCCTACTCAGAGCCCCACTATTGCGCCAACCCCACGCCCGACGCTGCATCCCTCGCACAGGCCCACGCTTTTGCCGTCCTTCGTGCCAACGCCATCTGCTCCGCCACCGACTTTGGAGCCATCGATTGCGCCTCCGGCACCTACCCCAAACCCCACAACCGAATACGAACGAGCTGGCGTTGATGCTGCAGATACTGCCTTGACTCTTGTCGCTGCGATTATTATTGCCGTCTCAATATTTATACTACTGAATGTGCTGCGCCTCAGCTGGATCTATTGCTGCCGCCCGATGTCCGATGACGAGCTCCTAGCAAAGGAAAACAAGGCGAGACAGCAGAAACTGCGTGGGTTAGAGGAAGCACAAGAAGCCAACCAAAAAGATTTTGCGTTGAAGAAAGCGTCGGCGATGAAGCAAGTGCCATCTCAAACCGTGTCGACAATCGAATTTCAGCAGTCGAAGGTCAACGACCTCTACGGAGGTTTCGAGGCGAAAGGCACTAAGAGCACGAAAGGAGCATCATCATCGTACCCACAGCCGCCTCCGCCGCCGCCCCCACCGTCTCGCCTTCCTCCAGGCCCATGGAGCCAACACGACGTCTTGACACGATCCATTTGGTCGGCAGACACCTCGTTGTCGCGAGAAGAAACCAAAGAAGAAGAAGAAGAAGTGGCAACCCCATCTTCGGTGGTTTTCTCGAACCCTGGCGTCACCATTGAAGTTGACGAGGAGCCAGAGGAAAGCTTCAAAGAATGGATTCAGGCTAAACGAAACATCAACGAGTATGCCCGAGACGAAGCACTTTTACAGCAGTCCGGTGCTGCAGGCTCAATTCCAAGGGGACCTGTGCTCATTGACGACTCCATCGGCACTTTCCGGGAATTATTAGGAAACACGCGTGTCGGCAACGAAGGCGTCATAGAAGTAGCCCGCGCCCCGAGAGCCTCAAGAACAAGAAGAAGCTCAGAATTGGAGAGCTCTTCGGCAACTAGCAACCATGCCTCAGTGTACGATGCGCGCAAGGCAACTAATGATCGAGTGGTCCCGGCGAGTCTGCATGGGAGTGTGGATGCAGCCCTTGGTTGGACTGGAGACCTTCTGAGTACCGTGCCCATACCTGACATGGGCGTGTCACTTACGAACGAGTCTTTCGCCCCATCGAATTTGACATCATCCAGCCGCCAGGGGTCGCCATTTCATCGGACGAACGACGACAGCAGCGGCATCATAGGCGATTCCCTCAGCAGTATCGGTTCGATCTTCGGTAGCACACCCGCTCGTTCTGATTCCCAGGGCAAATTCCGCGGCCCTGGCACTGGGATATGAGCTGGCCTTTGACTTCGAGTATTAGTATACATTTTTATTTGCTTCGCGCTAAAACGGGTTTCGTTCTTCTTTTTTCAACAAAGGCGGGGTTAGCTATTCAAACGTACCGCCATGTGCCATGTCCATATGCCACTTATATCCCCCTTGTGTGATAATTTTTAAGTTCTTTGTTTTCAGACCGGAGACCATGGCGACCGCGACCGTGCCTCGATTTTTACTTCGTACTTATAATTCTGCACCTCAGATTGTATTAGTACACTTCAAAATAAAAATTTATGAAGCGCAGTATGGCTGCATGTATTCTTAAAAATCTTAAGTTCCCTACTAACCACTAAAACTAAGAAGAACCCGGTCTGGGCGCTGGCGTTGGCTTATCCGTCAATGGAAGTCTTTCATCGCGGGATGTACGGATTTTTGGGACCTGCGACGGCCATCGGTGGGTGGCGCGCTAAGCCAGCAGTCGCGTGGTTCAAGTGCTGCGCTCTCAAGCTCCCGCAATGCCAGTTGCGCGTGTCGTTTACTTTGTGAGCCACCCGCGCCCTGTCTCTCGCGATGGCCGCTGCAATTGCGGCATCCCGCGCCGCGCCAGACCCAGCACCAACAACTGTGGGGGTAGCGCTACTTTCGCTGGCCTCGCGATGTTGCCTGTTCGATGCTCCAGCTGCGAAGTCATCATCTCTATGGTTGCTGCTGTTCTGCACTCCGTGAGTACTTCTAGCGTGGCCGTTGGAATGGAGCGAGGAATCCTGAAATTGGCGGCGGTAACCTTGCGCCGCTGACGCAGAGGCAGGACGGCGAGGTTTTCCCTGTTTGCGCCTCACTTGAGACGACGACTTCTTCCGCAAGGACAGCAACTTTTCCAACGGGAAACGCCCGGCCAGGAGAGCTTGCTCTCGTTGTTCGCGGTGTTCCCGGGCGAGCTGGGCGGCGGGCTGCCGCCTCTGCACTCCCGCGTGGTAGTCGGCGTCGGCTTGGGCGGCTTGGGCCAGGACGCGCTCCCCCTCTGGGGTGCCAGGTGCGCCGCTGGTCCAGTGGTGGGTGTACGTCAAGCTCGGAGGCCAAGGCTGTCCATCTTTGTGCGGTACACTTTCAGCCTCACTGTGGCTCTTGAGTTGCGAACCCTCTACAGGTTTGGGCTGCTTGCCGTGCTGATGATCCACTGGTTTGAGCAGTTGTAAGCTGCTAGTAGCATCGGGAGGTCCTGAAAATGGCGTATAGGGCGAGATTAAAGAAGCAGATGAGTTCGGGCTCGGCGCTCTCTGATTGGGAGCTACCACCGACGCCGTTTGAGGCAAAGATGCATCCACAGTCACCGATTGAGCAAACGCCGTTGTTGCAGTGGTGTTGCCTTCGGTAGTACCGTCATTAGGGCTGGGGCCGGGGCTGTTACTATTTTGACGCTTGACGCTCTCGCCTTGCCCCTCAGTAGGCGCTCCACCATTAGCAACTGAGCTACTTTGACTGGCGGCTGCTGGTTCTAGGAGCTGTTCAATTTCAGCATCGCTGTCGTCGTCGTCTTCGCCGTCGTGCAAAATGTCGCCAATGGAAATGGACTGCCCAAGCATATCCCCACCCTCTGCGTCGCCACCGTTGCCGACATTGTCACCACTGAAGCCCTCGCCTATGGCGGCTCCTGCATGCACACTGCGACTGCTATTTATCGCCCTCTCATTGTTGCATCGAACAGTGCTGCTGCCAGGGGTACCTACCCCCCCTGGCCTATCACGCCGGGCTGCGACGTCTCCTCGCGAGTATGCCACACGCCCACTTTCTGACTCAGCCGCTCCCAGATTACTTTCCAACGAGTTGTCGACAATAGGTCTAGCACTTGAAGAGGACACTTTCGCAGCGGCGCGCTCAGCGAGAAGCTCATAGGCGGCTTGGAGCTCGGCTGCAACGGCTGCTTCGCGGGACAGCAGCTGCTCGATGGCCGACCCGCACCGCTCGCGGAGAGCAGACAGCCGCCGCTCGGCGCGCAGCCGGCGCCGTGTTTCCGCCATCAACTTTTCATGCTGCGTGCGCTGCGCCACTAGCAGTTCAGTGCGCTGCCGGGTCAGGTTCTCGAGCTCTCCCAAGAGGGTGTCGACCTGTTTTCAGGAGACACGAACACGCATATTATGACATGACAAGAAATGGAAACGGGCTTACGAATAATGAAGGCAAAACCTTAAAATTGACCGAAGTCGTTGACTAGCATTACTTCTTAAAGCTCAGAAGCTCAGTGCCCAAATCACAAAAAGTGCCCACGGACCTCTGCCTTGTGAACCCGAGCAGTCTGTTTGGAAGTGGGACCGCTAGGTCGGTCGCGTGGAATGGCGCCTCTCAAGGTCTTGACGTAGCCAGCAGAGCTTTGTGTGTAGATGCTCCTCGGTGAGTTGGCCATTTCGTTGTTTGCTTGGATGGCTATGCTAAGGCTTTCGACATGGAGCAAAACAGCACAACGCCGTTTTACACAAACAACAACAACAACTTCTCAAGTTCTGCTCAAGTTCTCATCTCAATGAAGCGGCAACGACGAAGCAAAAGTGTTTCAACCCCCCCCCCGAAAGAGGCGGTTTTCAACAATCTACTTTTGCAAAAAAAAATCAATCACCGAAATCGGCGCATCAACTTTTCGTCGTTGTAGCAGTAGCTTCTAGCTTGAGCCTCACGAATAATACTCGAGTTTTTATATGCTTGGACTGTGTGTTTAGGCGAGGTCGATATAAAAGCGTCACTTTCAAATACTAACTTAAAGCGGCGTCTTGGGATTGTCGCCAGTACTGCAAGCTCCTTCGAAAATAAATTACCGCTGCACGTAAAGAATATGTCGACGACACAGAGATTCACTGTGGACGCGCCTACTGACTACGATTTGACTGACAAAGAGAAAGAAGCAGAAGCTAAGGCACAGGCTGCCAAATTAAGAATAGCGGGTGGCTGCCTGGCAGCGTACTTTATCATCGGCCTGATTGCCTTCGCAATTCCCGGGTCATTCGAGGAGTACAGCTTCACGGACTGCATGTACTTTTTGATGGTCACCTTAACGGTGTGTGTAAGGCTAGTGAAAGGCAAAAAGAAAAAAAAGAGAGATGAATGATTCGAAATAAACCTTACAATGCTGAAGAAGTTTGAATGGCTTAATATTCTGATGTGTTGATTGGGACTATTGCATACCTCACCCCCCTTCATTCGCGTACGCAGAAACATCTACAAATGCATGCAAATATTCACTTGTCAACTTTTTACACACAGACTGTTGGCTATGGCGACATGGCACCTACAACGCAAGGAGGGCGTTTATTCCACTCGTAAGTTCCATCTCGGCCTCGCGTTTTATCTTTCTTTTCTTCTCTCCTGCCTGAGTTTTCTCTCACGCCTTTTCGGCATTTATAGACGTGAAAGACAATGAAAAGCCAAGGTGCACGACTCTCTAGCCTAGACATCACTAGTCCTCTGCTTCTATACTTGTCCATGTTTCTCTCCTCATCATATTACCTGGATTCCAACACTGCCGGTGCCTCATCATTTCTCGCTCCCCGCAGGTTTTTCATCCTATTTGCCATTTCTATCGTGGCGGTGGCGCTGGTGGAAGTTGCCAGCTATGTGATTGAAAAGCAGGAAATCATGTTCAAGCAAACTCAGGTTTGAAAATCTAATAAATATCTGATTGTGCGCATGTTGAGGATCTGTCGACACCTCGAATGCTTTTATCTTCCTCACCCACGTTACTACTAGTATTCATCTACCCCCTCTCCCCTTTCCCCCCTTCGCATATTTACTTCATTTCCTCGCTCCTGACCACCCTCTGCGCACCCACTTCTCCTTAATGTTATCCATTAATAATTTCGCCTATTTCTTACGTTCTCACAGTCGGACGTGGTCAGAAACGCGGTTGAGAATGTGAAAAAGGGCACTTCTTTAACCGATCCCATGAGTGGCGGCGGGGGAGGGTCTGACGGAAGGCGAAAAAGCATCACCATTTCTCATACAGGGTGGGGCAGGAAGATTGTAGTCTTCATGGAAAATTACCCGGTGCGTTTATGATTGAGCAGACTTTGAGCACTATTAGAAGTATAACCTAGGCATCTCCCCGCTTTAAAAAAATGCGCATGCTCCATCGTGATCAAAATACATTCCTCCTGCCTTCTTTGGTTTATCTCTCTTCTTCATTCAACTTTCAGGTGGTGCCAGCGGTATTGAAGCTATTCGTTTTTTCAATCGTCTTCGGGCAGATCTTTTGCTGGATCGAAGGATGGTCTCTGCTAGACGGGGTTTACTTCATCCTCATCACTGGCACTACGGTAAGCACGTGGTCAACACACAGAAGTTCGAACAGAAAAATACCGCGAGTACCAGACTTACGTCTATTGGCTTGCTATTTTGTACAAATTTCTGCTCTCGTTCTTCTAAAGAATCGCTCTTCGTCTAATCATCCATATTCTTTGATTCAACTTACCTGGTGCCCGTTCCTTGTCTACCTATTGTTCACATGGGTGTGCTGCATCGTCTTCATCTTTGTTGGCAATATCCGTAGGTGGGATACGGTGACGTCACCCCAATCACGCCCGGCGGCCGCTGGCTGTGCTTTGCCTTTTTGCCCCTCGCTGTCGTGTTCGTGTCGTCGCAACTCTCGCAGCTCGCCACCTCCTTACTGGGCAAAGGGGAAGACTCCAAGCTCCTGGGTCTGCTGAGCGTGGACATGAGCCTAGATGCGCTCCTGAGCATGGACACAAACGGCGACGATGAGGTATGAGACAAGAAGAAGAAATGGGAGATTGCTGTGCGAGGAAGAACTCCAGCAATTCTTTCTTATGAATCACCTGTAATGTTTTTTTTAAAATGTGGAATGATGTTGTGACTATATTTATGCGATATCCACTCAAGCGATTCTCATCATGACGCATAATCGTGCTGCTTCTCTGTACCCCTTCAGATCACCGAGTTTGAGTTCATGAAGTTCATGATGACCACCGTGGGATTGGTTGACGAAGACACCCTCGATTCGCTGCACCGCCGTTTTCACGCCATGGACACCGAGGGCAACGGCCAAATTACCACGAACGACATTGTGGAGCTCGCACGCCGGAAGAAAGCTGAAGAAGACGCACTGCAAGGCGAGGCTGTTCCTGGCGCTGATGACTTGGACCTTCGCAAAGAGATGAAAAAACAGAGTAGTGGGCGCTTTATGTAAAGAGAAGTCTATACAACTTTCAGAAAATTTGCGCTGCAATTCGGCTAATAACTGCGCCCATCTTCAGGGAGTTATTTCGTTTTGGCTGAGATGGCCTTTCACACCTGCACCTCTAGTTATTGGCCATTAGAAGTAAGCTATTTGGAGAAACATATATTCGATGTATGTCCATGTGTGAGTGCATGATTATGTATGATACATGGTTAAATGTTAAAAAATGAATTGCCAACTACCAACCAGGCAGCCGGGCAGCCACTCAACCAGGCACGGGCTGTGGGCTTTGGGCTTTGGGCAGCAAATCTGGGTCAAGGGTAGACGGGTAGACACATATAGTCAGATGTGCATATGCGAGTGCGGTGCCGTGTATCAAACTCGCGGATAACTCGCGGAAATAGAGTAAAAGTATATATATATATATAAAGCCGCCGATTCAAGAGTTCAGAGTTACAGAACTAGAGTTCCGAAGTCGAATACCTCGTAAATTTCAGAAGCGTGGTCGTTGTCGAAAGTCTTTATTCAAAGAAGTGAACTCAAACCCGCGATGCACTGCGCTGCGTGCTCAATCGTTCGCTCTCGGCATGAACATCCGCCGCCAGTCGAGCTGCTTCCTCCACAACAAAATGGCTAGCACCATGCGACACCACTAAACCTGCTCGTGCGCTCACCAGGCACCGCAGCGCTGCAGCGAGTAAAGCAGCAGGTGCTGGTGCACCTACCTCAACAAAAGAAGACATCCCGTACGATGATGCTCCTGCATACAAGGCTGCTGGTGTTGCGCTTGCTATTATTTCCATGATGCCCTCCATTTCATCCTCCATTGTTGTTGGTGACAGCGCCCGTGCCCATGTCCGTGGATCTTGCGGTGGGTCTTGATAGAGCCACCAAAGCAACTTGCCAAGCATCAACATGTGCAGCGCAGCGAGTGGAGGGAGCACTCCACTGCTGTTGGTGGTGGTGGTGGTGGTAGGCCCATCATGAGATGAAGCAATAGCTGAAGCTGTTGCAAGGCCGCGGGCGAGGCCTAGAGCACCTACCCAATCCCCTCTTGTGAGTAACAGCCCGAGTAGCCTTTCGTCGACCTACAGCACGTAGACAAAAAGCATCACGAGAAAAAGATACAGGAAGAAGTAGGTTAGCAAAAAAAAAGTAAGAGGTGAACGAATTACGCAATAATTGAGTTCAGCAATGAAGCGGAATTCTCAGGCTCTTTCTACGATTCATAAAAATACTGACAAGCATGGCAACAAACAGAAAATAGAAAAACACGAATCTTGCCTTGGTGCGCCGCCAGTGGTTTCTAGGGTAGCACCACACCTGTAAGACGGACACCTGCTGGAGCAACCGGACTTCGTCATCGTCGTCGTCGTTACTTGAACCCTTGCTTTCTCCCTCGTCATCTCTCTCGCTGCCCTCAGCGTTGTCTTCTGAGCTACTTCCGCTTTCTTTCGAGCTAAACTTCTCTTCAATGACATTTCTGCCCATCCTGGAGCTGTTGTATCCTTGATGATGCTGCTGCTGTAATTGTCCAGCCCTAGCCGCTCGGCGGCACAAAGTCCGCGCTTTCTTCATACATGCAGTCAAAGCGGCAGCATTGCAGTTGCACTTTGAGCCACACCTCTGGCATGCTCTGAAAGGATGGAGCTCCTTGTTGTCGACGTTGAAACGGAAGGTTTTCGCTCCCTCCTCTTTGCCGTCTCGTGGCGCCTGAGCTGGCAAAGAATCAGATCCTCCTCCTCCTGCTGCTGCTTCTACTTCCTGCTGACCTGCGGGCGAAACTTTTTGATCAGGCAAGACTTCCACGCCCGTCCAGGCCCTAAACACAGCAGCTGCGTCGCTTCCTTCGCCCACTAAGGCAACATTGCCAACAACCGCTGTATTTGCGCCCTCGACGCTGTTGCCTTTGGAAAGCTCATTTCCTGCCCTTTCACTTGAGGCAGAGTGGTCATGCACTTGCATCGCTTGCCATTTGCGGAACATGTGCGCTTCGTCCTGCTGCTGCTCAAGAGGTACAAAATCCTCTTCTCCCGCATCTTCAGTTTCTTCAACAAAGGATTTTACGGTTTCTTTCATCCCTCGATCGCCCCAAACAGCACTCCTTTGCGTGGCAACCGATGGTCTGAAAGCTCTTGTTCTCCTCTTTTTGGGTGTTGTGGTCAGGCAGCCACCACAGCGAGGGCCCTCCGCAGTGACGTCACCCACCCGCCCTAAGGGGGCCAGATGCGAATCTCCCACTGCGTCATAGGCACGCGGGTCTCTGGCCGCTTTGGCAGGTGATGAAGGCGTCAAATGGCCGAAAAAAGCATCCCACACTGATGATGTACTACAACTACTTTGCCCTAGAGACAGCCCTGGTTTACAAGCTGCCGATGACTTACTCGCAGGAATCGCATCGGCATCCACTAGTGGTGTGCGGTGAGGGCACGCATAGCCGCCGAAATCGTCGTCGTCCTCGTTTTCGTCGTCCTCGACGTCTTCATGGCTAACGCCAACACTGTCTGCCTCTTCGTACCCGCCATCGTTAGCAATGCTCCGGCTAACACAACGCATACACTCACATCGAAAGCAATGGCTCGCTCGCAGCGCTCGCTGCCGCATGCGCGTCGGGCGCCGGAGCTCCGTGTAAGCCAGCGTCACTTCTTCTCCTGCCGCCAGCGGCCGCAGCGCGCGCACTTGGAGCTCAGCGCGAGCATGAAACACTGCTACAGCGTTGGGCGAACACGAGTGGTTTATGGTCGCAACCTGAAAGGATAATTTACACCATCGGAGCAAACTAATGAAGCTTTCGAACACTCACCACCGTTGCATGCAAAGCAAAGACACTGTAAGTGGAAACCGCAACGAGAGCTGTGGCGCTACTACTGCCAGCGAGATTACACGGTTCGAAATTTGACTTGAGGCGCACACATGTAAATACTAAGTTTTAATCAAACCTGAGGGTAAATACCGATGGCACCACAGGGCATAGGCCGCATTTCCGCATCCACCAATGAAAAAGCATTGCACGCCAAAGCGCAGAACACATTGATCCAGGCGTCCACCTCTTCTGTTGTTGCTTTTGCCTTTTTCGTATCCTCCGTAGCGTCGACTCCATCTTCTTTTGTGAGTGTTTGAGAGAAAGCTTCAGCTTCGTGATTCTCTTCGAAAGAGGAACGGGTCGAGTTGGACACACCCGCAGAAGCCAAAGTCTGAAAACGAACGAGAGCGGCTGCGGCAGCCGAAAAGTGTTCCAATCGCTTCGGAGGTTGTGCGCTGCGATTGCCTTCGAGCGTGCTCGCGAGCGCTAGCGACGATGGCAAGGGCATAGGCTCATTGACCCTGACTTCACTAGTACCAACAACACTGCGGTTGAGGTGATCGCGAGCTAAGCTTGCTACCTCTGCAATAGGCTCGGTATCTGTGCTGGCAAAGGCTGAGGGAGAAACCCTGGCAGCAGAGTTCACGGCGCCAGTGCTAAGCTTTGGCATTGCGCTGCTAGCGCTAGGTGTGACGTTTCCCACAGTACTTGGCACCGAGTCTGCTCGAATGCGAGCGCAGAGTTTGAGCGCGAGGCGCAGGGAAGGCGTGGCTTGAGGCCAGTTTGATCCCAGAGCACGCAGGCACGCGCACTCGCGACGGTGCTGGCCGCGACGCCAATCCGCTGCCTGAAGTGATAGAGTAACCACATGTAGGCAGAAAACATGCATAATAAAAGTGGTTGTGATACAAGGTCAAAGTGTTAACTAGCAACAGTAGCAATTATCTTTTCATGGGCAGAAAGGAAAGAACTCGATTAAGCAGAGAGCATATCAAATCAAGAATTACCTGACAAGCTTTGCTGCAGTACTCCACCAAATGACACTTGGGGCAGCGCTTCAGTGTCAATGTACTACTAGCTTCGGCCAAGCACGCATGGCACCGGCCGACGACAGCTCCACCGAATGCGTCAGTAGTTGAAGCGGTGTGGCCTTGGCCGAGGCCTAACAATCCCTTGTTACCTGCGTTTGACTGTGATTCGCTAGAATTCAAGCTTGTTTTGGGAGGAGGTCTGCAGAGTAGTGAAAGGGCGAATGGTGCTTCAGCTAGCAGCAAAGTCCCAGGAGACGCAGCCTCTGTAACGACTAAGCTGCGTCCTCTTTCAGGGGTCTCCACTACAGCGACTAACACCATGAGCTACAGTGTTTTATAGTACCCGGGAAGAGGTCCAATCAAGCAAAAGGCTAGGTTGCTCTAGGGGAAACAAAAATATATACGTCCAACTGTAAAGAATGCCAGCTTGATACTATGGGTGCAATCAAACGAGGCACGGTGAATGGTACTGAACAGGCTAAGTTTCAACAAGGGTATCTACCCTTGGTTTCAAGCTCCCATTTTTGGATCAACTTTCTTGACGAATTCTGAAGTAAAGTACGTACGGTACGTACGTACAGTCAGTCTCATCGTCTCTCATCCAATCATCCAAATATTATCATCATCTTTCTATCTATCTGTCATGTCACTCTGTCACCTGTCTTCTGTTAATTATTACAGCACAGTAGGCACGAAACGAACAGAGGTTTGGTCGCGACGCGACGTATCGGGAAGAAGGCGGACCACGGGCACAAAAAGAAGGGCGCGCATCAAGGCGCTGAGAACACTCACACGTACTGTGCTGCAGCGCTGCTGCAAAGTGTTGCGCTCCTGAACCATGTATAGCACAGGCCACTGAACTTGTTCCTCTCAATTTCTCTCACTAGCAATTGGCAACTCATAATACAAGTAATCATGGTCGAGCTCGCAGAAGCGAAGCAAAAGGAGGTATAAGGCTAATGAGTTGCCTGGTGCGGGTTTAATGAGACAATCTCAGCAATCTTTATTTTGAATGAGCTTCCTCCATTGTTGAAACCACTGATGATTCACCGGAATGGCTTCACGTGTCTGTATCTGTTCTTCTTGCCGATTACTTTGTCCTGCGCGTCTTTGCAGAAGCAGCTGTCCGATGAGACGCCGAAATCATCAGCGCCAGATACCGGCAAGCCCGCTCAAGCGCATGGTGTGCGCAAATTGTTTCGTCTTTGCTGTCCAAACTATCAGCTTCAAACTCTTTGCTTCCGTATTCGAATCCACTTCCTGTTCTTATCCTCGCCATCTACGACTGTCTCTTCTCAGCACGCATCTTCTGAAGTCTCTTGAAACTTTTCCTGCCTAAATTTTGTTGCTTCATTCTAGGTTTTTTTTATGCAGCAGCAGGCGCACGAACAGAAGCAGCAGGAGAATCACCAGAAATTTCTGAAGCAGCACCAGCAAGCGCATGAACAGAAGCTGCAGGAGCAGCAGCAGGATCATCAGAAGAAGATGCAGGA
>Ga0307979_1002205_pt1 | contig 13577 bp, 8 predicted proteins | sample OrgLakmetage1058_FD_201833 | JGI IMG/M metagenome (GOLD analysis project Ga0307979, IMG submission 201833) | Saline water microbial communities from Organic Lake, Antarctica - #1058 | ecosystem: Environmental > Aquatic > Non-marine Saline and Alkaline > Saline | place: Antarctica: Organic Lake...
GGCTCGCCGTTCAGATCGAAGGTCACCTTCAGGTCCGCGTTCATACGCTTGATGACGTGAATGAGGTGAGCCGGAACTCCCATCTTGGCTAGCACTGCCCAAAGCACATCCCTCGGCACTGAGTCATACAGATAGGGGGTTGGCCCGTAGACTGTGTATCTTGCTTGTATGCACTGATCCCTTATCCGTGTTAGCACCGAAACTTCAATAGGTAGATGGGCCTGCGCTTCGGCCCCCGCCTCGCGCCTCGGCGGTGGGGGCCGCTCTGCGTGGTGCGCGCGGTTGGAAAAGGAACTGGATCGCCATCCTCCTCATGTTTACGAAATTTTAGCACGCTCGATGGGTGGGAGGATGTTGGAGATCCAGTGCTTCTTGTTGACACCATTTGCGCTTTTGTGTTTCATTTGGGTGGCGTGATATACATCTACTTTTCGCCTGCTTTTAGCCCACGCGAAAAGGATATTATGGTCATGCCTCGCGGTCTTTCTTTTTCTTTTTGCGCTTTTTCTTGTCGGTGCTCTTGGGCCTGGTGCTCACTTGCGTTTCGGACACCTCTGGCTCAATGGGGGGCAAAGCAGCTAAGCGCTTGGCTTCCTCCGCTGCTTCTTCTTCAGCGGCTTTCTCCATTTCTTCCATGATGGCTTTCTGTTCGGCCATGATTTGCTCTTCAATGGCTTTGGCTTCCAACACTTCTTGAATGCTGTCCTCGTGCCGCTTTTTGTGCTTGGGAAAAGTCGCCAACGACTTCAGCGGCAACGAATAAAAGATGCGCGGTTGCTCGTAGAAACCTTTCGGAGCCCGGCGCCCCCAGTCCTTCAAACTCTTGAGCGCTAGCTTCGCGGCAAATTTTCCGCCAATTTGCTTCCTGGCTCTTGCCAGCCACGCATGGAACACCAGCCCGAGCAGGCGATGTTCGGTACGCACCCGCAGGGGGGTAGCAAGCTCGAACCGCATTTTGGACTGCATTCGCCAGTGCGCGTGCCACTCCACCAGCAAATGCCGCAGCAAATGGTTGGCGATGTTCCGCACCACCCGCTTGGTGTTGAATTGGAGGTGGGACGCTTCGCGGTGGAGCCTCCGCCAAACTTTGCGGGCAAAACGCCCCCGCGTGACCCGCGCGATGGTGGTGGCCGCAAAATGGCGGTGGTAGCACTGCACCCACTTGCTCAGCGCTAAGCGGCCGCGCTGACGCGTCACGTGTTGCTTCAGCCATTCCCCGTTGGCAATTGTGCGTTCGTAGCGGGCGTTGGCCGCCTTTTCTTTCGCGGCCGCCTGTAAAGCGTCCGCCACGGCCACGTCCAGCCGAGGCGCCCATTGGTCCCAAGCCCACTCCATCAGACGGGCATTGCAGGGGGCATAGCCAGGCGCCAGGGCATGCACTGCCTCCATATCTTCAAGAGCCCGCACTTGGTCGCCTAACAGGTACCTTGCTTCGGCCGCGAGGACTAAAGGACGAGCGAAATCCGCTCCTGCGGCCTGATGCTGCTTGTCTTTCTTCGCAAACGCGCCCCAGAACTCAATCGCAGCCAAGTAGTCACATCGTTCCAGGGCACGTTCGGCTAAGAGCCGCCACGGCGCTGCCCACTTCATGATGCTAGTGCCCTCGGGAGGCTTCGTAGGGAAATCCTCAGGCAAATCTGGGGCGCGTTTCAAGCAAGAGCCAAACACGTTGTAAAGCTTCTGAACAGCGTCCCCTGTAGCCGCGCCCGAGGCGACCATGTTGATCAATAATAAGGCACGCACTTCGAGCTCTCCGTAGCCTAAGCTTTCGGGCGGGTCTTCTAGCACGTAAGTAAAGTACTGCACTGCCTGGGGTCGGTCTCCCAGGTAAGCCAAAAGGCAGGCTGCTCTTGCAATCGCTGCGTTCAGCTGCGGGTAACCAGGGTGCAAGCTCACTACGGAGGAAAAGTCTCGCAAGCTTTCCACCAAATCTCCAGCAGCGAGTTTGGCTTGAGCGTGCTCCACCAGCGCCGCGGGATTTTCCACGTTTTCGGGATAGGTCATTGCCTGCTCGGCAAAGGCAACGGCGTCCTGCGCGTGCTTCAGCCGGTCTTCGTCGCAATTCAAGTACATGGGGTGATGCGGGCTCGCGCGCAGAGACTTCCAGAGCGCGAGCTTGGCACCACTGAGTTTGCGAAGGAGGGACGCAGCGTCCGGGTCAGACTGAAGACCAAACGTGGCCTTTTCAACGAGCTGCGCAGCTTCCTCACTCAATCCTTTGGTGGCAAGCAAAGTTGCTAAAGTGACTAGCACTTGGCGATCAGTAGGTTTCGATCGCAACCGCTGTTCCAGCTGCCCGCGCATCTGAACTTCATCAGCAGTCCATCCCTCCATGTCGTCGGCATTACCCTCCATAGGTAACTAAAGTAGCAGTAGCTTGTGAGTCGGAGATAGCCAAATGAATCGGAGTGCACCGGGATACTATGCCCTCCCTCTAATAATACACATGGCCATATTAATGCTGCTATAAACCATTGGTGTATTTCTCGTTGACCATTATGGAAAAGTTAGTCTATCGCAAATCACAAGGGTCTATCAACGCTGCTCATTTTCAGGCGGCTGCGTCGCTGCGTCTTATATTACGTTTTTACGTTCGACATTCAGCACAGTACCAGTACAGTACGTTGTGTTTTCCTTTTTTTCACAGCAGAACGTCACGGAGTTACGGACCTTCCGTCGTCGTCGTCGTCGTCGTCAAGTCGTCAAGAAATCAAGAACCTCCACCTGAAAACCTTCCTGCTGTGAGATGTGTTGAGGCGCGGGCTCATCTGGAGGTTTGAGAAGTAGGAAAGACTTGAGGAAGCTACCCATTTCTTCGGTCTTCTAAGGCACCGCATTCGAAGGACCAATGGCGGCGAGGGCTGCGGCCGCGGCAGCGCAGCGCGAAGGCGAAATTTCGGATCTCATCAAAGCGGTACGCATGACCATTGGATATTTTCACTCCTCCTCTTTGATCATTATCGGTCAAATACCTCGTTGGCATTTTCATTGTGGTAGTGCTTCGAATTCAATGCATATCAATGATCCTTGCTGCTTACCGTGTGTGCAGGTGAAAGAGCACCGCAAGTTCAAGCAGCTGGCATGCTACTCGATCCAGGTACGTGGAAAGATCGCAGTGTCAAGGCCTTAAAATTTTGAGGTTGCTAGCAACTCCGTTAACACGTTCTTAATTCGATTATACTTTCTATTACGCTATTACAGGCGCTAGACAAGTCTATCGACCCGGAGACAAATCGTAATTCATGGCGTGAGAGCGTCTCCCTAGCGATCCGGTTGGATGCAGCTACTGTCGTCTGCGACATCCTGCAGAGGCACCCCGGCCATGAAAATGTGCTGATGGTCTGCATTGAATGCTTGCGCAAGTTAGCGATTGATAAAACCAACGCTGTGGTTATTGCAGAGCAGAATGCGGTTCCGTACCTGCTGGAGTCTATCAAGGCGAACCCTGTGCTGCCCGAGGAAGTGCTGCACACCGCCATGAGCCTCCTGAGCAACTTGTGCGCCCACCAAAAAGTATCGGCCATGGTGCTCAATGAAGACACGCTTACGTCCGTGCTGGGTGTGTTGAGCTCGAACCGAGACCCGCTGGTGTTGAGCTCCTGCGTGAGCATTGTCGACAAAATCTCGACCTTGGTTGCGAGCAGCATTGCAGGCAACAATGGCGGCAAAGGCAATGTGCGAGGTAGCGTCGCGAGTTTGCCACAAATCGACGCCAAGATTGCCTCTCTTGATACGCTGCTTCAATCGAGCTGCGTTGCACCGATGCTCAAGGCACTGGAAAGTATCGTTGGCCAAGGCGACGGGATGGACGAATCCACGGAAGATTTCGTGGTAAACCATACACGAGTGTTTTCTCGTCTCGCTGCCAGCAATCCAAACGTACAGAAGCAAGTGAAAGATGCCGGGGGAATTGACACCTACCTAAATATCACGGACATGTTCCGGGACTCCGCTCGCGTGAACCGTGTCTCGAGCAAGCTCATTTCAAAGCTAATGGGTGGGAATGCCACCGAACTCATGAGCACCTTGCAGGACGATGGCCTCTCCCCAGTAGCGAAAGAACGTGTCTTGAGTTTGGTGGCCACCCTTTCGATGGACGCGGCAAACGTGGATGATATCATGGCTTCAGGTGGAGTGTCTGCCATGATTGGAAGCATGGAAGCTAAGTCAAGCACGCGCGCGCTCGAAGAAACCGCCAGGACTGTCGCTCGCCTGGCGTCCACCCCCAAAAACATCCCAAAACTCGTGGAAATGGGGGCCGTGGGGCAAATTTGTTCGGTGATTACCTCCTCGCATTTCATTTCACAACTCGAGATGCAAACTTCCATGGTGTCTGCGTTGAACCGAGTCGTGTCGAGCGCGCCACAGCAGCTCAATGATGTCGTTGCTAGCAGCGGCAGTGTTGGCAACGGCTCGGCAGCATCTGTTGTCATACCCTCTTTGCTCACGACGCTCACCGCCAACCCCACCCACGTGCCGTTCGCCAAAGCATCGCTGGACCTCCTCAGTAAAGTGGGTGGGGGCTTTGGGGAAGTCAAAAGTGTGGACACCTCTGCGTACTGCACTGCTGTGCTAGGTGTGCTTCAGGGCCCAGCTGGAACGACAGACCCTTCCGTTGCGTCGTCGTGCTTCAAATGTTTGGCTGGCCCTTGCGGCGCTGGTGGCTACGAAGGAGCGTCTGCGCTACTTTCGGCGGGTGCAGTGCCGATGGCAATAGCCGCTCTGAACGGAGTAGCAGCCGCTGAGAACCCGGCTGTAGCTGCCGCAGCGCTTGACTTCATGGTCGGGCTGGCAAGAACTACAAGCGACGAGAACGGCATTCGTGCCTCCACAGCAGCCGGCGCCAACGGTGGTCGTTCAGGGCTGGAAGTTCTGCAAGACAGCGGTTGTTTCGAGGCAGTGGTGGAGTGCCTGGGCGGGCACATGCAAGATGCAGAAGTGCGGCGGGCTGCGGCTGAAGTGATTCAAATGGTGGCGTCCGACGAGCTCATCATGGAATTCGGAGGCAATTTAGCCCGGTTCGTGGAGAAGTTCGAAGCAGGCAACGCCACCGAAGAAGAGTTTTTGCAGATTCCTCCGCTGGCGCTAAGTCTAGGTGCCATTTCTATGGTGCCTTCGAACGTGCCGTTGTTGGCCGAAGCTGGCGGAGTAGGTCCCATGGCAAAACTCATGTGTGCCGTGGCAGAAATGAAAGACTGCCCGTCTCAGACCGATCTCCTGTTGACTTTCGCGAGTTGTTTGAGTGAAGTTGCCGCAGCCGAAGCGGCCTCTCTTGACCCTGCCATCACCATGAAGGCCTGCGTGGCTGTGCTGACCAACCACGGAGGTAACCCGGAGGTCTGCACCGCTACCCTGCGCCTGATGCGGGCTGCAGTGGGCGCCGAAGTAACCGATGAATTTATTGCTTTCCAGCGAGACGTCGACAAGAAAGAAGGCAACGAGCTCAGCCCTGAGATGCAGGCTTTCACCGAAGGTCTCAACCCGTATGGAGTCGCCCTGGTGACGAACGGCGGCATCGACGCGATCGCTACCCAAGTCCGTTTGCACCCAACGGACAACCCGGAGCTTCTCACCCATGCCCTCGAAGTGTACGGCTGCCTCGCTGCGCATGCTCCTCAGCGCGCGCAGGACATCGTACAGCGGAGCGGGCGGCAACTGCTGCGCTGCTTGGACGAAACGGCGTTGGCGACTGCAGGCAGTGGTGCGGGTGGCAGCAGCGGTACAGCAGGAGGTGAAAGCACTTCCCCGCAAGGACTCAGCGCGCTAGTGCCCCTCCTGGGGGTGGTTGAGACCTGTGCCTCGACGCCCGAAGGCCGGGCCATTGCCAGCAAAATGGGCGCAGTCAAATCAGTGCTTTCCGTTCTCGATGCATCAAATGCGATTGGACCTTCGGGCGAAATTGCGTCGGCTGCCTGTGCCCGGGCGCTAACGGCCGTGGTGAGCGTGAAAGACGTAACGCGCGTGGTGGAGCGCATGCAAAGCCGAATTGAGAAGCTTACCGACGGCGCAGCACCCGGCACCAGTTCTACGAGTATTGACCCTGCAGCGATGAGTGCCATTTCGGACGACGTCAAGAAATTGGGCCTGCTGATGTTGTGCGGGGACTTTTCCGACGCGATTCAGTCGACCGGCGGGTTAGATTCTTTGGTGGACGTCATTACTTTCGTCGACACCACACAGCAGCGCATGAAAAAAGAAAGTGGTGGCGACAGTACCAGTGCTGGAAGCAGCGGAGACAAAGAAGCCGACGAGCTGATTCATCATTGTGTGACGGCCTTTGGCCGTGCAGCGGGCTCAGGCCACGACATCGAATTGCCCAAGAGTTCTGTAAAAGTGGTGCCTACGCTCGTGCGTTGCCTCGAAGACGACCCAAGCACTGCCAATTTGCTGGCAATTGCGGCTCTGGGCGCGAGCGACTCCAGCATCTTGAAAGCACTGGTAAAGAAAGAGATAATACAAAAGATCGTTGAATTGAGAGCGAAAGAGTGTTGCTTTACTCTCTTGTATGCACAAGCTTGGAATGACGTACAAGTGTACTTTTACCCCTTTCGATATCTTTCATGTGTCCTTGTCTAACTGTTTAATAACTTCCACTCTTAAGGTTCAAAGCGGTGCTGTGGAAGCGCTGGTGCCTGTGCTTGAAAACTTGAACAACGTTGCCATCGTAGACAGTGGGAACAGTTCGTCGTCGAAATCCGAACGCGAAGATCAAGCCGCGGGCATTCGTGCCTGTTTCTCTGCTCTCTCCGCCTTCAGCCTCTCGTCGGACGGGGCGTCAGCGGTGATTGCCTCGGGAGGTATCCATCTCGTTGTTTTTTTCATTTTACATTACTTTCTTGATTACACCTACCGTGTGCGAGCTAACAAAAAATGTGCCTGGTCGTTCTCTGGTGAACGCATAATACGCATGTTTATGAAGTATCCTTTGTCGTTCCTTCTGACGTCTGCAAATCCCTTCCTTTATATTCTCTATAATCGCAGGCTTAGCTTTGGTGGTCGATCATTTGCGCGAAGAGCTCCTTGCGACAGACGCCAACACTGGCCCCGTGATCTCCTCTGCCGTGGCCATTCTGCGCAATGCCGTCGCGAGTGCCAACCAAGCACCTTCGGACGATTACGACAGCAGCAGCGTAGACGTTCGAGCTGAATTGAAAGCCGCAGGTGTCTTGAACCTCGTCACCGACTCCCTGTCGCAGCTGCAGTCGCTCACGATGGGTGGAGGCAGCAGCGGTGGCGGTAACGTAGCGTTGAGCGTTGACGACGTGAATGCCTTTGCAGCCCTGCAAGATTTACTCGCCGAAATGTGCTCCACCGAGCAACAAGATGGCACTACCACCGCTGACGGCAAAGCAGCGAATGAATCCGCAGCAAAGGACATTCTCGCGTCGGGCGCGATCGAACAAGTGAACATTTTGATGCGCCACAACGCCTTTTCAGGGTCTCCTACATGTGCACTGGCCACTTCCTCGCTCCTGGGTGCTATCTGCGCAGCCGACGAAAGCAACGCCGCGCCCCTCAAGAAAATGGGCTGCGACCAGACTCTGCTTCAGGTATACAAATACTACTTCATTGGATACCCCGCCTTCCTTCTAGATTGAGAAAGTCAAAGATGCCCCGACTGTGTTAGCAGATAGTCACTGGTTTTGTTCTTTGTCTGTCCCATGTGCAACTGCTTAGTAATTCACAATTCATTCTTCATGCTCAATTTCCCATTTGTCCCCATGCTCATCTTCTTTTTCTATTCTGTCAGACTATGAACGCCAACAGCACCGATGTTGAAGTTGCCCGTGCGTGTGCCAGCGCTGTGGGCTCAGTCAGCGGTGGCGGCGCCGAAAGCGGGCACGCTACCTTGTTGTCAGTGCTCGACAAGTGCCAAGAAAACATCGACCATTACAAGTCCCTCAAGGCGAGCGGTACCGTAGCGCCCCTTCAGGCGTCAGCCGAGGCGGCCAGTGCTGCTACTGCCTCGAATGATGCTTCCACAGCCCTGTCCCTTGGTGCAGTCACCTCCTCGTTGCAATTGCTTGCCAACTTGATGATGCTCGAAGGTGCCGTCGATCAAAGTGTCGCTAATCGATTGTTGTCCTTGAGTCAAGCTTCACTGGCATGCTTACCCGAACTACACAACAACGACAACGTCCAAAGCTTGCGTGAAAGCACTGTCCGCGGTAGCACCGCTATTGCCAGTAGTAGCAGTGTTCGTAGCAGCACCATTCGCAGCAGTACTATGCGTAACAGCACGGTCACTGGCAGCAGCAGCAGCAGTGGTGGCGGCACGGTACTTACGTCGCAAGCTCAGATCGAAGCGGTTGCGATGCGGGATGCCAATGCAGCGGTGGCGCTTACTCTCATGGGCCGTTTGGCGAATTTTGACCATGTTGAAGTGGACACGGACGCAGTTGCTGCTGCTTCGGCCGCCTTCTTTGAGGTGCATGAGGTGACCAGTGACGCGGTGCTAGCGTCGGCCGTGAGCTGTGTTGGAGGGGTGGCGTCCTCAGCTCGAGGGGTGCAAAGCATTGCAAGGCATGGGCTGGTGGCTCGAGTGCAGAAAAAAGTGCAACAGCGCAACCGCACAGTCGCGGGGACCCAAAGCAAAGACCAGCAGTTGGTAGCATCCGTGGCCGCACAGACGATGGAAACCTTAAAAACCACCGCCATAAGCAACGCAGCCTCCTTGGTCAGCTCAGAAGGAGGCGCTGCCGCCATTGCCTCGATTCTAGTAGGCATCGCTGCGGATTCGCAACATCCCAAGGTGCTGGGCCTCACGCTGCAGCAAATCTTGAAGGAGAAAGGTGGCCTGCAAGTGCTGCTCGATGCCCTCTGCGAGATGGGCCCACCAACCTTTGGGGCATTGACAGGGAGCCGGCGCGCAGTGGAGGCTGTGATTGCCGCGATGCTTGAGGAGCGAGATTCGGGGGCGGCTCGACTTGAAGTCACTACCCCTGCGCAAGCCCTCGCATTGGCCGCTGCATCAGGCGTGGCGAAGGCAGCGATGGAGCCGTTGGCTCTCGCAGCCGTGGCACACAACGCGAGCGGTGGGGTGGACTCAAAGCGAACGTCGCTGCTGAAATCGGCGGTCGCGGGGGCCAAAAACACTTTCACGGCTAGTTTGGCTGACAGGAAGGCCACTGCTGGCCAGGAGGATGCGGAAAGTACGGCCCTCGAAGCAGCGCTGGCTCTACCCGTAGCTGCCGCTGTGGTGCTTCTCGAATGCTTATCGTCGAGCAGCCAAGGCGTTGCAGTGTTGAGCGCTACTCCGGGAGTGTTGGAGGCTGTAGTCGCGTCGCTGGAGAGCCCAAACATGGCGGTGGCTGCAGCGGCAAGCGGTCTGCTGGCCAATCTGGCAAGCAATGGAGCTGTTGCCGTGTACAATCGATTGGGTGAGTGCAAAGCCCCACGAAAGCTGATGCAAAGCCTGAAGAGAATTGCGTTTCTGCCCGAAGAAGAGATGGAGGAAGAGCAGGGGAAACAGTTTTTGGATTGCGCGGCGTACGGCGTGGCAACGTGTCTCGTGCAGTCGGGTGCCAAGACGTGCAATCTAGAAAGTGACTCCATGCGGGTCCTCAGCGCATTTGCCAAGAAACTGACCACTGCGGGCAACACGTACGCCGGCGCCCAGTGCGAAAAAGCCAGCGCAGTGCTGATGGAAGCTTACGCCGACGGTGCCGAAGCCAACCTCGAACAAGCGCTGAAGCGACTGGCGCAGCTGGATGCGTCGCACCGTGCTTGGCAAGGAGTCAGCGACGACGGGGGCCAGAAAGTGTACTATTTCAACTCTTCAACCAACGAAACCACGTGGACAAGACCTTCGTCGCACGACGCCCTCTGCCAAGAACTCACCAACGTCACTGAGTTGGCCAACACCATTGGGAGCCTCGAGACCATTGATCCGGGTGCAGTGGCCAGCGGCTTAGTGCCACTTTTGACGACGCACCCCCGGGACGGGGAAGTCAGCACTCAAGTGTGCCGCCTTCTGGCTACCGCCTGCCTTTCTGCCGACCATGCTCGAGAGCTGGGGTACTTCTCCGGTGCTGCCGATTTGCTGCTGGTGCTTGACAATTTCGTGCAAGGAGCAGCGTCTGCCCCAGGCACTACCAAGGAGGTTGATCCGATGGTGGGGGTCTGCGCCGCGGTGTGCCACCGGTTGAGCTCGCACCGCCCGTTCAAAGCGGCCTTGAGCAACGCGGACTACATAAGCGTGCTGAACAAGGTGGCAGTGCAGTACGCGGGCCAAGACGAAGCCCTCACGGTGCGGTGCCTCTTGACTCTTGCCAACCTCACCGCCCAACACTCGCGCAGCGCCGCCAACGTGTTGCATGCTCTGAACTGTGACGTGCCCAAGACCCTCGCCGCAGCCCTCAAGGCTCACCCAACGTCGCGTCAAGTTGCTTCTGCAGCCCTTTACGTGCTGGAGTACTTGCTCCAGGTGAGCTCTTGATAGGAAATTTGTTTTCACTTTACCGAATTTGAAGAGGCTGACGCATGTGGAAGGTGTTTGTATACGGTTAGTTGTTTAGCTCGTCTCTGAGTTTCCTCGAATGTATTCTAAGCCTGTATGGTTTATTTTCGCGCGCACATGTCATTTCAGGCGTTAGATGACGACGACGACGAGGAAGAGCCATTTGGTGACGAAGCTGCCATCGAGCACACCAAGACCGACACCATTGCTGCCGCGGTAGTGCAACCTCTGCTCCAAGCCCTCGAGACCTTTGGCTGCACGTCGAAAGACCAGCAACCGCCACAAGACGACTCCAGCGTGGCCATTTTCAAAGACCGGGAGCCGCCCCAGGGTTTCTTCTTGCGCTGCATGCGCTGCTTGGGGAGTTTTTCCCTGGTGGACGGCTGCATTTTGGTGCTGGCAGGGCAGCGCGCGTGCGCTCTCTTGGCGGCGGGTCTGCGGCAGTGGCGGGGGGCTCCAGAAGCGGTGGCGTGTGGCTTAGAAGTGCTGTCGAACTTGGCCGCCATCGAGGATGACGAGTTGGACGAACAGGTACATGTGCTGCAGTGGTGTACTTGCAAAATTTGTCTGAAATTCAGGTTGGAAAGACACGGTTGTGCGGTTGTCATGCCGAAGTCAAGAGGTCCAAAGCACGCTATGTTGCGAACTCATCGTGCTTCCTTGACACCACACATGTTTTCTTTAACTCTCGTCTATTCAGGTGACGGAGTTCCTCATCGCCGAAGATGGGTGCGAAGTGGTCGTAGAAGTGCTCACAGCGTTCGACACCAACGTGCCCATCTTGCGCGTCGCCTACGAGGCTTTGTGCAATTTGGGCAACGATTCGGACGCGGCCGGCAAATTGGTTGCGCTTGGGGTCGTGAAAAATGCGTCGACGGCGATTCAAAATTTCGACTACGAGAAAGATTTGGTGAAATGAAAATTATTTATTATACTGATTTTGTCGTTTGTTTTTTTGTTCGTTTGATTTTTGTTGTTCATTTTTTCTAAGTTGACCTTGTGCGCATTCTTATCGCATCTGTTTTTCTCTTTTCTTACCTTCTTCTTTTGTTCCTCTCTGTCTTGTGTGTTTCTAATTAGGTGGCGCAAGTGATGAAGTTTTTGAGTGTCTTGAGCTTCGACAAGCGATGCATCGACGAAGTCAGCGAACTCGGCATGATTTCGATCATTTTCCAGGGCATTGAAGCGCGCAAGGATGACGAGGACTTCGTGTTGGACGCGCTGACTGTGCTCTCCAACGCCGTGTCAACTCCTCAGGTTTGTCCAAATACATGTGCCTCTTTTCTTTTTTGAGAAGATCGCGTCATTGCTCTGGTTTCTTTTTATTTGCTTGTTGGTCTATTACGGGCGCACAATGTCATACGGCATGCTTGGCCGAGGGTCAATGCGTCTCTTCACAAGCATGCTTAATTGATTAGTGGTTGGCTGACTAAATGATTAATATCTCATAATTGTCACTGTATCGATGCCTGTACCTCTAGGTTCAAGCCGATGTGGTTCAGCAGCCCGTCTTCTTGCGGCTCCTCTTTGACCTCTTGGGGGCGTACGCGGACAGCGCTGACGTGGTGAAGCAAGTCACGGTGGTCTGCATTCGGCTGTCTGCGCAGGAAGACGCCAGCGCGCTCCTCGCGAACGAAGGCATGCCCTACTTCATGCGGACTGCTGCGGGTTTGGGGATGCGGGACACCAGCATTTTGGCGTTACTTTTTGAGCTGCTTTTCTACTTGGCGTTTGCGAAAGAAAACATCATGTTCATCGTGCAGGTGGGCGACTTCTTGGGTATTGCTTCTTTCAGTCGAAATCAAATGCCCATGCTTCGATTCCGGCAGTTCCTGTGTTTGCTCTTGTTGTTGAGATGCATCGGTTCGCGTGCTACCTTCTTCCTTTTCTTACCTTTACGTACCTTATCATCCTAAGTCTCTTCATGCAATTTTTTTTCTTTAATATTCCATCAGCACGGCGGCGTGCGCGTGCTGTGCAACGTGATGGGCTTCGAGGAGTACATGCAAGACGCGTCCTTGATGCGAAAAGCCATTGGCATGATGGACAACGTAGTTTCCGCGGACGAAGAATTCGCGGACATCGTGTTTGACAAAGGAGGCCGGAAATTGGTGCAGGCAGTACAAGCGCTGCACCGAAAGCTGTCCGGTGGCGCGGCAAACGCTGACGACGACGACGAAGACGACAGCAAGGAAGTGGTGGACGCCTGCGTGTCTTGTTTGCTGAGCATGGATGCGATGGCGAAGCAGAAAGAGCAAGCCCAGGCCAGCAAGACCGGTCGAGCGGCGCTCTTTGCTCGTCTCGGAGGTGATGCCGTGGACTTGGGCGGTGGGCGCAACCTCAAAGAGGCCTCCGCCAACGCGGACCCCAATGCAGATCCTGAGCCCGAAGAAGACCCGCTGAAAGAGCACCGCGCAATGCTGGCGAAAGGGGCTCACTTGAAAGGGTGGACCAAAGGCGTACCCATGGAACAGCATTTCTACGTGCCACAAGAATTCAACAGTTTGATGCTGAGGGACGCTTCTGCGGCGAAAACCAAGCCGGGATTGCGCATTCCTCTGCGCAGCATTGACAAAGTGGTACCCGGCAAAGGTGAAGGGCACGTAAAGAAAGGCGTAGTGTTCGGTGGCAACACGAAGGACAAAGCAGAGCAATGTCTCGTCCTGTTGGACAAACCCAAGGCAGGTGCGGGCCCTAGCAAGGGAAAAGAACTCGCGTGTTTGTCGTTTGAGACCACGGAAGAGTGTGAGTTGTGGACTGCCGCGCTGGACCGCCTCTTGCAGACAAGCCGCAACTGGCCGCACCGCCTCAAGGGCGCAACCGCGGATGCGTAAATGGAGTCAACGAAGAACCGGCTTACTGAAGCGCATACTAAGATAGATGTAGGTGGCCATTAAATGAGACCACACACACGCAGAAGAATAGATTAGTTACACAGCTGTTTGTGGTCCATTGCCTAAACTCAAAAGAGGTGCCAAAAATATTTAAGTTATAATTTCAACCTTCAACTAGCTCCGCCGGATAGGGAGGTTTTTTGGGTCTGTTTTCGTTCATTTACTTTTGTAGCTCGCACGGTTTTGAAAAAAAAAAAAATCACAGCACAAAATGTAGCTTTCGG
>Ga0307979_1002207_pt1 | contig 13567 bp, 10 predicted proteins | sample OrgLakmetage1058_FD_201833 | JGI IMG/M metagenome (GOLD analysis project Ga0307979, IMG submission 201833) | Saline water microbial communities from Organic Lake, Antarctica - #1058 | ecosystem: Environmental > Aquatic > Non-marine Saline and Alkaline > Saline | place: Antarctica: Organic Lake...
TGAAGGCAATATTGCAGAAACAGTTCGAGATTCGTGTGGCTCCGAAGATACAGCTGTGGTGGGCTCTTTCGATAGCAGCCCTGTGACTTCGAGTGAAGCCGTCGTTGAACATTCTATGGCAGCTTCTAGTTTCGACTTATCCATTGAAGCACAGTCACAGGCAGTCGAGGTTTCGGAGACTTTTCAAAAAGATGATAGCAGTGGCATAGAATTCGACGAACCGCTTGCACCCGCGACGACGCCCGCGAGTTCGTCGACAGCCCGTGAAGAAGGCTCCATCTCTAATGCTACACCCAAAGACAAGAGTGAATGCAGTGGTGCTTCTAGCAGTGTTGAAAGTAGAAGGGTCCAGGTTGCAAGTAAAACTGGCAATGCTGGGCGCAGCCACCGTGCCAAGCCAGACTGTGGTGCACCAGCACTTCAAGGGCTCTTTGAGGTTGGGCCATCGGACGTGTGGCCCTTGAACCACGGGCGAGTCGTGTGCTGGGTAGCTGGCCGCCCATACGCGATGCTTCGCGACCACGAAACCGTGAAAGAAGTGGCTGCTGAATTTGGGCTTCGAGCAAACGATTTGTTGCTTGTGAACGCTGGCTTGTTTCCTACTCTTAAATTGACCAGCCACCTCATGTCGGGTACCTTACTTCTATTGCCGTGGATTGAAGCTGACGAATTAGATGAAGTTGCCTCGACTAGTACCATAGCATGTGGCAATACCTCTTCAACCGTAGCATCGAAGTCCGAACTCGAGGGCTCCGGCACCATCTCGCAACTACTACCTATGGATGAAATCACTGCTGGCGCTGAAGACGGAGAAAACGCTGTGAATGTCCTTGGCTTTCACCCCTCGAATCTTGTCAACTTGTCGCGTGTGGAGCTGCAGTCCTTGGCTGTCAAAATTGGAGCACCTGCCAAAGTACCAAACGAAGATCTTCGCCAAGCTTTGAGCGAGTGGCACCGTAATGCTCACGGCGATGACAAAATAAGCTCTAGGCTCCAGAACGAAGACGACGAGGAGAGCCACCCAACAACTGACATTTTACCCATGGAGTCTGGAGTGAGCAGTCTTCCTACATCTGAGAGGTCGTTGGAAGCCACGCATGTGGCTGAGAAGTCACTGCCAGGGCCTGTGTACAGGAAAGCAGTGGTTCTTCTCGACGAAGCTGGCCACGTGAGCAATCAAAAGCTAGACAGGAATCACAATTATTAGTGACCTTGAGATATTGCAAGGGCGTGTCGTTTATCATAGAAGGGCTTGCAATGCCTTTAATCAGTATTGAATGAATTAAATAGATATTTATACAGCACCTTCACCATTTTTGAAATTACCTTGTTAACCTCCGCAGGTAATTGCAGAATATGCTTCCCAGCGCTTAGCCTCCGATGCTCTAGGCATGGGGCCCTCCTCGATCAGCGAATGCGTGCGCGGCAAGCATTTAATTAACGGCTTACGGTTGTGCCTAAAACGCCCAAACGGTGACTACCCTACAATTGGAAGGAACAATGAATGCAGCAATAAGTGTGTAAGCAGCAGCAGTACCAACAGCAACAGCTATGGCAGCGATAGTACGCGTAGCGGCAGCGGCGACAACAACTATCGAGACAGTAATTTGGCACCATCAGAAGCCCTGTCAACTTCCAGAGCTGCGCTGCTATTAACGTCCACACATCAAGCAACACAGAGCGGGGCGTCGGATGTACGGGCAGTGGTAGAGCGACTGTTGATTCGCCACGGTTGGATTCCTCGCGAACTCCCAGCCTATGGCAACGGTGGAAGCAATAGCAGCAACAGCAGTAAGAAGAGAAGCAGAGAAGGTGGGTCGAACCATGACCATGCGTCGACTTCCCTCCAACGACAGCAGCAATGGGCACCGCCTCCAAGCATCGCTGCCGTTGCGCCTTCAGGTTACGCCTTGGTAGAGTCCAGCGTGGCGGCGGTGCGGTTACACGGAGGAGTAGTGATTGACGGCTTGCCCTTTGCGAGCCCGCAACAAGTGTGGCCGTGGCTCAAGGCAGCGGTGGACAGGTCCTCAGCCGATTTTGTGACGTCAGACCCTTTGAAACGACCACACGATGTATATACCGTTGAATTAAAAGAAGAGCATTCTTTGGATGTTGGCGACGATGCAGATTCTCAACTGCCTGACGGAATTACTTGGAGCTCTAATATTGAAAGGTGCGAGGAATCGCTTGCCCTCTTTTGAATTGATTAGTGCCATGTAAACTAGTGTGCTACTTTCTCGCTTTTACGCAAAAATTGGTGCAATTCTCTGTTGTGCCTTGCATTTTTCTGCAAACGATGCGTGTTCGTGCAGGTACCACTCATGGTTTGATGACTCCACACCGCCGCCACAAGATGCTAACAGTGGCTCAACTGTGACCACACAAGTATACCGGTATTACTTGGGTGCTTATGCTTCGGTGCAGGAGGCCGATGACGCTCGTGACATTGCTGCAGCAGCGCTAGATGCGCACCATCTTCATGCTGCTGTTGCTGCTGCGTCTTCTACACCTTTTGTTGCTGGCGGCAGGCGTTGTCAGTGTCTTGTAGAGCTCCCAGCTGGCAAAGTTCTAATTTTGGTACTTCCTTGCACCCATGCTCAGAGCAGTAGCCCACCCTTCAACAGTAGCAGTGAGGGCCCTTATGCCTCCAACATCGGCAGCTCTTTGGAAGCCTCGAATTCTTCCTCAAATGTCCCCAAGAGCAAATCAGCAGGCAAGCGAAAACGTCTTAGTAGCGGCAGCAGCAGGGCGAAAGCAAAAGACAGTAATAGCAATTCAGCAACAACGATGGCAGTTGGAACTGTGGTTGACGAGTTCACAGCCACCAGCGAAAAGAAAGCTACTATGCTCGATGGTGCATCGTCCACTTCCTCGTGGTCGTCGGAGGCAGCCGCGCGCTGCCAGCGAGCTCTCATGGCGTATGGCATGGGTCACAAGTTGCCGGGCACTCCTCATGTGACAGGGGATTGGGTCATGGCAAAGTGGGCGCACGGCTTGTGGTTCTTCGCCAAGGTGCCGTGCATTGGTTGATCGTTTTAAAAAAAGAGCATTTTTGTGTGTGTAATCAATGAAGTGTTGCCCTATATGTACTTGTGTACCCTTGCCGCTATATATTTTTGTTCTACCGTGCTTCTTATCGCTTGTTTTTTATGTGTGGTGGCTTGATCTCTTTGTGCCCTCATAGGTGACGGGTAGCAGTGGCCCTGGGTTTGTGGACGTGATCTACGAGGATGGTGCCTTTGAATCCAAAAAGCCTCGAGCTCGAGTCAGAGCTTTAACCTCGGCTGAAAAACACAAGCCGCGCGCCTCGCTCTTTGGCACCCTGTCGTTCAGCACTGCTCGCAAAGGATGGGTAGCCAATTACTTGGACGAAGGCCTCGAAGTCCCTGGCACTTTTGACACTCCACAGGCGGCGGAGCTTGCCCTGCTGGACTACCACCAACGTGGGGCCAAACGGCGACGAGATGTAGTGGTGCTCCCGACTGAACACATGAACTCAGTAATCTCTACACCTGATGCAGCAGCTGCTCCAGCCATGTCTGTGGTGAGTGCATCTGATTCAAATGCTGATGCTAGTGCTAGAAGTAGTGGCGGGCGACGGCATCGCCTGCTCACTCGAAGAGAACGATTTGGCCCGCCACCTTCTGACGCGAAGTCCTATTTGGCGAATGCAGTGACGCAGCGGAGCCACACCGTAGGTTTTTACGAGGCAGTGGCTGACGCCAACCCCGAGTGGCGGCGCACTGTCCCTGCACCCACGCAGCGCTGCTCCATTTGCTTGGAAGAATATGGCGAAGCAGAGACAGCGCCACTGTATAGCACCTGCAGCGATAACGATAGCAATAGCAGCAGCAGCAGTAGTGGCAGCAGCAGTAGCAGCAGCAGCAGTAGCAAGAGGAGCAAGAAACGTTCGAATAGTGGCCCAGCAGTTTCAGCGGGCGGTGCAGTTTTGGTAGGCTCTGGTGCTTACGCTGTGCGGATGAAGTGCTGTATGAACTGGTTCCACGTGGCATGTACCATCGCGCACGCCTCCGCAATCAGCGCTCACCAAGATCAAGACGGTGTTCCAGCGGTATTGCTACAGTGCCCCATGTGCCGCGACGAGAAAACGTATGCGCGGCAATTGCGGCAGGTCCGGCGCGACCTCAGCCACTTGGCACCTCAACTCGCCGAAGCGGTTGAGCCTCCTCAGACGGGCGATAAAAATTGAGCCCTATGAAGTTGGTGTTCATAATTGCTCAAGTCGACCGCATTTATCCAATTATTTTTGTAGCAATGGCGAAATGGCACCTGTTACAATCACAACCGCAGCCAAATCCAAATATCCAATTCGGAATATTTTCTGTTATAGAGACAGCAAGGAATATCGAGTGCCCATTCCGCTGATGTATGTGGGAGACACATTCGCCCAGTGAGCGAAGACATTTTAGAAAAGAATGTAGGCAGGCCCCGAGAGTCCGGAATTAGAAGGCTAACAAGTTAAATTGAAAAGCAAAGCAGCACAAACGAAATCTAGGAAGCGAATTAGGCGCACATGCCCGGATGGACATGGAAGTGGCGGTTGCGGTCCAAAGTGGCATGCCCCTGCAGAGGAGGGGACTACAACTCGTTTTTCGTAGAGGGGGCGGAATCCCCGGGGCACGTGGGCTGGGATGAGGCTAGATGCTCAATATTTTCGGCTAGGTATAACTTGGATGCAAGCTGCGATTAGGGGCACGGGCAGCGGGCAGAGGGCACGTTGCAATATTCCCGCGAGGTCCCTGCGGGCCGCAGGGTACGCGCTGATTGGGCAAAAGGACACCGAGACGTGATTCCTCATCGCTGACGAAATCGCTGTAGTCTTCACTAAATCATCGTGTCCGTAGCCTTCTCGTCCTCTAGTAGCTTGGGTCGCTTTAGAAGGCACCACACTCATTCTTGATCTCAGTTGATTACTACAATCTACGCTTTTTAAAATCTAGCAGCCACTATGAGCCGTAAAGCGCGTATCGAGGACAAAGATGACTGGGCCTCGGTTCGTATGTTTGGAGCGAATTTACACTACAGTACCATAAAGCCTAATGCTGGCGCTTTCGACGGGGCCATTGTTATATTGAGTGACGGGACTGAAGCTGACGGTGTGAGTAGTGCAGCACATGTGCTAACTCGGCACGCGCCAGTGGTTCGGAAACTGCTCTTCGGGGCAGTGGGCGGACCTTTCATCGAAGAACCCGTGTCCGCAGCGCCAGTGGTAGTCCTAGACTTGTCTCCGCTGCGGCAAGACTGCGAACAGCGTGGCATGACGTGGAACACATGGCTCTCAGGCGAAGGAGCAGCGCGAGACCAACTCGACAAGAGCGTGGGGAAACCAGTGGCTCGCGCGTTCAACAAAGCACGTCAAACACTTACCAGGATTCTTGCGCCTCAGATATTGAACCTAGAGTAGTCACTGAATCCAATTCTGAACACTAGAGCTACTTCGCTCGAGTGGGATTGGATGCATGCATGTATCCTACACAATTCATTGCTCATTGACTCTATTGCTCTTCCAGCCTAAGCATTCCTCTCATTTCTTTTTGTCTCTTCGATAGCTGATGCTGGAATCAACCGGGGCAACCCTCGTGGCCCACGGCGGCCTCTGCCAGCTCGCTATCAAGCTCTTGCGCTCGAGCGACCCACATGCAGTGGCAGCGGCTGATAAACTAGCGCGTGTGGTCCTGCTAGAGCCCGTGCTGCCTACTTCTACGGTGAATGCTCTGCTTACGACGGGCGGAGCTGCCACGGCTGCATCTAGCCAGGTGCGCGTGGAGGTGGCATTCACAGACGCCACTGCCCGAGATCGCCGCCTGCCAATGCTGCGCGCTGTGCTCCCACTCGGCTGTGACGCACTTTTGCCGAGTGCCAATGAGGCTGCAGTCGTGAATTGCGGCGACATCAAGGACGGGGAAAGTGAGCATGGTGCAGCTCTGCTGGGTTGCATCGTGGGGGGCTATGCACCTGAGGCTGCAGCTGAGCTACCTTCATCGGGCCCTTACAGTGAAGACGAATTCGATGGGCTGGGCAAGCGGCTATGGCTCAGTGAGATTGAAGTAGAGATGAGCCCAATGTCCAAGCAATACGTGGCCACTGCTGAGGACATTACGGAGGATGTGTTGGAGCTTGAGATCACCGCTGCCAAAGAGAAACGAGCGGCAACGAAAGCAGCTGAAAAAAAAGCGGCTTCAGCAGGCGACTTCGGCGGTGACAATGATGGGGGAACTGGCGACGGTTTCAGCGGAGATTTTTCGGGCGGCGCTGCGGGCGGTGACAATTATCAAGGCTACAGTGGGGGCAGCAGCCACAGTGTCATCAGCGACGCTGCTGATTTCCATGCTGCATTGGTGCTCCGAGGCAACCGCTGCATTTTAGTGCGCAGTTTGGCCACGCCCCAGCCTCTGTGGCAGGGGATGCGCATCCCCGCGGTGCCAGCTGAGTCGAGTCTTGAGCGGCCAGTGGACGCAGCCCGGCGGGCCGTGGCGGAGCAGTGTGACGTGGACTGTTTGGACGCTGACGACGACGAAATCGTGCACTGCGACTTTGTGGCCCCCCTTGTGTTGTACACCCCTCACACACTTCCGCCCCCACCCAAACCCAAGGCCAAACCCACGGAATTTGATAGGGTGTTAGCCAGTGGCGCGCCTCGCTTCCGCACCACCCTGGTGCACTTCTTCTACACGGTGAACCCCCCCCCGCCGGGCCCTCTCGAAGACGCAGACATGTCCGACGACGAAGACCCCTACGATTGGTACACCTTGAGCCGCGCCCTGGGAAAAGTGGACCCCCCCACCAAACAAGCGTTGATCCAGGCTAGCTTTTCGCTCCGAGCTGCCGCTGCCGTAGGCGCTCTAGAAGTGAAGTGGGGTGGGGTCTTTGGGCAAGAGCTAGGGATGGACGATTGCGCCAAGCTAGCGTTTGACAACAGTGACGCCACAAAAGGTCAGGGGGTTTCTTCTACTAATGCAGCCAATCCTAGTGCTGCTGCCGCTCCCGATGCAACTCCTTCGGCTAACGGATCAACGGCTTCTTCGCTTAGCGCCACAGCAGTCCCAAACGCAAGCAGCGAAGAAGCTGCAACACCTTCGCCGATGCTCAGTGTGGCGGCGGCCAAAGCGGCCATCGACGCGATGTCCCCCCCTCTGCGGGGCGGAAAACCACTGCCAGTCACGGTGCTGAGCGGGTTCTTGGGGGCCGGCAAGACCACCCTCTTGACCCACGTGCTGGCCAACCGCCAAGGCTTGAAAGTGGCTCTGCTCGTGAACGACATGGCGGATGTGAACGTCGACGCAATGCTGCTGAGAGCAGCACAAACTTACGGTACCAGCAGCGGCGACAACAACAACAACAATGGCAGTACTTCTAGTGACGGCGCCAGCAGCCCGGTGTCGGTGCACCGAGAAGACGAGCGAATGGTGGAGCTTACGAATGGGTGCATTTGCTGCACGCTGCGAGAGGATTTGCTGCAAGCGCTGACGTCAGTTGCGGCCGACCCAAAGGGCTTCGATTACGCCATCGTGGAGTCGAGCGGAATCTCGGAGCCCATGCCAGTGGCCGAAACGTTCACCTTCGTCGATGAATCCGAAGCCGTAGGGCCGAAAACCGTGAGTTTAAGTGACGTAGCGGTGCTGGACACCATGGTGACGGTGGTGGATGCGTCGACTTTCGAAGCCGAATTAGCGAGTGCGGGCACCTTGCACGACCGCGGCTGGCAAGCCACCACCGAAGACACCGAGCGCACGGTAGCGCACTTGTTGGTGGATCAAGTGGAGTTCGCCAACGTAATTGTCCTCAACAAGTGTGACTTGATGCAGATTGACAGCGGCCAAAATCAGCAGGACAGTCGCGGTGGCATCGCAGGCAGTGATTCGCGACCGTCGCTGGCAGCGGTGAAGGCGCTGATTCAAGTGATGAACCCTTCCGCCACTATCGTAGAGTCCACTCGTGGAGAAGTGGCCCCCTCTGCGGTGCTTGGAACTCAGCTGTTTTCCCTCACGGAAGCTGCCACTCACCCGGCATGGCTGACTGAAGCGCGGCACGGCGAGCATTTACCGGAATCGATTGAATACGCGGTCACCAGCTTCACTTTCCGAAGCCGCAAACCTTTCCACCCCATTCGGCTGTTCGATGCGCTGAGCCGCGCGACCTTGAACCTGACTCCTCACAGCAGCAGCGGCGGCAAAGCAAATGGCGACAGCGCTGAGTCGTCGGAAGCGCTTGAATGTGTGGTGCGCGCAAAGGTAACACGAGAAACTTGAGACCTTGATTTGTTGCCTGAATTGATTGTGCTACCATGCCTCTATCGCAGAAGAGTGGAATGTGGCGTAGAAAAATGCACACTTCCGATCTACTTTGGTAGCGGATTGCTACTATTCTCTGAAGCACATACTGCGAAAGTGGCCTCTGAATTTTCACACGCTTGCATGTGTTTCTTTGCTCATTGTTTCATCTCAAATTCATCCCCAATCTCTGCCTCTCAGGGCATTGCCTACGTGGCCACGAGCGGAGGCCGAGAGCGGCAGGCGAAACTCTCGCTCGCAGGCCGGTGCGCTTACTTGATTCCGGGGCCGCCGTGGTGGGCCACTGTTGCCAAGGAAGACTGGTGAGTTGAAATGAAGAGAGCGTCTTTATTCCGACAAACACACACTAAATTGAGAAGGAAGCTTTTAAACACAGTAAAGAGCAAACTGTATGTTGTCAAGATTTCAAAAAGCCGATGCTCGGATATTTTCTCTTTTTTTTATTCAATGTTTCTATTTCGTTCCTTTTTGCTCTCAGGCCGGAAGGATTGTCAGCCGCCATTGCCCCCCTCTGGGACGAGTCGCATGGAGACCGGCAAAACGAGCTCGTGGTGATTGGTCGACACATGGACCGCATGAAAGTAGAAGCTGCCCTTCAAGCATGCCTTTTAACCGACGAGGAATTGAAAGCTGCACCAGTGGAGACCTGGGAAAAGGTAAGAGCGTTTGACTTACTTGTCTTTTATGCTGTTCAGCTACTTCTAATACCTACCCCTCCTATCTCATATTTTACCCATGCACTTTTCAAAATTTACTAGAATAATTGTCAGTTACTAACTCTCCTTACTCTTGTCTTCGCCCCCGCACTCCGCGTGCTACGTGAGCAGCTCTATGGCGACCCTTGGGATTGGGCAGCTTTAGATGGAGCTGAAGCGCAAGGAGAGCACGACCACGGACATAATCACAGACATGATCACGGGCATGGCCATTGACGCGTACAATCCGCAATCCGTGAGGTTAATAGGGATCTCCGCATGGGTGTTAGTGTTAAGCACCGAATTTCTCACTCAATACACGAAAAACCTCAAATAAATAGATACTTAGATATAGATATTTTCCATCGGTTTGGATCTAACTCACATATCAACAGCCCTCTATTAATCTCAAGAAAGCCACACGCCCCCACCTCCACCGTCGTTCAGGAATTTCGACCAACTGGCAGCTAGAGCTAGAGGGGAATGAGGATACCTTCAGAAAATCGCCTTCTTTTTGGCCATATTGCTTACGCAAATCGCAACAGGATTCCCCCTAAGCGAGCTCACAGGGCCCCGGGCTCCAGGCCAGGAAATGTTTGACCGCATCGGCGGGGAATCCCGCTACGAGCAACCATGACACTCCACCATTGAATTTAGGGCCTAGGGCCTAGAATTGGCCAAATTCACTACTTGGATTTCCTACTAGTGCAGCAGAGCTGCATTTGCTGTGTAAAAGTAAAAGGAGCACCAAAATTGAAACCAAACGGATATATTTTCGTGGATATAGCTTCGTGGATTTAGGGCGGCTGTGACATACTTCCGCGGCGTAAGGGCCAGGAAGCTCAAAACTTCCGCTTTTGCGAAAATTGACCCCCCTTCAGCTGCCAGTGAGTTCTTCACGGAAATCACCCGGAAATAAATTTTAAACGACACCGAAGTGGGTGAATCGCACGCAAATCATGCATGGAGCAAATTTACGGCCTCCACACCTTAATCATGCTCCCACGTGAAACGAGACCTTGCCTCCGCACTATGATCATGCCGGCTTCTTGGATCATTATCCCGATTAGACCAACTAATGGACTTATCAATTTTTCGTGAATTAGCGGCATGGAACCCCAACGCGCGCGTGGCACTCGAGGGTTATGGGTTATGCCAAAGTGCAGACGGAGGCACCACATGTGTGTGCATCAAAAATCCGAAAAGCGTAAAAGCCCATGTATGTTACCAAGGCTGCGGTTCACGTCCACGCGCGATTCACGCACCAGGGCTGTAAATTCACTTAACATATGATCTATGCGTGATTCACGCGCAATTTACGTGCCGTATACGTGCAGTAAATTATGGAAATGCAGTATTGGGTCTTATTTGATGGTATTTGTCGTGCCAAAGTGGCGCGGGATTTTCTTTATTCCTCACAATCATTCCCTAATTACTGGTACTAGATTCCCACAAGCATCGGTTCCGCTGCGGTGCTCATGTTGCTGAGTGCGCCGAAGTGTACTATGCCAGCAAGCAGTGAGGTGCGGAGCGACAACCCCAGCCGCACAGCTAATGAAGCGGCGCGGACTGCGTAAGGAAGCTGTGCCAGCGAGGCGCCGGGAACCGAGTTAGGCACCGAGCAAAGACGAGGCAAAGCGAAGAAAAAGGAAATTGAGAGAACACTTACTACTTCCACTCCCAACTGCAGGGAATCTCCGGAATTGGGACTTCCAGAAATCGGAGGGAGCTCTACCAAAGCCACCGAGCGACCTCACTTCTTCGTAAGTTTTGAAGCGCTTGCTCCCGAGCAAGATAGTGCGCTACTTCGGTTACCACGCCCCAGCTGCGAGTCCCGAGGCAGGGTGCGAGCTTCCAACATGCATGCGTATGCTTGTCTATCATTGTGTACCTATGCACTTATCTCGCTACCAGAGTCGCAAGATCAATTGGTAGGGGCCTTGCTTCTTGCTAGGTCGTCCTAGGCGCGCCTGCGGCCTGCGCGGCGAAGATACCGGCCTCTCTCTCTCTCCGGCCTTTAGCTGACGCCACTGTAAAATGGCTTAATTCACGTTACTTCCGTAGCGCAAAAAAAAATCGATTTCACGTGATTTACGCGCCAATCGAGCGGAAATCTGAAACCAGTATGTTATAGTGCTATGTCTATGTATTTGGGGGGTATTCACTAGACTAGGCGACTGGGCTGCTTTAGAGGGAGACAGCCGACGGGGCCTCGAAGGTTTAAAATGGGGCAAGGAACAGCAATAAGATATCGCAACTCAAATGGCGCCAGGTCATTCAGGTCAACTGAATTGTTTACGTCACTACCCACTTGATCGACTATTTCCCTGCGACATGTATCACATCAGCCTTTTAATGTCCATCAGTTCTTTTCTCCTCCGGACTGACAGAGGTCGCTTTTGTTATACTTCGCCTGGAGAGATGCGGCATTAATAATGGTGCGCTCCGCTGATTTCGTTCGTTCTGTAAGTTGTATTCTGTCCATTCTGCTATTGACGCCTCCAGATCTCGTGGGAATCGGAACATCTTGGAGTTTTTCTCGCGGCCTGGGAACTCAATCAGCACAACAACAATATGTAAGCCATCTTGATAGGCAGCACACAGCTCGGCGAGGACCCACGGCCGGTTCAACGTGTCGCGCGACAACATCAGGATGTAGTTCTTGCTCGCGCGCACAAAGTCGAGTAGCTTCCAGAGTTCTTTCAGATTATTTGAATCCAAGAAGATGAGGTCATCAATTTTGCCGTACCTTGCATGGTCTGGCCGTTTTCTGACAATCATCCTGGCATTGTCGACGAAAATTCTTGCTGAGTCGCCGGCATCCATTTTGTGATGCGATAAAAATCCAAAGAAGTTTTTACGAATCTCGGGCTTCGAAGTGTCACCGCCCCATGCCTCATCAGTGGTGTGCCCCTTGCAGCAATCTAATATGTCGGCAACTTCACCTTCAAGCTTATTGTCGCCAGCTTGAGGAGTAAACGGCCGTAAAGACTTATCGCGAAGTGATTTTAAAGCATCCAACATTAAGGAGGGGTCATAACCGCAAGACTGCACCGCTGCTGCCGAAGTCGCGCACCGAGAAATGGCCTCGGTCCGAACGCGATGTGGAGACGTCCAGACTCCATCAAGGCCGCGCAGCTCATCGTCAGCACTAGCTCTGAGCATCCCAACGCGATTCATCACGTGTGCCACCATGAAAGTGGGGATGAAGCCCAGCGCAGCGAGGACTACCATCCCGAGGAGCTGCGACCCAAGCAAGCTTCCTCCGCCACCCATGAACAGACCATCGGTACGGTGAAATAGACCCACTGCCACCAATCCCCACGCGCCGCATGCACCATGAACAGGGAAGGCATCTACCACATCATCTACTTTAAATACGTTTTCAGTGACCCAAGACGAGCCCGCGAACACTAATCCGCCCACTACGCCGACGAGCAACGACAGGCCAGCGTCAACGCAGTCTGCGCCAGCCGTAATCGACACCAACCCTGCCAGGACGCCATTCGCCATCGCGACAATATCCACCATACCAGTACGAACACGCATTGCCGAAATCGTAGCAACTATAACGCCACCAGCAGCACCAGAAAGCAAGGTAGTAATCGCTGCATTGGCAGCTGCGAATGCGGCGTCAGCAGTCGACATCGAAGAGGTGGAGCCGCAATTGAACCCAAACCAACCGACCCAGAGCAAGAATACACCTGTAATAAGACTTGGGATGTCGCCCGGAAGCCATTTCCGAGCTTTCGTGGCATCCCAACGCCCGCGACGTGCGCCAACCGCGGCGGCGCCAGCCAGCGCTGAGAACCCCCCGATCACGTGCACGACACCGCCACCAGCGAAATCGTAGACGGGCGGTGAAAGAGTTGAGAGCCAGCCGCCGCCCCACACCCAGCGCGATGCAAGAGAATAATTGAAACCGCTAACTAGAATGCTAATGAATCCATACGCTGCGACGGTGGTACGCTCGGCCATGGCGCCTGAGACAATCGTCGCCGAGGCCGACTGAAATGCAACATGAAAGAAGAACGCCGTGGCATGATCACGCTTATCGCCAATTTCATCACCCCCACCTGATAGTGCATGTGTGCTGGTCGCAAGACTGAAACCCCATAAACATGCTACGATGATCCCAAGGATGAAATCCAACAAGTTCTTAGCGTACGTTGAAACGACGTTGTTTCCACACACGCAACCTGCTTCAAACTGCGCAAAGCCTACTTGCATAAGAACAACAATAGTGGCACATAGTAATGCCCACGCAGCATCGAGGCCACTAGCCAGCAATTCGATCTCGGCATCACAGCATGTCTCGTTCACTGCCATGGCTAGAGTGCTTCACACCTAGCGCGCACCAATATCACTGGATGCATACAGCAACTATTACAGAAAGCAAAGGACATGATTGAGCAGTGTTGCCTGATGACGCGTCGAACTCGAACTCGAACTAATACAAACCCAAATGGCACAGAAGCCAATGCTGCGGGCAGAAGTGGGAATGCGCGTGCGTTGCGCAAACAAAGCAAGTGCGGAATGATTCAGGAGGGAGAGGGGCAT
>Ga0307979_1002208_pt1 | contig 13566 bp, 9 predicted proteins | sample OrgLakmetage1058_FD_201833 | JGI IMG/M metagenome (GOLD analysis project Ga0307979, IMG submission 201833) | Saline water microbial communities from Organic Lake, Antarctica - #1058 | ecosystem: Environmental > Aquatic > Non-marine Saline and Alkaline > Saline | place: Antarctica: Organic Lake...
AGGCTTCTTCACGCCGCCGGTGGCAGGCGCGGACTTGCGCGCTGCCTTGGTGGCGAGCTGCTTGCGGGGCGCTTTGCCACCGGTGGACTTGCGGGCGGTTTGCTTGGTGCGGGCCATTTTGAGATTTGAATGAAGTTGGTGTTGTTCTTGATGGAGAGAAACGGATCATCTTGGTGGTTTCAGACTCGTCATACCTTACTAAATTTCTGCTTACTTTCTATTGGTGGGCGTTCGAATGTACCAGAAATGGAGACGAGGCACTGTTTGATGATTGGTCGAGGCCTCATTCCTCGAGTACAGAGTTTCAGGAGTCGGACTTCTAAGTCCACTTTAACCTATGCGCACAAAATCGAATCAAACCCATTTCAAAACATGTCTGGTCGTGGTAAAGGAGGCAAGGGTCTTGGCAAGGGCGGCGCCAAGCGCCACCGCAAGGTCCTGCGTGACAACATCCAAGGCATCACCAAGCCTGCTATCCGCCGCCTCGCACGCCGTGGTGGTGTGAAGCGCATCTCGGGCCTCATCTACGAGGAAACCCGTGGTGTGCTCAAGGTGTTCCTCGAGAACGTGATCCGCGACTCGGTGACCTACACCGAGCACGCCCGCCGCAAGACCGTGACCGCTATGGATGTGGTCTACGCGCTCAAGCGCCAGGGCAAGACCCTCTACGGCTTCGGCGGTTAAACACCTTCGCTTCTTTAAACAGTACATGAGGCTGCGGCCTCGGTGCAAAACCCAAACTGGTGAAAACATTCACCACATGACCGGAGAACGCTAGAAGCAGATCCCGGCCGTAATAAGTACCTAGCATCTGTCTATGCCTCCCGCCTTCATCTAAGCCTTTTGTTCTTAATTCCTGAAGCGCCCACGTGATTCCCCTGATTATACATAGTAAATTTCTAAATATATCCTCTACGAGGTACGGGGCTGGAGGAATTTTCACCAGTCTAGTTTTATATATATTATATCTTTAATTTATGATGGTATTGCAATTAAGGTACGATTTACGTAAACGTACGCGCGTAATTCACGCGCCTCGTGCTTTTTGCTTATGCTTTCGTGGGTACACGAACCGAGGATTGAAGTAAGAAGATAGAAGGTGGTCAAGAGATGGCGCATGGCAGATGGCAGATCTCTCGAGCGGCAGCCGGCAGCGGCATCTGGAGCACTTCGTGTTGCGGAATAACCCTATCGAGAACTAGAGAGATAACGGGGATTTGTTGGGGATTTGGCTTTCACTTACACGTTTTAGGTGAATTTGGGTTGTTTCGCAACACTTCGGCCTTCGGCCTCATGGACGACGGCGGAAAAGCGATCACCTTTTCCTTTTCGGAATGGACAACCCTGGCGCAGGACCGCGCTGGCTGGCTGAAGCTCGTCACGGAATCACGGAAGTGCCTTTTGACATTGGCAAACCGCAGCTAAGGCCACCCCGGTGCGACACAAGAGTTACGCCTGAGGAGAAGCGGAGGTCTTTGGCTCGGCGCGCCCAAGAGACGGAGCAACGGCGCGCCCTCTTCAACGCAGAAGCAGACGCAGAAGGGACTTAAGGCTGGCCCCACATTCATTTCATGAACAGTTTCCACTTTAGAGGGGGTGGGAGTATTATGCTTCCTGCCCTCTACACACTTCCTATTTACGATTTTGAGACAGGCCCCGAAGGGCCGGAATTAGAAGTCTAACAGGTAGAGAAGATAAGCAAAGCAGCGCAAACTAGACCTAAGAAGCTAATCAGGCGCACATGCCCGAGTGATCATAGAAGTGATGGTAGCGGTCCGAAGTAGAACGCTCCTCCATGCTCTGAGAGAACAGCTCAAAAGAAGAGTTTCCGCCCGCAGAGGAATGGACTACAACGAAATCCCTCAGGCGATCCAGAGATCCAGAAGAAGACTCGCCCATCCCCGAGCAATTGCGTGACCCCATTTGCGTACAAGCTTCTGTCTGAACAAGGCTTTGGCTTCTGAGAAGCCAATGTTGTAAAAAGCCGTGTGTTTGCGAGCCATTTCCCGAGCGACAAGGTCCAAAATGAGGCTGAGATCAGAAGAAGCACCCCTGTATCGGCCAATGACTGGGGCAAGAACACGGCCCCTGTGGCCGTACTCATTGAGTTCGCTCTCTATTGGGCCTCTCTGATCTTGCTGCGAGCCATGCTATTTACGATTTTGACTTGCGCGCAACGCACGCGCGTGCACTTCTGCCCGCAGCATTGGCTTCTGTGTCATTTGGGTTTGTATTAGTTCGAGTTCGAGTTCGGTTTCCCGCGGGAAATTCCGCGGAGATTTTTTTACCAATCAGACGTGATTTCCGCGACGGGAATTTGGCAGTGCCCTTATGACCACGGCACGGAAATACCGTGGAAAACCCGCGGAAATCCCGCGGAAATGCCACGTGAAGTAAAATTTTTAGCCATCGCGCGGGAATTCCGCGGAAACGAGAATCCCAACCCTGACGTGCGGTAAGAATCGTTTAAAATCCGGGCTCTAGGTATTCCTTGGTGGTGATGTGCCGTTCCCAACTCACTTCCCTACTTCTCACTTCACTAGCTCATTGCCTTTCTGCCTGTGTGCGGTTTTCCCTTCTTTTGCCACATCCTCCATAATGCTAGGTTCGGTTTCCCGCGGGAAAATCCGCGGAATTCCCACGGAAAGGGATTTTTTTACCAATCAGGCGTGTTTTCCGCGACGGGGATTTGGTAGTTCCTCTATGACTACGGCACGGAAATCCCGCGGAAATGCCACGTGAAGCGAAATTTTTAGCCACCGCGCGGGGATTCCGCGGAAACGGGAATCTCAGCCCTGCCGTGATGGGCGTGGTCTCTGCCGAGAGGGAAGTGCCACGCTTCGCCGGCATGGGCGCCGTTCAAAAGAGTCCATCACGAAGAGCGGTTGTGCTGATGAGTTACACCCAAAAGATCCAGTGGGGTTCTACGATGACGCCACTGCAGTATACGCGGGATTCTGTGACGTAATTCATGTCTTATTGGCAAAAAATAGTTCCCCACGTAATTTACGCGCAATTTACGGCGTAAATCGTAACCTAGATTGCAATAAAGTTCTCTATCATAGTGGAATTGCGCCTTTTCCCTTTTAGCAGTGGATATACAAGGATTACTGGGCGTAAATATTTTATTTGTAGCTTGGAGCTGAAAATCGCACTAGTCTAGTCTAGTCTAGTTAATACTCCCCAATATACAAAGAAACACTACTGTGGCAAATAGCAACAGAAAAATGTAACCTTCAGAACAAGTCTGACTGGACTGAGTGTCCTTTTGCGTAATGCTATTGTAATCATTTACTCTCGAGGTGTCCTTCAGCCATCAGGCATCAGGAGGTTTGGGAATGGAGTGAGTCAGCTGTCTCCACTTCGACCTGTCCTTGGCAATGGCGATCCACTCATCGAATTCCTTCGAAATGCCCTTACTTTTGAGCGCGTTCTCCAACGTCCTGCCCCAAGTCATCTGTGGACAACCAATCGGTCGAGAATGCGATACCCAACCAGTCAGTAACTGCCGTGGCGCCCGGCTCATGGGCATGCGTGCGACGTGGCCAGCCCAACGAAGGATACGATTATGGAAGTAACTGTCAATGTCAAGAATGCCCAAGCGACAGAAGAGACTCGCAGAAGTGATATGGTGGCGGAAGTAATGATGGAGGTTCACACGGCACATGCTACGAGCACACGTCGAATTATAAATCATTTATATCTTCATTGGGCGAATTTATAGCTTCTGTATGCAAGTACTTTCGCTAAAGTACTTGCATGTCCAACCGATTTAACTCGCTTATTTTACCGAGTTAACTCTGTCATTTACGGTTTACGGGAATGAAAAGTCGCCCATCTTTCATGCATACGTACTTTTAACTTTTAAGAACTTTTAACTCGAACTAAGACTTGACCGACTTGGCAGTTGGCAGCCTTTTCGTTAAATCGAAAGAGAAAGTGGCCCTCTTTCTTTCTTTTGATTGGGGATTTAAATTAATACGGCGTACAGTAGTTGCTACTTAGTACAAAATCCGGTAGGATCTAGAATCCACCATGATTTAAGTTCTAAGCCGCTTTTCTTTTCGCGCCTCCCCCGAGGGGAGGATTGGTGTTAGTATCTATACAGGGGGAGGGTGCCATTTAGGCGGCATCATAGGGGTCCGGCTCGGAAACCGGACTCGGTAGTTGCTGCGATTTCTTTTTTCGTGACAATGGCGTTGTAAATATTCAGCATCAAGATATTCATAGTCCTTGTCCTTAAGATAAGAAGCGAAGAAGCTAGAAGTAGAACCACACCACGATTGCTAGCTTAGCATGCAGCATAGAAGGCTGAAGATGGCAACAACACGGGTATGGGTCCAATTGCGGTCTTCGGCCTCAATGCGATGCACTTTCGTCCAGTGCATGAGAGCTGTATGCTTGGACCTCTTCCTCGTCATCGTCAGAGCTCCCCGAGCCGCCAGAGTCCCGCACTGTACTAAGCGCTTCGCCTAGTGCATATGCAGGCGCATGGCTCAAGCGCAAAATCTCGGGTGTACGCCCGAAGCTTCCCTCGTGTCTCCAACTCGAATTCGCCTCTTCAGCTGCCGCCCCACACGCAGCACCGCCGCCAGCGGTCTGCGCCTGGACTTCCGCCACTGCCTCGCGCAGCGCCTGAGGAGACCACGTCAGCACTCTTGGCGGCAATGAGCGCCCCGATAACGCCTCTGGTGCTCGTGCGCTCGGTGGACCGCGGGCGCCAATCGAGGCAGGCGCAGCGGCGTTTGCAGCTGGTGGCGCGCCATCGTCGTCGCCATCGCCTTGCGGTGTAGGTCCCCCCGTAGTGGCGCGAAGCCGGGCAGAAGACGACCAATGCATCGACGCCGACCGCCTGAGGGACTGTTCCATGGATCGCTCCATTGCGACCACTGCCGGAGACGGCCGCTGCGACGACGACGCTGACAAAGGCGTTGACAACCGCCACGACAACGACGAGTGACGCGACAGGGCGGCAGTATCCATGGGTCCGGCTTCTGGCGAAGAGGTCGCTGTTTTGCTTGCTTCTACTACGGACGATCCTGCGGCATCGGATATTGGGCTATTGTTTCCCTCTTTAGCCTCGGATGAAACGCTGACATGAGCGCTACTGCTCTCTTGGGCCAGCGCAGCAGCTGCAGCAGCAGCAGCATCGCTGCTTACTTCAGAGGTTTGGTGTTGCTTTTCGCTTACGCTTTCGAACGTGGTGGATCGCGTCGCTGCAGACGCACCCCCGTCCGCAAGGAAAGCGACAGCGCCTTCGAGGAGGGCCAGCACGAAGCCTGGCTCCATCATCAAAAGCTCTGGGTGCACCAAAGCTCGTAGCCACTCCACGACTGACGCGGGCGACAACAGTCCGAAGGCCAGCAGGTCCTCAGAGCTACCACTGCTACTATTGCTGCTACTGCCAATTCTGCTGTTATTTGGTGGTACTAGTAAGTCATTTGTATTCGCTGAAGATGTCGCTGCAGCGCGCGCCACGACTTCGATGAAAGCTGGAATTAAATCGTCTGCAGACAGCGGGGCATCCGCTGCTGCAGCAGATGCAGCTGCAGCTTTGGAATTCGTCGACGATGGGTCCTCGCTAGGCACAGTCGGGATGGATTGCGCCGTCGTAAGCACGGCCACAGATTTGCGCACAGCCTCGAGCTGGTCCGACGGGTTCAAAGTGCGCTCCACTCTCCGAAGCGCCGCTGCTGCTGCGGGCCAGTCCACATTGCGGCCAGCCAGCAAGCCAGCAGCAGCGCCCCCTTCTGTGGACACAGTGTCTGGTGGTGGCGGTGGCAGTGGCAGGACAGCGCTCCCTGGAGGTGGAACAACAGCTACTGCTGGGTCCGCCACTGATTCGGTAATGGGGCCACAAACCTTCCTTGGCACAGCAGCAGCAGCAGCTTCGAAGGCACGGTGCGCTCGCACGCCTTCTTGAAAGGCGTCGTCTTGTTGCTGGCACGTTTGCAAGCACTGCGCCCACAGGGCATCTCCAAGCAGCGGCAACACCAGGGTGTCTACCAAGAGCTGGTGCAATTGCACTTTGAGAGCTTCTGCTTCTTGCGCAGTCAGCCCCAGTGACTTTGTCAGCGAGCTTCCGCGCCCCTCTTCTCCATGATTGCTGCTGCTGGAGCCGTGGGTGCTGGTGCCATCCTCGTTTGCTTCACCAGCCAAAACCCAAAAGCGGTCGACTACATAGTCTACGAAGTCCGCGAGAAAGCCGGGCAGTTCTTGCAGTAGAGAGTCGCCCGCTCGCACCGAGAAAGACTCAATGGCGTCTTTCACCGCGTCAGAAACCACCAATTCATCGTGGTTGCCGTTAGCAGTGGTGGTGGAGGAGGTGCCATCGCTGCTGCTGTGATGGTAGTTGCCGTTGCTGTCGGTGGGCCCGTACAAGAAAGTAAGAGCGGAAGCAAACCTCTCTCGAAGATCAACTGCTTTCGCTTCAGCCCACGTCGCAGTTTCGGTTGACGCTTCTTTATCGCCACTGCCTTTGCCCGCTTCCCCGTTTGACCTGCTTTTCTCACTTCCAACATGATCTCCCGCTCCTTTCGCAAGGGCGGATGCTGAAAAGGGGAGCGCTTTCGTTGCCGCTCGGCCAGCTGCTCGAGTGGCAATTCGACGAGAATTGCCGAAGTTCTGCAGAAGTTTGGACATGTCCAGCCGTACGTTCAAGTCGGCTTCGAGCTGAAAAGTTGGAAGAGATAGAGCACAGTCACAACACAAGATCACACGCGCGTCGGCAAAGTCAAATGTTTTGATAGAAGTAAAACGTGTATACAAATCACAAAACAATTCGAGTATAATCCAGTAATTCAAAAGGCAAACGCTCTGAAATGACCAATTGCGCAATCAAGATCATTACCTCGTCCACATTCGGAGTAATAAAGTAGAATGTACGCTTCCGCATCAGAGGAGCTTTCTGACTCAGAAATCGATTGTCTTTGGTGTTGCTGCTACTGTTGCCATGGCTGCTATTGCTGATCGAGTCCCCACCAGTGCTCTTTGCACCGCCGCTGACGCTGCCGTGCGCACTGGTGCTGAAGGCGGTCACAAGACTGGTGCGAGCCGTTGCACCTGCTTTTCTCCAGCCAAAAGCTCCAACCGAATTGCTACACGCTTGCCTACCTCGGACCGGCACGACACATTCTATGCCGACGTACAACTCGTCGCTTGGCTGTCTCTTCAGAATCACCTTGAGCCGGTTGTGAGGAAGCCCACGATTACTAACGCTGGTGTCAATGCCCGAACTTCCGTTTCCGTCGTCGCTGCTATTCGTGCGGTTTCCACCGTCCGTCCAAGCGCGCTGCATGTCGCGGAGTGGTATCATGCGGTGCACTCGCACAAAAGCGGCTTGGGCTACCAATTGAACTGCCACATTTTCTACGCCATCCTCAAAGTGATTACTACTATCAATGTCGCCATTATCATCGTCAAAAGTATCGTATTCCTCCATGTCGTCGTTGTTGCTGCCCTCCTCTTTCACCTTCTCATCAGAAGTGTTATCACGACGCTTTCGAATGAGACTGGCACCAATCAAGCTACTTCTACGGGATGCCTTGCCAACACTAGGCAATTTTGCTGCATTGGCTGACTCTGAAGCATAAGCTTGAATATCAAGCCTTTGGATGCAATCGCTGGCCACTAAGAGATAGCACGACGAGTTGTCAGATATGGTTTTGCTCGACTTTTCCATGGGCGTCACTTCGTAGGCACTCGGTGGCAAAGCTGCCAATCGCTGTGCGGCATTGGAAGCAGCTTCGTGGCATTCTGCAAGCTCTGCTGAAAGGCTGGCGGGGCGCCATAAACTGCGATGGCCCGTGGATGCACTCACAAGCAAACCGCCGGTATTGCCACTAGTGCCACTACTGCCACTGCTACTGCTGCTACTGAAGCTGCTGCTACTAATGCTGCTGCTAGAACTGTGCTCAACTGCACTTGTAGATGCCAATTTACGCCAAGCACAGGCAGCCTCAGTGCGTACGGCCACCACAGCTCGTCGAAAACTGATTGCTGACCCGTCTCCTTTGAGTTCAGTGGAGATGACCGCAGCAGCCTCGGAGCGTTGTCGCATTTCTTCCGTGTTCAAGAAACGCTTTTTACCGTCAGAACTTTCCTCGCTCAAAGCGGTGGAGAGTGGTGATAGCTTCAAGTTCGAAGGGCGGCTTGTGAGATTGGGCGGCAATGGAGGTCGTGGCAAGACTCTGATATCAAACACTTCAGTGAGACTACCTGAGGACATAGACGTTGCTGGTGCGCTCCTGGTGCCGTCACAGTCATTTATTTTTATGGCTATTCTAAGCGACACGAACTCTCCATTCTCGTCTTCCATTTCTTCATCAGATCTATTGAAAGTGTTACCAGTGCACAGCAAGGGAAATACATCATCAGCAAATGTAAAAAAGAGGACCGGCAAATCAAAAACAATAATAATAGCGAGACCTGGAAGTATACACTAGATCGTAAAATAAATGTTGAATGAAGTCGTACGTTGATACGTACTTTGAAGGTGCGCCAGAGGCCTCAGCCAGCAAAAGTCCACCCGTTGATTGCGACGCACTGCGCTCAAAGACAATCGCAGTAGATGTTTTTCCCAGTGGCAGTGCATTCGCCACCACATCTGCTGGAATGAGCAGCTCTAACACTTCTGCTGTCAAAGAAGATGCCGGAGCGCGCGAAGTTGGAAACCCATGCCCACTACTACTAATTCCAGCACCTACACCAGCACTGATTGACTTGGCACTTGCTCTTGAAGCACCTTTGGTGGTTGAAGGATTGGTTACTGGCTCCGAGAGCATAGGTGGAGTTTCGCAAAGCAGCAACGCAGGTCCAGTGGTGCTACCAGACATAGATGTCACCAATATCGCGTATCGCCGTGGCGACAAGGACAATGCCGAAAGAGGGCCGCTTATTTCCACAGAAGCTTTCTCTGTGACTGAAGTTGTCTCCATGTTTCCGATGGTGCCTGACGAGGTCGACGACGCAGGCTCGACTTGAATCCAGCCTTGCCATCGCACAGCACCTTGTGGCACACGACAAACCGGTGCTGAACTGCTACTCCGTGTGCCATACGCGCTTACTTCGCTGGGAACACTACTGCCATGCTCAGGTAGACCAGCTACTGATAAAATTGCAGCTTGGCAAGCAGCAGCAGCGGCAGCAGTCGCGAACAAAGCAACGTCGCTCTTCTTCCCATGGATGCTTCCACTGTCCAAAATGTCACTGCCATGGCTGCTAAAGCTACTAGTGCTGAAATTTCTCTTGCTAAAACTGTCGCTGAAGCTTCTACCGTCGGAGCCAGTGCTGTTGCTGCTGAAGCTGCCCTCGAGCACGAGAGCGTACAATACGGCAACGTATCGGCTGCGATCTTCTAACGGTATACACTCTGCACGGCTTACGTCCGAGAGATCTAGGGATACTGTATTCGCTGTTGGCAAGACAAAGCCTGCATTTCGCGCACTAAGACCATTTAGATCACCCTCATGAAAACAAGGCTCCTGGTTGCGCGCGCTCACATACAAGTGAAGCTCCTGGCGTGCGACATCAACCACACCATAGCGCCGCTCATACGTGTCTGCTTCCGTACGCCAGTGCAACCAGCCGCACCATAACACAGTTCTAGCTTTGACTTTCAGAGGCTTGGCAAGAGCTGTTGCTGCCGGCAAAGATCTACGGGGCGAGAGGAAGTTGCTGGGTAGCAGGCGCGAGGGTGTTTGGGCTTTAGCTAAAGGATGGGTTGAACCCTGAGCTAAAAAGTCGCTATCTCCACGGGGGTAGACATCTCTTGAAGGATAAATAATAGACCCAACCGCAGTCGAAGGTGCTATGCTCATAAGTTTCTAGCTATGGAACAGATACGCGTTCCCAGTAAAGTATTGTTTTGGACAGCTTGCGTCCCTTCTTGAGTTGCAGTTCCTGATACGACTCAGTAGGCTGTTCGCAAGATTATGACATCGCTGGATGCATGTTTTAAACAAATTTATATGAGGACGTTGACCATGTCGAACTTCTTATGTTGACGAAGCCGAGCCACCTATCCACCGATCTAAGTTAATTTAGCTACTGTAGCTAGAGCGAGCTACTGTAGCTACAGTAGCTACAGTACGTAGAGGCTACTCAGTTCTCACTGACCCAACGGACCACAATTAGGGCCAGAGTTGAAACACGTCGGTAATGAAACAACGGACAGAAGCTTGCACGCAAATGGGGTCACGCAATTGCTCGGGGATGGGCGACTCTTCTTCTGGATCGCCTGAGGGACTTCGCTGTAGTCCCCTCCTCTGCGAGCGGAAACTCTTCTTTTGAGCTGCACTCTCAGAGCATGGAGGAGCGTGCCACTTTGGACCGCTAACATCACTTCCATGGCCACTCGGGCATGTGCGCCTGATTAGCTTCTTAGGTCTAGTTTGCGCTGCTTTGCTTTTCTTCTCTAACTGTTTGCCTTCTAATTCCGGCTCTTCGGGGCCTGTCTCAAACAACAGAAACGAAACACGATTTTCGCCGGCGTTTCTTTTCTCGAAACAGACCAGCGCCTTCACCTCGGCGTCTCTTGTTTCGAGAAACGAAACATGGAGGTGCCGAGTCCTGTTTCTGTCTTCGGCTTCGTCCGCAGGTTACGAATTTTTATTACGCTTACTTACCTCTTTCGCGGGGGTTGCTTGTTGGTATGTAAAAGCATAAGGCTTCCGAAGCAGCACGGCATAGTCGAAATTCACGAAATTCCCACTAAGAAACCGCGTAGTTGGTAAAATAGAAAACGGCCATATGGAGCAATGGGCGAAAATATCTATATTTGCCTGCATTCAGGGGTGAAATCGGGGGAAATTTGAAAGGGGCGCTGCGAATTTCGTTGTTTCGTTTCAAGAATGAAAACAGAAACAGTCCCAGCGCCCTACGCGAGCGTTTCACGAGAAACGAAACATAAATTCGAAGCTCGTTTTCTGTTTTGTTTCTACTTTTGAGCGCCATGCGAAACAGCCCCCCAAAAGTAGGCGTTTCGTTTCTCCACGGTTTTCCTGTTTCAACTCTGGCCCTAACCACAGTCGTCGGGATCACTCCAAGGGAGACGATATTACAGGGTTTCTGAAAATCACCGAAATGAAGAGAATTTCAACACAGAAGCAACATGAAGGCGAAGTCTCGTAATTTATTAGCGAAATCCACGCCTCGGGGCGCGTTCGAGCACCACATGAATGGATAGAAGTATTGGTATGAGATTTTTGTAGATGTGACACTTGTAATAATGGGCCAAAATCCGCGCTTTGCGGCCTTCGCGGCACGACGAGGAGGGTTCAGGCGTCAGGAATTAGGTCATTTCCGGAAACCAGATGCGAAAAGTGCCGTGCCGGTTTGGGGGAATATTTCCGGAAAAAACGGTCGGAATTTCGGCGGTCCTTGTATGGGAGTATACTTCCCAACAAAGCGAGCTCCAGAAATGTATGATCAAAGCACGGGGGGAGCTTCCTCTAACCGCAGTTTCGTCTTGAACGTGCCCGGGAAATGGTTCGCAAAGACGTGGCAATAAAACACCAGCTTATTGGAAGCCAAAGCCACGTCCAGGCGGATGCTTCCGCGCAAATGGGTTCACATGATTGCTTGGGGGTGGGTGACTCTTCTTCAGGGCCGCCTGAGGGACTTCGTAGTAGCCCCCTCCTCTGTAGGCGGGGCCTCAGCCCTCGAGATGCGCCTTAAGAGCACAGAAGAGCGCGCCTCATCGGGCCATCACCATATTGCTATTATGGCCCCTCTCGCATGCATGCCTAGACTGTTCCTCTTCCAGTAATAGTATCACTCTCTTTATGACACAGGCCCCGGAGTGCCGGTTTAAAAAATAAAAATAGCTCAAGCATAAACTCCAGACTAATTCCGCTTCGGGTCTAAGTTTCATGGCATTCCCTTTCTGCCATCGGAGGACTGACTTTTAAGATTCATAAATGAAGCCGGGGCCTAGGCCGGCATAGAGTCATACAGGCATGAAGGATTAGATGAGATTGGATTACAACCAAAGAACCATCGAAAAATAGCAAAAGCTGCGTATTTATGATACCTCCAGAACAATTCTGACTGGGCTGAGTGCCCTTTTTCGTAATGATATGTTTATCTTTATTCTCACGAATCCTGTAGGTGTTAGGATCAGTTCTTGGAGGGAGGCATAGGTTTCGAGTACGCCCGCGATCTCCACTCCGACCTATCCCCTGCCATGGCACGTCATTCCTTGAAGTTGGCCGGAAGCCCATTGCACTTATAAGAGCCTTCCTTAATATCCGACCCCATATTATCTCAGGGCACCCATTCGGCCAAAAGTGTGCTACCCAGCCGGTAAACTTCTGTCGTGGCGCCCGTGTCATGTGCCATAGGGACATGGGCATCCGAGTGACGTGGGCATCCCAACGGAAATCCCTTCTAGTCCGTTTAAACCATACATAATAGTGGGCGATGGGCTGGTGGGCAGAAGAGGCTTGTACTCAGAATTTGATTTTCAAATGCCTTTCGTCATCACATTAGTTCAGCCACTCTTTTCCAAAGGCTCAATGTCATGGACCTTGATAGATACTATCACAATCGGATTCTTCGTTGGGCTGGCCACGTCGCTCGGGTGCCTATGATTCGGGCGCCGCGGCAGTTGCTTACTGGTTGGGTAGCACACTTTTGGCCGAATGGGTGCCCTGAGATAACATGGGGTCGGACTTTAAAAAAGGCTCTAAAGTGCAAACGACTACCGGCCAACTTCAATGAATGGCGTGCCATAGCAGAGGATAGGGCGGAGTGGAGATCGCGGACGTACTCGAAACCTATACCTCCTTTCGAGAATTGATTCTGCAGGGCTCATGGGAGTAAAGATGAACTTTGTATTACGCAAATGGACACTCAGCCCAGTCAGACTTGCTCTGGAGGATTCATCAAAACGCAGCTTTATGCTATTTGTTGTTGTTTTTTTGCGGCTGGGGCGTATATTCTAATGTGCACTAAAACTTTTAGTCTCAATGCATAGTGATGGTGATTATCTATATGGCGCATGCAGATACATATGCCTGAGAGACTCAGAGACAATAAAAGATGGAAATTGGCAGTAGGGGTTTAAAGTGGTTCGCCCTTTAGTGCCCTGGTAGGTCTGCTTGCTAGTTATATGCCTTAACTGAACGAAACGCCACCAATAAAGCCGCATGTGAAGCATAAACTCTGTCTCTCCACCTCAAAGAGCTATTTGTGCATAATTCTCCTGCTGCATGATCTATCCACTTCAGCCATTCTCCCACACTTCACACTAAACCATTCCAGTCGCCGTCGGCAACTGCAGCGGGGTGCCCTTCTTCAAGCTCAGCACGTAAAAGTAAAAGAAGTCTCCCATGATGGCCACGTGCACGAACTGCACGATGAGCACGAAGTAGCCCACTAACTTGCTGCCCGACGCGTCGGCGAGCTCGTGAAAGGACCACAGCCAAAACGCCATTTCCACCACCCGGGCAAAACCGAGCGCAGCCACGCAGTGCGCCACGAGCACTTCAATGGGCGCCCCCTCGGCCTGCTTGGTGAACATGAACAGCTGCGGCGCAATGGCCACCGACTCGAGGTACCTAAATA
>Ga0307979_1002209_pt1 | contig 13544 bp, 17 predicted proteins | sample OrgLakmetage1058_FD_201833 | JGI IMG/M metagenome (GOLD analysis project Ga0307979, IMG submission 201833) | Saline water microbial communities from Organic Lake, Antarctica - #1058 | ecosystem: Environmental > Aquatic > Non-marine Saline and Alkaline > Saline | place: Antarctica: Organic Lake...
TACGGTGTTTCCAAACAGCACAGCCGCGACTGCACTCCGCGCCTCGTGCAGAGGTACCCCTACGGTCGCGCCCAAGGCATGCGGCTGAGCGGTGGCAGCCCAAGGCTGATTGTCGTCGACGACGCTCGCGATGAGATGGCTAAACACCCACCCTTCGTCGAGGATCACGAAGCAAGTGTCCAACGAGGAAGCTGCACCACCACCACCACCATGACCACCACCGTTGCTGCTGCTGCTGCTGCTATTGTTTTGCCTTGCCTTGAGCTTTTCGATGAGGTGTGCCCTATCTGGATCGAGGCCTTCGACGAGAAGAAGAGCGCCGCTCTTGTATAAAGTGCGCAGCATCGCCAGCAATTCGCGGCGACTTAAGCCCGGGTAAAGCTCAACGCGGCACCGATCGAGAACCTTGTTCAAAATGCAATGAGGCAGAGAAAGCACATTCGAGGAAAGATTGAATGGCGAATGGACTAAGGACAAAAAAGGTTGACGATAAAAACGGTTCAACAAGACAGCGCACACGTCAACTAACTCAAAAACACAACAGAAGCTCCCTGCGAATAGCACGCGCAGGTGACGAAAAAAATAAATAAAATCATCGACACTTTGATTCATGGCAGACCTGCGCCACTGCCACGAGTGGTGTGCTGTCGCCGTTCCAACCTCCTCGTTCGACGCCCGGCACTCCTCTCAGGGCACCTCCTGTGCCTGTGCCTGCTCCTGAGGTCGCCATTGCTGTAAACACTAGCGGCAAGACGGGCTCAGAGCGCCATTTTTGCAGCAAAGTGTACACCTTGTCCGTTAATGGAGCTGCCGGTATCTATAGGACAAGGCAAGAAATACGTTGCTCTGTGATACGCGTGCGCACGTGAATAAAAATAAGTTAATTTGTTTGACAAACATCTCGAGACGTATACTTATGAATGGTGATGCGAATGAAAGAACGTAGGGAGGTAAAGAAACATGCCCCTAGGCCATTGCGGAAGTCCTTCAAAAAGCTCGCATTTCATACTTTGAGGCGTTCTCGAAGGCGCTTGTGCTCATCCGCGAGGGCTTGGCGCAGCTTCTTGACGCCACTGGACTGCGACTTGCGGCAATCGGCTGCCACGAACAAGGACACCGGCAGGGGCGGCCCTGTAGCTCTCTTCAACGGCACAGCCGACAATGACGAAGATGGCGATGGCGACGGCGATGGAGGCGCTGACTCAGCAGAGGTGCCAGTGGGCGCAGCAGCAGCAGCAGTAGGGGCGGCATCGGGTGCAGCCTGGCTTGAAGCAGTCTCGATTTCTTGAACGGACGACGACGATGTGATACACTTGGTAAGAAGTTCTTCGTTAACCGTTTCGACCAACTTTAAAGAACAGATAGAATTCAAGGCGAAAGAAGAAAGGCACATTGAAGGTACGGCACAAAAACTTCGAAAGCAAGTGAAACGGAAGGAATTCAGAGCAGGAGCGTGCTAAGAAGCACGAAGGACAATGCAATGAACCAACCATGAAGGTCACATGCAATCAAAGTACCTGTGCGAGGTAGTCTGAGCCAAGTTTGCCCATTTTGTCGCTGCAAGACCCCACCACCTGTACGAATATAGCACCCAAAAGATAATCAGACATTGGTTGCGGAACGCAGAGAAAGTAAAGTGGAATTATAAATAAGAGAAAGAATCAAGTAGAAAAAAAAAGAAGCAATGAACATGAAATGCGAAAGGGAAATAAGAAAGCAGCATTATAATACTGTAGCACACACCATGACAGTGGCGTTCTCGGGCGCAGCCGCTTGCAGTAATTTGAGGTGGCGCTTCAGTGCGGTGTGCAGCCGTCGCCGGTCCATGGTCAAGTCCACCACCACCACCACTACGGCGTCCGCCCACATCGACAGCGGCCTTAAACTGCAAATAAACGGTTCACGCCGGCTGTGCAAGGCCATGGCACGCGCGCTAGCACCGCCCGACACCGAACTTGCTGCAGATGCACCGGCGCTCGCAGTTGCTGAATTTAAGGAAGAAGGAGACGTTGAGCCAAGAAGGCTAGCCCGGTGCACCCAGCAGCTGAAAGGAGCTTCTTTGGTGCTCAGAGGTGCAAAACCCCGCGTAACGTGGATAGGCCCCGCCCAGGCGTCCCCTCCTTGCAAATGGCTGGCGTCACTGCTACTTCCGACAGCTCCAAACCAACTCCTGTGGTGGTAGTTCGAGCCCGCGCCTCCTGAGAAATGAGTCGAAAATGCCACATCCGATGAGCCAGAAGCAGCAGCGACACCACCATTTCCTCGTTCGCTTCCTTTGGGTCCCTCGAATTGCTCTTCGCTGGCGGTCAGCGACTGCGGCCAGGTTCTCACTAGAGCCGCCACCAGAGCTGCTTTCCCCACGCCCCGGTCTCCAATCACATGTAGCCGCCCCATCCGCGGCGCGAGCGCACTCCCGGGTCGCAAGGTAGGGTGTTCGTCCACCAGGCGGCTGCGGCTCCGGGGCAAGGTTCGGCTGGCAGTGGTGGCGTTCGCGCTGCTACTGCTACTACTGCTGATAGTAACGCACCGTGCTTGAGGGTACGCGTGGTTTGGAGGTGGCGGCATGGCTGTAACTGCAACCGCCAGTGGAATAGACGACGAAGAACTGCTGATTTGAGGTGCAGCAGCAGAAGTACCAAGGGGCACTACGTCTGGTGTATCGAAGTCCACGTTCTGAGTATTGAGATAGACGTACAGCATGCACACGCGACGTAAATTTCATACAGTGTTTAAAAAAAAATGTTACGCATGCAGTAGCTCAAATATGAAGTCTTCACTGGGTGATCAAAGACCAACGGCTCGAAATAAATTCCCTTGCCGAATCTTGAAAACAATCAAACATTTCTGATCAACCCATATCCTTCGCCTTCTTACCTGAGCCAGGATCTCAAACCGGCGCCTCAGCGCATGCGGCAAATCAGGGAGCGCGGGCAAGCAGCGCACCAAGAGGCCAGGCTTCTGCTCACCCAGATGGGCCAGCTGAGTCGCTGCGTCTTTCGCCTGCAGGCCGCATCGGCGCATCGAGACTCGCCGCAAAGTGCCACTGAGCTCGAGGCCACGCATGAGGAGGCAAGCAGCGGATTCGCCCGCGGCACCAGCAAACAAGTGGCGGTTGTCGTCGAGGAGCAAGGTCTGCAAGTGCGTGTGGTGCGGCAGCAAAGCACCAATCACTGCGGCGTCGCCGGCGTTTAACCCGATGCCCGAGACCGACAAGCAAGTCTACGCGCGCAAGAAGGCACAAAGGCAAAGACAACAAAAACATAATAAACGGAGAAAGAAGAAAAAACACAAAGTACAGATCTGTTGTCAAAGTCAGAGAAGCCAATGATGTCTTCGACTTAATGGACATAACCAAGTCATAAGTTAATTGTTGCACAATCAAGAAGAAAGAAGGTGAAGTATCATGCTCAGGAACAAAAACAAAACATCTCTAGGAGAAACACCCACGCACCAAGTTAGGGCTGAGGTCAAAACTGGCCAAAGTGAGGCTGCTGAAACAAAAGCGCTCCATGGCTGCTCCTTGAGCAGCTCCTGCGCTTTGCAGGCCCCACTGAGGATGAAGAAAATACCCTCCCTGTATCTTGGGAGCTGAACGGTTTCCACTGCCGCTGCTGTTGCTTGAGCTCCTGGCTTTAATATCACCCTGTAGCATCGCTTCCGTGGTGGTGGCGATGGCAGAGGCGAGAGCGCTCAGCACGGGGCTCATTGCTCCTTCCGGCGCCAAAGCAGGGTTGCGGCTGAGGTCCAGCCATGCCAACGGCCACCCTGCCGCACCGCCCTCAGCAGCAGCAGAAGTAGGCGCGTCTCCTCGGGCACTCGCAGCAATGGCGTTAGCAAACTCCGCCACCCCTTCTGGCTTCAGGCCACAGTTGGCGAGGCCAAGCTTGCGCAAGTGCTGAGGGCCTCGCGGGTGCACCAGAGCATTCGCCAAAGTACGGCACACGGTCAAACCAGGCAACAGGGCTGGGTTGTCGCTGAGTTCGAGCTGATAGAGGCTGAGCCGCTTGAGGCTGCTGCCACCGGTGGCACTAGCGCCACTTGTAATGCTTTGGTATGCTTGCGTAGTGGCGGCGGGAGCTGCGTTAGGCCTAGTCGCAGCACCACGCGCACCCAGTGGGCCACCAATAGACGAAGAGAATCCGCGGTCCGTTGTGGGCGCAGCACTAGTACCGTAAGCGTTGTTGTCGTAGGGCAGTACGAGGCTGCGTGCCAGCGCAGCGGCAGCGTGACCGTCGAGACGATTGCGGCTGAGGTTCAGGGACCGCAAGCTAGGGGGTAGCCCTAGTAATATAAGAATGAAATGTAATGCAACAGGGGCGAAGGAAGAAGAAAAGAAGAAACGTAGGGTGGAAGAAGGGGCTGACAAGGCTAATGATAGAGGAATTAAATGTTGGAAAGGATTTGCAAACCAACACAAAATCGTGAAACTGCTTTAAGCTTCAACCCATGAAAGGAAGCGTTCTCTGACCACATTTCTCCTTCTCTTTATTCTATGTTCAGCATTACCGTTCAAACCGAGCAAGGCTGTGAGTTCATCGCACGTCAGGTCATTTCCAGCCAGGTTCAAAGTCTGCAACGTATCTCCGGAAGCACCCCAGGCCAGATTGCCCAGTAAGGCCAACGCGCGGTTGCTCCTCTTCCCACGACCGAGCGCATCTAAACCACTCAAGGTCGCGTCGTTCATTTTCACTGAGACCAACGCGTGTGGAAAGTCTGTCTCGGTGCCCCTATTGATCGCAGGGCACAAAGACCAATCGGGTGATGAGATTGCTGCTGATCCGGTTGCGGATACCATAGCGCCCGCTCCTATGACAGGCTCCAGTGCCAACTTGTCCTTCGGCTCAGCCATCCAACTTAATGACGACGAGGACGACAATACACTTGCTCCTTTCAAAACTGCGCCGTTGTCTTCCTCTGTTACACCATTAGCAGTAACCTCTATGTCGCTTAAGCCTTGGCCCAGGAGCCGCATCGCGACAATCGCTTCCACTGCGTCCATGGCTCGGCCGCTCAAGTCCAAATGAATGCCGGCTGAAGCAAGAACTGAGCTGCTGTGGCTGCTGCGGTGGTTGCTGCGTACGTGTGCTTTTGAAACAGGAGGTCGTCGCAATTGTTGCACGAGCAGCGGTGGGTGGTCGTTGTTTAAATGCAAAGCTTCCAAGCGGCGAGCGGAGGATAGGCTTTCTCCCAAAGCTTCCTGAGATTGAAGATAATGCAAACACGAATAAAATGAAATTACGAGACTTCAGGCTTGTATCTAATCCTTAAAATTCGCTACTTCATCATACAGGCTCACAAAACAATGGGCACTCTATATTTACTCTCATTCCATATCTTAGAGCACACACCGCGCTTGTGACGTCAATTTCATTGTTTTGCAAGTCCAGAGTTCGCAGTCCACTAATGTTGCTGTATTCTCCCGAGTTGCCGTTGCTGCTGCTACTCAATGCAGCCCCAAGCGCCGCAGCACCCGATGCCCCAATCCAAGCATTGTCGAGCGCCAAAGTAGCGAGCGTCGAATTCTTGCGGAGCCCGTGCGCTAGGGCTAGGGCACCGTCGTTGCCGATGGGGTTGTGGCTCAGCTTGAGTGTTTGCAATGCGCGGTTTTGGGCCAAACCAGCGGCGAGGTGCGCGGCGCCCTGCGAGTTGAGCTTCACGGACGACAAGTCGAAGAACTTGAGGAAGCCGTTGAACTGGTTTCATAGGAGGCAAAAGTAGTAGACGTTCAAAGGTGAGATTATTGTACTTGAAGACGACCGCAGTTTTAACTGGAACGTGGGCTCGCTACATCATTACTATTTCTTCTTATTGACTCAAGTCTAAAACGAACTACACATACAACCAAAATAGTCTTCGCTTAGCCCCCTACTCTTTCCTCGTCCTCTTTGTACTCCTCCTTCTCGCAGGCTCACTCCCTCAAAGACCACCCTTTTCATATACTACTAAGCACCACTAATTACCTTCAAGGCCTCTGCAAAGGCCGCTGCTGCCACCGAGCCCAATGCATTGAAAGCTAGGTTTAGGCTGGTAAGGGATGAAGATGCTTCCAGCGCACGGGCGAGGCTCTGCAGTTGGCCAGCTTGCAAGCCGCAGCCTCGGAGGTTTAGGGTCACCTATTGATTTTAAGCAGTGGTGAGAAGCACTTGTGTCCGCGGTGGTTTTACACTGTTGACAGGCGCAAGGCCTTCATTCTATCAGAAATATCTATTATGGTAGCATAATCAAAACACCGCCATTTCAGTCTCACCAGCGGAGCTCCATTGCCAATGAGCCTACAAGCTAGCCCAGTGACAAGTGAGTCGGACAAAAAAGTGGCACCCGTTTCAGACAGGTCGACTCTGTCGGTAGATTGCAGCCTTTCATTTGAATTCGGCAAAGACGATTCACTGTCCACTGCGCGAGCAAAAGGATTAGAGCTCGCGCGGCGCGCTACCGTGCTGCCTTCTCCGATAGGTCCTGCAGCAGGCGGGGCGGCGCCGCGCGACTCATAAGATACTGGTTTGGCTGCTGGGCGCTGCGCAAAAGGGTTGGTCGATTGAGCCGGCGCCGGGTGCGAGACTGGACTCAGGGGAGAACCACTATGAATGCGTGGAGGATCTACGGGTGGCAGCGGCTGTTGTTGCCCACGTGCCGCACTTCGGCGACTATTCACTCCACCGCCATAAAATGCCATTTTCTTCTTCGAATCTGGAAATGGTTTCTTTCTGGAGTAGTCGTCTAGTCGTCTGTCTTATGGTTCTCTACAGGGGGAGTCATTTTACGAGTTCCTCTACCCTCTCGGCTCTTGCTCTTGGACCGGCGCCATATCCTCCCCACCCCAGAAACAACCCGAGCCCAAGCAACTACCAAGTACAATATGGACTGAGATATGTGCTGAGGTCTGAAACCTAAATCGACTACGCCCCTACGCCCGGCCTGTGTGCTTTGGGATTTGACTCACACCATAATTTTTCTGTGTTTTTCTTCGGCCTTTGGTGAGCGCCAGGCCACCACCACTGCTGTTGTCTACGGCTGCCAGGTCAAGGCGCCCTTGAAGTGAAACAGGAAAGTCTGGCAGGGCACTCAGGAGTTGCAACGCTTTTGCCTGCGCTACTTGCAGAGGCACCGGTAAAGTGTGCGCCGACGGGTGAACACTTCCTCTCGCATCACCACCACTGCCGCCACCTTCGGCAGAGGACAAGCCCCGCCCGGCAGCCGAGACGGCAGTGGGCCAACCAGGGCGGTCCCAAGCGCCGCCTACCCCACCCGCACGCGCTGGTGTCGTAGCAGCGCGGCTAAGGTGGGTGGCTTCCAGGCCACGATAATCACCGCCCTCCTTCCTGCTGCTGCTCGTGCCGTTTAGGCCGTTTCCTCCTTTGCCCGAAAACGTTTGCTCTGGGTGCTTACTGTTTCTTCGCTTCGTGGGACTACTGCTAGGCTCCGTTCGCTGTGTAGCTGCCGCTGCATCAGTGTCTCGCAGAAGTCGCTCGAGCAGCGATGGCAGCAACGGCGATCTTGCTCCATTTCCATCAGACCCAGGATAGGAAATTTCTGCAGCAGACGGCACGCGAGGCAATGACAACCCGCCTTCACCGGCCCCTGTAGAAGACGAGGACAGCAAACCTGGCTTTGTGCGCACTCTCGACCGCGGCGCCGCCTGCTTCGATGCTTGAGTAGTTTCGACCTCTGTTGTATTAGGGGAGCGCGGGCGCGGGCGGCGGTCCTCCTGTTCCCAGGCTGCGACCCAGTCTTTCGTGAAGTCACTTCTCCTACTGCCACCATTGCCAACGCCACTAGTTCTGAGCTCTTGGAGTGCTCTACGCACGTCCGCAGCGCGAGACTGCCATTTAGAGGCTATTCGGTCCAGTTTCTTTACTTCGTTTGTGGCTGCAGCGGCAGCAGCCGCCGTCTCAGCATCGATCTCAGCACGTATCTGTCCGGTAGCTCCTGGAGCAGGAGCACCGCCATTCTCGCCAGGAGCAACACGGACCACATCGTTGTGCTCATTAGCTTTTGGTTGCGAGTTTGTTTTGTTCGGCGAAGAAGCTTTTCTGCTTGAAGGTGCAATGCGATACACGTTGCGCGTTGCACGGCCAGCTGCGGTGGCGGCTTCTTGACGTGAAGACTCAAGGGCTTCTACCTGAGCGCTTAAATCAACGATGGTGGCTTCGTGCTGGCGCAGTTGAACTTTGAGCTGCACTACTACTGCATGGGCCTAGGTATAATGTAGCATGCACAAGCACGCATGTTAACAAGGACAACAAATAACGCATCGGAAAACACGAAAGAAAAAAATCACAGAACGCAGGTTAAAAATCGGTAACTCCACGCAAAACATAGCACGTAGAATAGAAACGAAAATAACTTCAGGAACTAAACGAACATCTCAGCGTGGAGAACACGAAAGCTCAATTAGAGAACTCTTTGCAGCGCACACTCACCTGGCTTTCCGCTGTTTTCAGGTCCTTTGCTTCGGTTTCCACGGCTGCCAGACCCGCTTGTTGCGTGCGCCGCCGCGCGTCGAACCCATCCTTGCCCGCAGTCTGCAGAGACGCCTCTTTCTGGAATGGGTGGTAGGGGGAGGAGTGAAGTTAGGTTATCCGACAAGATGATACAAGTGCGCGACCTCCCTTCAAAAAAATGGAAGTGTGCAAAGAATTGAACTTGAATGAGTATTTTGACTACGCAGCGAACACCGCTCTCGCTTTTGCGTTTAAATGCTTACCCTAAGGTTGTAATTACGGATGAGCTTCGACTGAGACTCGTCGTTGAGGCCCTCGAACGCTTTCTTCAGCAAGTTCGAGTCTGTATCCTTGAACGCCACGCGGTAATTATCTTCCAACTGTTTGCCAAATTCCAAGACAGGAACAAACTCAAGCGGCGAAAGAAAGTATTGGTACGATAGCTTGAGTAAACCTTATCATATAATAGTCGATCAACAGAGACTCGTCTTGATTTTTTTTTCGTTCATTGGCTTTCTCCCTTGGCGAATGCCTGTACCTCACGAACGGCGGCAGCTAACTCAGCTTTACATCGGGTAGCAATGAGCGCATGGCGCTGGCGCTCCGCAGCTGTGCGATTCTTAACGTCATCTATAGAGGCTAAGAGGCTTGGAATGTGAGCAGCTTCTGCATTGTGGGCCTCGGTAGCGTAGGCAAGCTGCGCCTCGTGCTCAGCTGCAGCGGCGGAGTGGTGTTCGTCCCCAGCGCCGCATGCTTCGATCTCAACGCTGAGTAACTCCATCTCAATTGCGTGCCGCTCAGCCTCTGCATTGATCTCGAGGGCCATGGCACTGATTTTGGCCACGCGTTGGCTAGCCTCTTTCTCAAGCTGCCGTTGCATCGCCTTCAAGTGCCGTAACGCGCTCTCTTGGTGCTCCACATGAGTGCGCACAGCGCTAGCCTGTGCTTCATCGCCCACAACGTCGGCAAGATCGGCTAACGTAATCGCTGCAGTACCGTCAGCCGACATGGACTACGATAATGGGCGCCAAGACCTAATCAGGGCACAAGCTCGACTCCCTATCGTTTCCTTGCTCGTTTCTCTCTATCTTGGTATGCATAGATTGAGTACACTTCTTTTTACTTGTTTGATTTCTTGATGAGTGAGAAGTGAGGAGTGAGAAACGACGACACGACGACACAAACGGATGAACGACACCTGCAAGCCAGCAGGCAACGGCTGAAGTTCTCCCGTGTATTGTAGCCAGCCCGTCTAGTCTAGTCTAGTCTAGTTAATTCTCTCCCAAAAACAAAGAAAGGCAAGTACACAGCAGTCACAGATGCACATAAAGAATGCACTTGAGCTGCAAATGCGCTAGCAAATACGCTCCAGAAGGCCAATTAAGGCTCCAACTGGCGCCTTTCCTCCGAACAAAGCCCGGCCCTTTGGGGACTGCGCCGAACATTAGCTTCTTTCTGCATAGAGGAAACACAAGAAAAAATTTACAGGTACAACGGGCATTTGAACTTACGAGGATAAGATAAGATTAGATAAGGTAATACTCCTATACTCCCCAATTGCAAAGAAACATTAACGTTAGACGAAATCAAAGGGATTTCTAATTACATGAAGCTCTCTGGTAGTTTCTCAAGTCACGCTGCTGTACATAAACTAGTACGGTAAACAAAAATAGGTTCAACAAAGTTAATGCTTTCATCTCATTTCCTACTGTAGTAATGCACGCTAAGTGGGGAGTTTTGGAAGTGGTCTTCAGGTAATAATCCCTTTCTTTTTTGAGACAGACCCCCAACGGCCGGAATTAGAAGGCAAACAGGTAGTGAAGAAAAGCAAAGCAGCGCAAACTAAAACTAAGGGGCTACTTTTCTTTTTTATTCAGCTGCTAATGGATTAAGCTCCAATCAAAGGCCTGATGACTGAAGACTGAATCTCTATGGATCGGCCATTTGCCTTTCGCGTGAATATAACAAAATAATAAAATAATACATAGCAGGATTCCTATGACTCGTGCGCCGCGGCAGTTGCTTACTGGTTGGGTAGCACACTCAAGGCCGAATGGATGCCCTGAGATGACGTGGGGTCGGACATTAAAGAAGGCTCTTAAGTGCAAAGGTCTACCGGCCAACTTCAAAGAATGGCGTGCCATAGCAGAGGATAGGTCGGAGTAGAGATCGCGGACGTACTCGAAATCCATGCCTCCTTCCGAGAATTGAAGATCCTGCAGGGTTCATGAGAGTAAAGATGAACATTGCATTACGCAAAAGGGCACTCAGCCCAGTGCCCAGTCAGACTTGTTCTGGAGGATTCGTCAAAACACAGCTTTGTGCTTTATGCTTTATGCTACTTGTTTTTGTTTATTTGCAATTGGGGAGTATAATCTAATCTAATTTACATAGCAGGTCTCTGACTTGCGCAAAACTCCTCTTCCTCTATGAATGGCAAATTACAACATAGAACCGCTTCAACAGAGATGTGGGTCTTTACGTCCTTCTAGTAGGTCCTACGTTCGAAGTCCTGAAGTCTCAATTGGCTTGGTGGTAAAATTGTTGCGTTGGTATCAAGGAGTAAAGTTGGCCAGTGGGGAGTAGAATTGGTACTCTTGCGCATTCCTATTCGTTACCTACACTAAGCTAAACTCGCATGTGAGCAAATCAAGGATTTTAACCCGGCACCTCGCGAAGTATAAAAGTGTTGCCTCATAAAGTTTCGGCTCGCTCCGAATTTAAAACCTAGGTAGGTGATTCCTCTCTTTCTCTTGTTTTCGCATGTTAAGTCCAAACAAAAGTAGTGGGGTGCGCTGTCCGCTAGGAAGTTTTGTATTCTTTTCCATGCGGGCGGTGTAAGCATTAATTGGGGAAGTCATTGCCGTTTTTGCCGAAGTAGAAATACTTTACAAACCCGAGCCCATATTCTTGTAATCCTTCATGTCTCCAGCATCGAGTTCCGCCGCAAGAAATTCCTTCATAGCAACCTGTAGTTTCTTATGAGCCTCTTTCATGCGGTCTTTCTTACCGAGGGAGTTGAATTTCAGCGCCTATCTTGTTGTTTTCCTCGAGTTCGTCTTCGAGAACCGCCGAAGCCACTATGCCAGCTCGGCTAGCAAAGAACATGATGAAAGCCACCACCGCGGTGACAAAAAGCGTGGAGTTGCCTTGAGCGATACCAAGCGCGTCGAAGAATGCGGTTGTACTATCAGGTGTGCACGAATAATAACTTTCCTGGAGCTTGCTGACGTTGGCTCCAAGTACCCCAGTTTTCCTTCCGAGCCCACAGTGTCCTTGGCGCAACCGATGTGCCCTGGGTCCATGCTCTCTCGGTTGATGGTAAATAGTTCAAATGCATAGAGATTGAGCTTGAAAGCTTGGCCGTGTTCAGGATCTTCGAAATCAAACACCCAGCTAGGCGTCGAGCAATAACTTTTGGTCTCGCCGCATTTATCTGGGCAATAGAATGGCCCATCAAAAGATGGATTGTCCCACTTGCGGTCAGTTTTCCTTTGCCACGAGTAGTCCCACGCGCTAAATTCAACGTTCCACAAAGTGTTGCCAAGGCGTTGCTGATAGGTTCCGGTCGGATCTTGGTTGTCAGAATATACGGCCTTCATGTCTGGATACTTGGGATCAAAGGACACAGATATGTCCATGGCATCGTCGTGATATCCGCCATCATCACTCTGGAAGATTTAAATCTTGTCAGACACATCTAGCAAGTCTGTTGAGTTGATGACACCCGCGTTCAGTGCCGCGACAGTTGCAGTGGCGCGAAGATCAATTTGGAAGTTAAAGGTCTCGGTTGGGTACTGTAAAGTCAAGGTGTATCAGATTAGAAGCTGTTCAAGGTTAGTGTAAACAGAAAGCGTTTCAGTTTACCTCGATGTTGTAGCCGTTGGCCTCCAAGGCAAAGTCGCCGCAAGTCCATGTTTGAGAGATATCCGCTTCTTGTTCGTTATAATCGTCGTTCCAGCTTAGGCCATCCCACGCGTCATCGAAATTGAGTGTCAGTATACCATCTTTGATACCCCAAGAGTCTGGGCCAAGGCATTCATTTCCAGGTGTGCCAATAAATGAATTCAGCTGGGCACCAGGAATGTCGAAGATGTAGGCAGGGTCGGCATTGAACCAGACTCGAATGGAGCCAGCTATGGAAGCATCGATGGTCTTGCGCCATGAGATCAGGTGCAAAATTTTCAAAGGGAGGTTCGAGATCGAGCGCAGGTACTCCATTTGCGTTGATGACTTTGTAGAGGGCGTCCATGTCGGATGCCCAGGTTGTGTCATCTCCGCGATACCCTGTAAACTTTACCACGAAGAGCGCCTCCTGCGATCTGAACGACTCGTCCTGGTCCCAAGCGCCGTACTTGTCCACGTAGTAAGTTTGTGTTCTGGAGAGTGTCACCGTCTCACAAATACCAGCAGTGCTATCAAGGGACAAAAACTCGCTGTTCATTCGTTTCTGAAAGCTCGAAACCCCGAAGTAAAGAAAAGCACTGAGATGATCAGCGAGGGCTACCAAACCGGCAAACAGCAACACATGCCTGTTGGTGATCTTCTCGGTATCGGGGAAGAGAGTAGACAGGACTGCCGTGGCATCCCTTTCTTTCTCAAGATCGGAAGTGTCATACCCCAAATATCCAAGAAGTGTGGTGCAGGGCATGCACTGCGCCTGTAAGAATAGAAGCATTGCAAATGAATGAATGATACGTGCGAATGTACAAATTTAAGTCTAACAAATGGTCTCAACCTTCGCATTCTGTGCGTGGTCTATCGAAGTGCGTTTCTAAAGAGGGTGCATTTCAAAAAAAGATACATCCTTGCTTTCCGTTCATCGCGTGATGTCGAGTTGTGTGTGGTTGTGTGTGGCATTCTATTCAGCTTTGAGAAGGTTTTCAACTTTCACGATCCTTTATCTTAAATGGAATTTGGTGGTTCGTTGGTTGGTGGTCGTCGTTTTTTTATGTACCTACAGTACTGTACTACTAGTACTACAGTACGTACAGAAACTTTTTGAAAATTCTTTCCGACGATTTCGCTCACGCTCTCTTTCTAGCTAGCGGATTGACTTCTGAAAATGCCTCGAAGAAGAACTCTCCTCAGGCTGCCGAAAGA
>Ga0307979_1002216_pt1 | contig 13537 bp, 11 predicted proteins | sample OrgLakmetage1058_FD_201833 | JGI IMG/M metagenome (GOLD analysis project Ga0307979, IMG submission 201833) | Saline water microbial communities from Organic Lake, Antarctica - #1058 | ecosystem: Environmental > Aquatic > Non-marine Saline and Alkaline > Saline | place: Antarctica: Organic Lake...
CCTCAGCCCTCGCTCTCTTAGCGTTTTTTAGTACTACAGTACAAGAAGGAAATCGATTTCTAACAGGTGGAAGTACCGAATTTTAACCCTTATTCCCTTAACGTGAAAACCTCTTAACACCCGGAACTACCTGTACAGTAGCTAGCTCCTGTAGTATATACTCCGTAGTAGTTGCTCCGTAGGCTACTTACACTTACCGTATTCACCGCCGTCTCTCTCTGTATCTCTTTGATTCCGAGCAATGACGTGAGGCGCCAGGCAGGTACCGAGCATGATGACTAAGTTAGGAATGAAGATAAGAAGGACTCAACCAACGTCAAGATCTGCAACAATCGTTTTGCGCGTTAAAGCGGTGCTAGCGCTACCAAGCTTTCGTCCTGCTCTCGATGTAGCATGGTGCGTACTGCAGTAGAGACTGCCAGCGGGCTAACTGAAAGGCCAACCACAAGCAGCACTATATTGCCAAAATAAACAGTGCGCCATCAGCCAGGATCGTATGAGTTATGAGTCAACTCTCATTCTTGCTCCTTGCGCCCAGATGTTTCATTGGAATTGTGTGTCGCAGTTGCTGCTCCTTTTTGTGCCGAATCCATCTGCCACCTGGACCGGAGAAAGTTTGTAAGGAGTCCACCCGGCGTGTTTGATAATACTCTGTATGGTGGAGACAGGCCATTCGTGTTGGTCTGCCCTTCGAGCTTAGCTCAGCACCACTTGAATGCGGCGATCTCTGGATGGCGGGCTGCGGCGGGAGAAGGGCTTCGTTCTGAAAAGTGCAACTCAGGCTTGTGATATGGTCATGATGAATGCATCTCACAGGATCATGTGGAGCCAGCACAAGGAGGGATGCTACGGCGCAGTATAATAAGGGTTGGTCTTTGAGGGAGACCACGGATTGGCGCAGAGCGATAAAGAGGCGGCCGAATGGCATAGAAAGGCAGCTGATGCAGTACCGTTGCATATGAATATGTCAGCAACAGTAGGGGATTCTCGATATTGAGATGGAGGACATGGTGAATGATGCTACATATAATACCATATCCTAGTACCATAGGTGTATTGGGGTTCATATGGGATTTAGGTAGTGGTTTGGTAGTTGGTATGGGTTGATAAGCCGCCATCACAGATATCCAGATATCGATAATAATCAGTAGTCTGAATTTATAACAGTAAACCCGTGATCGCGGCAATCATCAAAGCACAACCAGGTCCCTAGATTTGAATTCCATAGCAAAATACTAAGGTAAGGTCTTTGAAAAAACTGAAAGACACAAATCACAAATGCAAACGCCCAAACGCAAATGGATTATGCAACCAGGAAATTTTATGGCGATGGTTAGTGCGTTCCTATCGCTTTTTAGTTGGGAACTGGGAACTCTGAACTCTGCTCGAGAAAACCCAAGCAAATTAAAATCAATCGCCAAGCCCAAGCACGTTTTACACCCGGCTACTCGACATGAGCCATGTGCACTTTTTTCAGTTGCAATTGACCAAGCAATGTTCTATAACTTATAGCGTTATAGCTTATAGATACTCCTGGCAGTGCAACAGCAGCGCATTTGGAATAATTAACAAAAGCACTATGTTATAACAATGTTAATACGCAATGGCCACTTCCTTAGCCCCCCCCCCCCTCCCTTCAGGAAAGTACGTTGTCAAATAATTCTAAGAACTCAAGGTGGTGGCTGAGGCTGGAGTCGGTTCAAAATGCCGCTGAGGAGTTCCACGCTCAGCGGTGGTTGCGCCGCGTTGCCGGTGGGCGCGACCAGAGAAGGGGCGCTACCACTATCAATTTCCATCGGCTGAGGTTCGTGCAGGAGAGCCAGCTCGTCAAGTTCGGCCAAACTCGGCAGATGCTGGCCGCCTGCGCCTTGGGCAAAAGACAATTCGTCGGGGCTCAGCACACTAGCGTTGATGCCGTAGCCCAACTTGTGGTACTTCTTGGTCAAGTCAGCAGAAAGCACGGTGACGAGCATGCGCGACCGGGGTGGGAGCACGTCGGTGGACAAGAGCAGACCCCGCGCACTGCGGCTGCTGGTGTAGTTGACGGTGTGCTCAGAGGCATCGAACTCAAGCTGCACCGACTCGTTGGCACAAGCATTTTCCGCTACCACCACGAGCCCCGCGTCGTCTTTCAAGAAGTACAACACAAGCATTGGCTGCTGGGTGAACCGGTTGGTCAACACTGGGGTTTTCTCGCCCTGCGCCACCACCAGCGCAATGACTGCCGCGCCCAGCAGACCTTGAAGAAAAGAAAAGTCGTTGAAAATATTAGTGGTACAGTAGATAGATTGAAATTATATGGGAACATTGTCGGTCTGTATTGAAATACCCATGCATTTGTAGTTATATCATGCTACAAACCTGCGTCGACGGGCACCACCTCCACAGAGACCGGCGCTTCGGAATGCACCGCCAACGTAAACTTGCGCGGTTCAGTGGACCGCAAGTGCCCGAAACAGAGCGGGAGCGCGAGGTAGCGGGTGGCGTAGTCGTCTTGCTCTAAGGTTAACGCTACATGTGCTCCTTCGCCGTGCAGCACACGCTCGGCGTGCTCGACCTGTTGTTGTTGTTGTTGTGCATATTTCCAGGCCCATAAACAGCGCGAAAATGAAAGCAGGAAGAGGGAAATCATGTCATCAATTAAATTCATAGATAATACGTAAGTGAACATCCCCGAAAAATAGTGAGTGTAGAAACAGCGTGCGTGATCTGATGGCAAAATGAAACAATCACGCACCAAGGTTCCGTAGGACCGAGGCGCACTCCTGCCGCTATCACCATTGCTACTGCCTCGTGGAGAAGAGGCCGCAGCCGCAGCTTCGTCTACAGTGGCCACCGGGCATTTCAGCACCACCAGGCCAATGTCAATCATGGTGCGCATCGCCGATTCCCCCCTTTGCGCGGACACTTCCTGGTACGCACACAGCTCCACGCGGGTTCGCGCGTAGTTCTCGATGGCCACACCCTGCCCCGCATTGAACGCCGAAGCCAGCCACCCCTGCTCCCGTGCTTCCGGCATCCCGTCGTCGAGGAGCCGGCACACCGTGAGCTCGGCGAAGTAGTCGCAAAATTCGGGCCATCTAGATGAGTGTGTGTGTGTGTGTATGGAGGGATCGACGCAGTATAAAGTAGCAAACAATTCAACAGAGAAGTATGAGGAAAGAGGTAGAGCAATTAGAAAGGGAATAAAATAGATACCGTAGCAAACATTATGGGTGAACTATTCTCGGCTTTGTATTCATGTATCACTTACCCCATCCAGAACACCCCACCGTCGTCTGCGCCCAGCTTGAGCGCTGCTCGCCGGCTCCGGGTCCAACGCACGTCATCCGAGTGGAAAGTGCCGCCCGCGCCGCAGGTGTAAGACCAGGGCCCTTTCCAGCCCGCGTGGCCGTTGGGGTTGCGTAGTTTGACGAGTTGCAGTGTGGGGGCACCCCCCAGAGGACCAAACGGGCTGCTCTTGGTAGCATTGGCGGCCGATGATGATGATGCTGCTGAAGGCTCGTAGTCTAGGAAGTCCACCGATGGATCGGCATCGAGCTGGATCCGGACGCGCAAAATAGAAAGCGTCAAACAGACGCAAACATAAACATGTAAGATTTTTCACATCTACACCATGTAAGCAAATGATGTCGGCTCAAACATGAAGCAAGGGCACGCCAACACGTCACAACAAGGCAAAAGCAACGAGAGAGGCCACCTCACCTGCATTACCCCCAGCACGCCATAGGCATGGGGCACTTGTAAACCCACGCCACGCAAGGTGGCTTCCCGCTGCTGCGCGCTTTCCCCGCCGTTCATCCCACTTCCACCTCCTCCTCCTTGGTCTGGCCCTACGTGGGTGCACGCGCCAATCGCAAAGCCCGACTCCTTGTACGAATACAGCTGCGCAAAGAGGGCCTGTCTCGCTTCCTCGACGCTCCCGTGCTCCTCTCGCCATTCAGCCACTTTTTTCGCATGGGCAGCATCCCCGGCTTCGCCTTCGACATACGCACTGCGTGGAGGTTCCACCAGCTTTCCAAGCCAGTGCTTGTTGACCGGATAACCCGTGAGCATCGCAAACGCTTCCGCGAAAGTGCCCCCTGCTAAGGCTTCGTAGGAGCCATGGAGTTTGGCGGCGGCTTTCTCGATGAGAGGTCCCCACAGCGAGCGCCGCGCCGCCTGGAGATGTATACAGTACAAGCACACAAGAGTGAGGAGGGATAGGGTGCGAGGAAGACGAAGAGGAAAAGGATTTCATAATTACCGACGATTACACAACGAATTCTCACGCAGATAGCTGAAGCCTATCCTCTATAGAATAACATGCGCACTCCCCACCTTGAGGTAGGCCAGCATCGAAAGCGCGTTCACCGGAAAAGTGTCATCAATTGTTAAAGTGTGCCACTGCCCCGCCCGGCACAGTCGTACTTGATAAGCGCCGGCGGGGTTGTGCTCCTGGGTGAGCACGATTCGCTTGATGACGTCAGGCCGCTCCGCAAGCACCGAAAGGGCGCACACCTGCAGAAATGCGGTAAGGTGAAGTGAGACGAGCTGATGCAGGTGCGCAAAGGCAGGAGTGCAAAGTAAAACAAAATAGCAGTTGAAAAATGGGGTTTGCACTTCGACTATGATGCCTCCATTTGGAAAAAGCTCAAAGGACTATGTCACGCGTGAGCAAGATGCCAAAAGGATGCATCAAGTGGGATGAATAGATTCCAATGCACACATCTACGTGCTTCTTTTACCAGCCAGCAGTTGCCCACGCCGCCTTGGCGAATGTCTTCGGGCTCTGGCTGGCCTCGGAACACCACCCACGGCACGGTCGAAGTCTGCATGGTGACGTCATCCACCAGAAAAGAAGGGTGCATCCAGTGCGACGGCCGCATCGCCACTTCCAGCTCGGCCGAATGGGCGCCACACGACTGACACGCCAGCGTGCGCTGCTGCGCCGCTACGTTACTACCACCGCCACCGCTGCCACCACTGCTGCCGCCGCTACTGCTATCACCACCGCCACTACTGCCGCCGCCAGTGCGCCCAGGAAACATGAGCGCAATGAGCTCGTCTCGAGTGTGGGGCCTGCCGCCGTTGGGCAACGGGTTGCGAGCACTGCAGGCGCGGCATGCCCAGGTCGTGGCAGTCAGGGTGGACGCATACAGGGACCTATCAAGAGGGGGAAACTGATCGTCCACGAAGCTCACGCCGTCGGTGCGAAAGAGCGCGTTGATGGCTTCGAGCTGCTCCTCGGCGACGCTGAGGGAAGCACTGCTGCTCCGCTCAAACGAAGGCGCAGGCGCGGACAAGGTACGAACCAGGGTGGGTGGAACAAGAGAAGAAGCGTCGCTGTCTTGGTCTGCTGAAGAATCAGCAGCTCTGTGAGCCTCGTCTTGTTCTTTCGCAGCCGCTGCTGCGGCGACCAGTTGTTCGCTACGAGCTCGCTCAATAGCTCGGAGGGCAGCGTTGTTCGCGTTGTTGTTTCCGCCACTGTTTGTGTCCGCAGCACCGGCAGCGGCTCCACCGTCAGTACCATCATTCACTGACAACGCAAGAGCTTCTTTTTCCGCTTCTTCTTGGTATAAAGCAGCGACCCGCGCCTGAAAGCCTTCCGGAGTTAGGATTGGGTCTGGTGCTGATATAGTGGGTGCCGGTGCTAGCCTGCCAGCTCCTGCTCCTCCACCACTTGCTGTGGTTTCATCTAGCGGTGCAGCTGCTGGTGCTGCTTTGGCTGCTGCTTGGGCTGTATGGTCTAAGGCATGTTGCTCTTTGTGGGCCTGCGCCAGAGCGGAAGCCGCTGCGTCGTTTGGAGGTTCACCTCGTGCCACTGCAGCTTCAAAGAGTCGCTGCACCTTGGCAGCAAAGGTTTCGGGCTCGCCTGTTCCCGCTCCTACTTTTGCTTCTTTGATGGTCCCACCTCCACCTGTTGTATCATTAGGAGAGTGGCTACTCGAGCAATTCGGGGCTCCCTCAGAAGGTTTCAAGAGGCTGGGGTCTTCAGGACTTTGCCGGGACAGCTTCAAAGCGCGCTCCAAGTCGCCACTATCGCCATATCCCTCAGCGTCTCCGTCGTTCATCTCGCGACCTTCATCGTGGCCGCTGGCAGTATCCGTGGAGAGGGCAAGGGCCAAGGCCAAATCATCCTCAACTGCGTCGTTACTGCCGTTGACAGGCGCGCCGTTTGAGTCAGAAGCACTCGTTTCCATTTCGGCACTTGTAGTCGACTCAATAGATCGCGTGGAAGCAGTTGCATGCTCTTGCGAGAGTGCAAGGGCTTGGGCGAGCAACGCCTCATCGTCGTCTTCTTCTTCCATTCTGCCGCTTCCATCCGTAGGGTCTCTTTCGTTGGAGGTGACAGCAGCAGTGGCTGAAGGAGAAGCAGTAGAAGTCGTAGCAAAAGGTGCACTTGTGCCAGATTCAAGCTCGCGACGGCTGGAAAGCTCGCGTTCTAGATGCGCTACTGCAAGTGTGAGCGAGTCAGCAGCCGCTCCCTCGATGGAAGTGTGTGGCAGCACCAGGCGTGCACTACCACCACCAGTAGGTACAGCATCAAGCGTAAATCCAAGAGCTGCCAATAGCTTGTCTCCTCCGCCGGCAGCCATATTAGCAAAACCTGCTGTTGTGGTGTTGAGGCTCCTGAATTTGGGCTCATTTGGGTTGTCGATGACTTTCTTGGCAACCTTGAGCACGAGGCCAATTGCACTCGAGGATGCTGCAGCTAGTGCAACCTCTAGAGTCGACATTGTGCTCACTTACTTCGATGATTACTATCTAACTCGAAGCAAATACTAGGATTGTGGCTCTAGAATGACTAGCAGCACAAGATAATTGAATGCTCGTGCAACGCTTTCGAAGCCATTTTTAGAACGAGAAAGTCGCGATGACGAACTCTCTCAGTCAATTCGTTGGGTTCCTCTAACATGGTATATGGAGAAATATGTTGCGAGCGCCGAGCTTTGAAGGCATCATTTTTTCTCCCGCCGCAGCTGCCCCCCCCGCTGCTTTACGCATCAGCAAGAAGTAGAGCTATTGCGCACCATTTCACACCTTAGGAGGTCGAAATAGTTATTATTCGATGCCGCCGAAGCGTAAAGCAGTAGCTCCACCGAAAGCAAAAGCTCCTAAGAAGCCTAGTAGCACTCCAAAGAAAAGTTCAGCCGAGGACGCTAGGGTTTACGAAGTCGATGATGGCGACAGTGCTACCAATCCCTCGAACAGCTCCAAAACATCTGTGAAATCGGTAAGCAGAAAGTCTAGCCTAGGTAAACACTAATCTTTAAGAGCCATCGTTGTTTTTATTCACGAGCTCAGGGATTAGGCTCGCTTGGTTCTGGGTTGTATAAAGGAAATGAAGCAAGATTCTTCGTTACTTCGACACCCTAGCTAGGTTTCCAACTACTCAATGAATTAAAGGTTGCAGGATAAAGAAACGTATTTGATTCTCTCCAACTGCTTTTCCATTTTTTGATCAGTTCACGTCCTTGTTTCTTTCGCTTCTATTTGTCGTGCGCATTTTTCGCAGGCATCGAAAGAAAATCTAGATTCGCTCTTCGCTCGCTTTGCAGACGAAGAACGCGACGGCCTCGCTCTGACTCTGCAAGGCATCAGCGACCTTTGCGCGTACGTGACTTTATCTTTTTGCCTTGAATTATGATGCCACCTGCAGAAATTTCCTAGGCATGTTATATTTAAAAGTTGTTGCCCAGAGCCAAAGTGGATGTGTTGCATCACTCTTTCTTGATTTCATTTTTCAATGATGGCAGTGAGGTTGGACTCGACGCTGGCACCGACGTCCGAGCTTTGGTTTTGTTGTGGCGCCTGGGCTCAAAAGAAAGACCGGGCGAGCTCAGCAAACAGGAATTCGTGGCAGGTGCGTTTAAGTGCCTTCAACCATGGGTTAAAACAGGAGTACCCATTTCTTGTTTATCTCATGTTTCAATCTCCCCAAATTTGCGCGGACGTGCTCAGCGTGCTTTGGTTATATAAGAACATAGGCTTTGTAGCATTCTGTGTGAGTGTGTCTTGCCATTCACGTGTTGTGCTGCCATAGGCATGCGAAGGCTCGGGTGCTCTAATGTGGCAGACCTGAAGAAATACACTCCTCAGCTCGACACCGGCTTCCTCGATGACGTGGCGTTCCGCGAATTTTACCGTGAGAAAAAGGGGTTTGAGATCAGATAAGAGAGGAGGGTTAAGAGAAGAGAGAGGAGAAAAGAAGGGCTTTACCGCGCTGCCTGTGAATGTGTTCCTCTTCATCATCATCATTAAAATACTCTTGTTGACGGAAATTTGGTCTTCTGCGTTCGCAAAATTGCGCACAAGCAAAGCTGTCTGTCAGCTTATTTTGCACCTTTTGCGTTTCTTTACTAAGTTAAATCCTATTCTATGGCTTCCAGGTTTTTTCTTTACTTTCAATCTGGAAGGCACTATGAAGACCCTTGAAAAGGTATGACGTCAAGCTAGCTCCTAACGTTATCCTCCATATTGACATAAATATCTCAAATGATATATCTGGAGAGGTTGAGGAATTGAAGCTCGTCAAGTCAATTGGAGAAAGGCAAAAGTTATCTTTCTATTGCCTTTGCAATTCTTGCCCTGTCTATGGTATATCACGGCGTGTGTCTAGTTTTGCATACTAGCTTTCGTATGCACGCATGTGTACGATAATAGAGATTTTAATTACATACATGCATACCTACTGCACCTACTGCACATATACAGGACGTCATCATTGATCTACTTCCGCTCGCGATTGCGGATCGCTCTTCTTTTGTGGAGCGCTTTGTCGAGTTTTTAAGTTCCAGCGCCCAGACCAAACGCATTTCTGCAGACCAATGGAATTCGTTCCTCGAATTTTCCAACACGGTGGGTTGGGTGCTTTGATTTTTAACAAAGTAGATGGTTCTTTTGTCAAAATATGTTTTACTCTTCTCGTCAGCGAGTTCTTGCGCTATTCGCATGCTCAATGTTTCTGTGAAGCTACTAATAGCCTCCACGTTTTTATGAACTGTGAGCTACTAAGTACTTAACTACGTTACTACTTAGTTTTTCACGTGTCTCTTCTCACATCCTTCCCCTACTTTCTTACTTTACAGGTCGACGACAACTTTTCCCTTTATGACGAAGACGCCGCATGGCCAGTGCTGCTCGATGAGGTTGGTTCTCTTTACAGATAAGACGAGTAAAATTTGAAAGGAATGTTTGGTTTAAACTAAAGCGTACAAGAGATGGAGTCGCCTTCTCTATTTTGATATTTTCTTCTATGTTGACTTCAAGCTTCAAGGAAATGCCGAATTGTGTTAGTTCCTCTTCATATATTTGTTTGCCTACTGACTTTTGTTCATCGCTTGCACTGCATTGTCTCTCCACCTCATGGGCCTCGTGCGCACAGTTCGTCGCTTGGTGCAAAGAGAAAGAGAAGGAAGGAAAGAATTAATTATGTATTTCGATCAAAACAGATACGTGCTTTGGCTCTTTTTTTTTTAGTGATAGACCGCTCAGGTGTAGTGGCTTTTTATTGCTCATGCTTAAAATAAGGTCAGAACTGCCGTGTATACTGTGCCAGCTGGGAACGGGTTGGGGCGGGGGAATAGGGAATTGATAAAAAAATGGCAACTCCCATTCTAGATCAAGGGGCAGTCGGGAATATAAACTTCAAGCAGAATTTAAATCAGGCGACACAGAAACCATGATTACAGAAACCAAACGCACGTGCCACGTGCGGTGCGAATATGGTGCCTTGAATGCGAAAACTTTCTGTGGTACTAAAACGAGTTTCAAAAGGCCCGATGTCGACATAAGCATAAGAAATACGATGAATTCACCCAGCTACAACTGAAAAAAGTATAGCTATTATACTGCTATTGGAATTTGCTTGCTCAATTATTTTATACATCACTTTTTTTTGTTTTTACTTTTACTTTTATGTTTATATATGATGCACGGGGGCGAGTTTAAACCAACCATTTATTGCTTATCTAGGCCTAAGGTTGTCACCTACAAGTAAATAAACACTTAATAACGTCTTTGATGTGACTTCCGCGCGAATACTAGAGAGATATAATGTTACTTAAATCGCATGTAAAGTTTCGGAGAGATAAGCCTTGTATGAACCCAAGAAGAGCCTAAATTCCAAATGCAAGTGAAATTGGTGTTGTCAAGTCTAGTCGTCTAGATAATACTCCCCAAATACAAAGAAAAAACTCTGTAACATATCGCAACAGAAAGTGTTGGGTTTCAATTACCCAACACCCAACCAACTGAGCTAAGTGCGCACTTGGCTCAGTTGGTTTGGCGTCTGCTTAATCGCAGTCCAACAAAACGAGTATCCCGGTCCTTGGGTATTTATCAATTCGATCGCCCGGCCAATTATAGGCCTCGCACAACTGAATTAAACAGTTGTACTGCAGCCAAGGCATTATGCAATTGGCTGAGTGCGCCCCTGTACTGGGTTGATTTGACGAGGGAATCGAACCCAGGACCTTTCATTGTTTTGAAACCCAACAGGAAGTTGCAACTTTCAGAACAAGCCTGACTGGGCTGAGTGTCCTTTTGCAAAAAAAATTGTAACATTTACTCTCGATGTGTCCTTCAACCATCAGGCATCAGGAGGTTATATAAACCAATCTCTCCTTTGTCCTTTGGAGTTCGGTTTCTATAGACTATAGAGGTTTGGGGATGGAGTAAATCTGCTGTCTAGACCTCGGCCTGTCCTTGGCAATGGCAATCCATTTATCGAACTCCATAGAAATTCCCTTACTTTTGAGCGCGTTCTCCAACGTCCTAAGCCAGGTCATCATCTAAGGACAACCAATCGATCGAGAATGCAATATCCAGCCAGTCAGCAACTGCCGTGGAACCTGGCTCATGGGCATACGCGCGACGGCGACGTGGCCAACCAATCGAAAAATCCGATCGTGGATCATGGAACTAACTGCCGTGATTGGACTTGGGCACTGAAAATATGCTTTCAGACATTAAGGTCGTAAGGTCGCCAGGTCGCCCCTTTACCAATGGCCCTTCGGAAGCCCTTCGGAGGTACCTGGGTATATCTAGTCAGCCGACTGAACTGGCTTCTTGGATCATTATATATGCCAGTTGGCACAGCTGGCCCTCTTGGTGGCCATTCATGCCCTAGTGCTAGGTGTAAAAAGCGCGCATACGCCCGAAGGGAATATTTTTGTTTTTCGGGCATTCGTTTTTGCACTTGGTCGTAAGAATGGACGGAGTGGCCGAATCCCATGTGCCTACGCACCTATTATGCAAATGCGAGTGAAGTAAGGCAATACTTGAGGTTCGTGCGTGGTTTCAGACACATTCGCTCAAGTACGCACGAGTTATGAGTTACAGCCCAAGCCCCTAGCCTCTGCTTAGTTGAAGTGGCCCCTGTGAACGGCCGGTAGGTCTCAAAACGTCTGCGGCTGCCCATGATTTCTACTTCTTTTTGGGGGGCTTCTTCTTCCACTCATTAGCTAGAAAAGCTTGGACGTCGCCATCGGATCCAGCTTGGTCCTTGCCACTCTCTGCACCTTTCTCCTTACCATCGCCTGCAGTTTCTTCAACTTTTTTCCCCGAAAGTTGAAGTTTCTTCACCAGCAGCTCTAATTCTTCTCGCGCATCAGCTTGTCCTTGGTCAGCTGCCATTCTGTACCAGTGTGCCGCCACTTTATCACTCTGTACCACGCCGCGGCCTTCTCTAAACATTAACCCCAAGTTATACTGCGCCCCAGCATCCCCTTGGTCCGCTGCCTTTATCCACCATATGAGGGCTTCTACATAACTCTGCACCACACCGCGGCCTTCCCAATAACATACCCCCAAATTAGCCTGGGCATCGACATCTCCTTGGTTCGCCGCTTTTCTGAACCATTTGGCCGCCTTTTCGTCGCTCTGTGCCATGCCGCGGCCTTTCAAAAACATCACTCCCAAACTATACTGCGCGTCAGCGTGCCCTTGCTCAGCCGCTTTCCCGAACCATCGCGCCGCCTCTTCATCGCTCTGTGCCACGCCGCGACCTTCTCCATGCATTTTCCCCAAACTATGCTGCGCATCTGCGTACCCTTGGTCAGCCGCCTTTCTGAACCACCGTGCTGCCTCTTTATCGCACCGCGGCACGCCACGGCCTCTCTTATACATCACGCCCAAGTTATACTGCCCCCCAGCGACCCTTTGCTTTGCTGCAATTTTGTACCACTTGACCGCCTGCGCATCGCTCTGCGCCACGCCGCGGCCTTCCCAAAACATGACCCCCAAATTTGCCTGCGCATTGACGTCTCCATGGGCGGCCGCTTTTCTGTACCAATGGGCTGCCTCCACGTCGCTCCGTTTCACGCCGTGGCCATCCAAAAGCACTCTCCCCAACATACGCTGCGCTCCAGCGTGCTCTTCTTTTGCTGCAGTCCGCAATCCTGCAATCACTGCATCCATTTCGCGCTGTGCTTGGGCTGGGAGGGTAGACCAAGACGCGCGACCTGTCTCCACCAGGCGCTGAATCATAAAGTAACGCCGGGTGGCTTCCTCGAAGACCTTCTCGGGTCCAGGTGGCAGAGGTTTGCGACACAATGGGCATGCTTGCTGCACGCCAAACTTCCGCAGCTCTGCCACGCATGTGCTGTGAAAGACGTGAGTGCACGGCAAAGTGCAGGCCGATGCGCCCACTAAGAAATCTTGGCAGATGGTGCAATTTGCCCCCGTGACGGCTGCATCGGAGTCAGCACCCTCAGAGTCTTCGGGAGTTTTATGATACTGAGGCGCTCGTTCGGCTTTTGCAATACAGTGCCGCTTGTGGTTGGCCTTCCAGTGTGCTCGCTGGCAGTCTTTACTGCAGTAAAATTCGAGGCCACATCGAGCACAAGCCGAGAGCTTGGGAGCACTCTTGCTTCCTTCGAGAGTGCAACAGTTGCCGCAAACCTTGCAGTTGGCGATGGAGTTTTTCTTGTTTTTCTTTTCACTCATCATGCTGGACAAGTGGGCGGTGCGAGTTTCTAAATGAATGATCGAGAATTAAATACCAGCGCGTGACTAGCTAGAGCGCTTTACCGACGCGAGAAATCAAACTGAGACAACTGCACAGTCCTGAATAAGCATACTTAGACTAATTGAAGAAAATTGGACTCAGAGTATGAGTGTTGCCCATTCTATCGGTTGCTTAGTGCAAGTAGCGTGCAGACCGGCTTGTAAGGCGGGTAGAAATCGAAGAAGTAAAGTACGCTTCACGAAACATCGGGAAGGTCTAGTTTGCGCTGCTTTGCTTGTCTTCTCTACCTGTTACATAGCCTTCTAATTCTGGCCCTTCGGGGCCTGTCTCAAAAAATGAGCAAGCAGAATGTGTGGCTGGATTAACGAATTTGAGCACGTGCGATAGACCGTCGCGCCATGCGCAGCTCGACAAGACGCATCGAATAAAGATGTATATTCCTCTAGGAGTATTTGGGTCATTTGAGTGTCGTATTTCGAATGATGAGGAAGATTAGGGCCAGAGTTGAAACACGTCGGTAATGAAACAACAGAAACGAAACACGATTTTCGCCGGCGTTTCGTTTCTCGACACAGACCAGCGCAT
>Ga0307979_1002220_pt1 | contig 13517 bp, 4 predicted proteins | sample OrgLakmetage1058_FD_201833 | JGI IMG/M metagenome (GOLD analysis project Ga0307979, IMG submission 201833) | Saline water microbial communities from Organic Lake, Antarctica - #1058 | ecosystem: Environmental > Aquatic > Non-marine Saline and Alkaline > Saline | place: Antarctica: Organic Lake...
GCGGCTAGCTGAGCCACGTCCACATAAGCCGGCGGGGCTACGGCGGCGGCGGCTGCGTGGGCAGCGGCTTGGGCTCCTGCTTGCTGCGCTGCCGTTGAAGAGGAGGAGGAGGACGACGACGACGACGAAGAAGAGGGCACGGCGCTGAGGATTCCCCCCTTGTGGAGTGGCTGCGGCACGGGTGGCTTCGGCGGGGGCTGGGACGCGAGAAACTGCTTGTGAGCGTGGGCCGCGGCACGGTGGCGGCGCTGCATCCACTCCTTTTGCCGGTCTTCTTCCAGCACGTTGACCAGCTCCTTGTAGAAAGTGGTCCCCGGCAAGGCATCGTTTTCGTTTTCTTCTTCTTCTTCATGGTTTGAAGCAGCACCGTTTGCGCTTTCAGCGTTGGCTCCACCGCCGCTGCTACTGGGGCCACCACCACTGCCATCACCAGTAGCTTGTGCCTGTTGCGCAGATGATCCACTGTTCGATTGGCCGTCAGCACTGGCGTTACTAGTGGTGCCTTTGGATCCACCACCGCTGCTGTTTTTCTTTTCGGGCTTCGAGCGCAAAGGATGCTGCCGTAGGTAAATTCGCTGGTTCAATAGCTCCACCTAATCCGGCGAAGAGATGGGCAGAGAATGGAAGGAAAATAACACAGAAGAGACGTTGTATTTCACTACATGAGCTCATAGCATGTACTAAGAAAAAGCACGTTTGAAAAAGGCAGACAGATTGGAGGGGTAAGCATGAGACCAAAATGAGAGTTTTAATTTTTACCTTTGCCATTTGACGCTGTTGCTTTGCCGATTGCCTCCCATTGTTGTTGTTTCCACCGGCTGCTACGGCGTCGAACTTGAAGTCGAGAAACGCCGACCACCGGTCGCAATAGGGCCTCGCGCCGCCGCACGCTCGCACCGCAGTGCGCGCTTCCGGCGCCGACACATAGAGGTTGGCCAAGTCCTGAGGCCGCGCGCCTGTAGAGCCTGCCGCTGCTGCCCACTCGCACACTGCCACCAACGCTCGCAGCTCAGGCGACCCGGGCGGTGGCAACGCACGAGAAGTCATGGTAGATGAAGACGAAAGAGGAGCAGCAGCAGCAGCGGCGGTAGCAGTGGCAATTCCATTGCGAGGTGATGCCGCAGCTCCTGGCGGGGTAGCTTGTTGCTGCTGTTGTTGGTAGGCGTCACGTTCAGCCGCCGCGGCGGCGCGGCCATGAGCATCTGCGCGCTGCCAGCGCCGAAAGATCTGCGTGCAAACAGTGAAGAGTGGAACGAAAAAGAAGAAAAACTGAAACACAAGAGGAGGCGACGATTAGCATTATACGTAGGCTAAAACTGAGCCTGCCTTTTACACATTCCATTAATATAGGAAAGATAGACCGAATGATGTAAAGGTATGCTGTAAGTGAAAAACCTGAAAGAGTGGCACGGCGTGAGGCACCCACTCTACGAGGCCAGCTTGAGAGCTCAAGGGCACCACCTTATAAGGACATCAAGATAAAGGAAAAGAAGAAGGATGGAAAAGAGGAAGAGGGCGATGATGCATTTCTCGAGGAATAGCCAGAATTACACGAAAGGCAGTCAACACTAACAATTACAGTACGACACAGTAATCGTAGAAGAAAGGATACAAAACAGATAGATATGAGACAATCATACAGTTGCCGTAAAAACATTCAGAAACAAAGTCAATAGCATGTCCAATAATCATCGTTATACTCACTGCATAATGCCCTGCGCTGAGGTGGCGCGCTCGGCTCGCCGGTTGAGCCGCCAACAAACGGTTCGCCGCACCCAAAAGCTGCATGACCCGCTGGTCTTGGTGCAAGTCTTCGCAGCCTTTCAGCAAGTAGGGGCGTCGCTTCCCGTCGGCACTTACGAACACCACTTGTTTTGGGCGCGTTTTGGTGCGCAGTGCGGTGACGCACTCGTCGAAGCCAAGGAGCCGTAACGGGTCTGATAAAGCAGAAAAGGAGGCAGCAGTTGCCGCAGCTGAGAGCTTCAGTCTTGCCAGGGCTGAAGCAGCAGAGGACGATGACGGCAAGGTAACAGTGCGGCCAGAATGGCACAGCTGCACGAGCCGAGGGCTCAAATCGGAGAGCAGCAGCGGCGCGTCCTTCTTTGACTTCTTCTTTTGCTGGCCAGTACTGCTGCTGTCGTTGTCCTTCCTGCTATGTCCTTCATTTTGCTGCAGTGGTTGTTCCCGCTGCGCCAGCGCCGCCACTCCTCGTTGCAGAGCACGAAAGGTCTCCATCACTGTGTCGTGCGCCGTGAATTCCAACGGCCGCAGCTGTTCCGCCGCGAGCGCCGCCGCCGCCGCTTGGGCGGCAGCATTCTGAGCTTTCTTCGCAGCGTCGCCGGCAGCGGCCTGCTCTTGCTGACGTTTGCGCTCTTGGGCGGAGACTCCTTTTGCACCGTCGCCTACGAGACTGCCGCCCGCAACAACAGCGGCAGCGCCACTAGCATCGCTACCGAGTGCAGTTGCTCGGGCCGCTGCCGCTGCCTCTGCCTCTTTGGCTTCAACCGCCGCCAGGGCTGCGGCCGCGTCCTTGGCGGCGGCTACGCAGCGCGCGCGCAGGGAAGCCCGCGCGTCCTTTCGGCGGGTGAGGGCTACCGCGTCAGCCTCGTGCACCGTGCGCACGTGGCCCAAGCAGTCGTCCCAATTCTTGAAGCCCCAGGCGCCGCACAGGCAGCAGCGGTGACCGGTGCGCAATGCCACCGGCACGAAGGCTACTGTAGAGGCAGCATCGCTGCTACTGGGAGGAGCGCTGATTTCCTTCCTATCATTACCGCTCGCAGTGCTGGCAGTACTGCTGCTGCTGCTTGCGCTCTCACTGGCATTTGCCGACTCGGATGCGGCAGCTTCAGGATTCGCTGCTCTAGCGTCAGCCTTTTTGGTCGAAGCAGCAACAGCAGTAGCGCGAGCGGGGCTCCCAGGCAAAGGCAAAGCAGCAGGCGCGAGGCGCGGCGGGTCCGGGTGCTGCAGAGCATAAAGCAAAGCGCTCACCAAGGGCCCAAGCGCCATGCGGCAGCGGCGCTCATGCGGCGTCAAAGCTTCTTCTTGTTCTCCCCCTGTATCATCTCCTTCATCTTCTTGGCAACCACCACCTTCAGCCTTCAGCTGATTCATGCCCGCATCTTCGCCTTCAGCTACGATGCCAGAAGACACTGACAGCGGCGAAGTCACAAAAGAGGAAGTCGTTGGCAGCATGCGGGTTTTGCTCGCCAAATTTTCCACTTGCACGCGAACCGACCGAAAAGCGGCTTCAAACCGCCCAGAAAGTAACGCCAGCTATGTGGAGAGAAAGGGAAGAGAACAGCACAAGAGGATATATATGTGTGAGCAAATCAGAATAAAAATATATCAAACAACATCACGCAGTCAGCGTCAAAAAGAGTTCCTTATTCACAAGCACGCTCACTTCCTTGGAACCTCAGGGCCTGCAAATTTCCTTCAACTCAATACCTCAATCTTTCATCCATCTACAAATGCACCTCCATGCATATCATACCTTTGCGGCAGCGTCTAAGCCGAGATTGTTGTTGAGCCGCACTAAATCTTTCGCTAAGGCGCGCGCGCGGCTGGCGACCTCTCCGCCGCTGCTGCCGCTCCCGAGGCGCCCATCGAGCACAAGTGCGCGCCACTGCTCGTCCCAGGGTGCAGCGCAACGCCGCAGCTCGGACGCAAACACCTTATGGGCACATTGATAATTGAGAAGTACGGTGATGCTTACAACCAATATGGTACATGGATAAAATCGTAAGGAATTAGTTTGCATTCATTAGGAACTGCGTCAACTTCTAAAAAAATGGTTGGCCGAAATTGTGCAAACGAGAAAAAGGCTGCGTGATAAGATACTACTTAGTTGAGCAGAACTTAAAAAAAGCCAATTTATACCTCATGCTCAGCCACTAGGAGGCCCCGGTCGCTGTCTGCTCCCTTCTCGTCGTCGTTCGAAGTATCGTCGCTCGCCTTGCTGCTGTTCTCAACGACTTCCATCCCCCACTTCCCTGACGCAAGAGCTGCCCGAAGGCTCAAGTAACGCCCGTGAAGGGTTGGCACAATTCCCGTCTTCATGTCTCTTTGGTTCTTGACCACCTCCTGCTCGTTCGCCTTCTCTTCGTGCGGCCTTGTTTCAAACACGCCCACAACCACTTGAAGCACGAGGGCTTTCGGTGCAGCCACCGCGAGCCGAGCGAGGAGCTTATGCACCAAGCCAGCGACGTGGGTCGAAGGATGATTGAGCCGCGCCAAGAGCTGTGGGACTACGGCTAACCACGGCTCAAGCGGCGCGGACTCACTGATTGTAGCCAAGGCCACCGCAGACGCTAATCCTCTCGAACCACCATCGCCACCACCACTGCCGCTATTGCGGCTAGTCTCCGCAACGCCAGCCTGCTCGTTGCTCGAGCTGACGTGAGCAGGCATCGAATCAAGCAGTTCAAGCACACGCAAGCTCACTCCCATGGTAGCTGCGCTTCCGCCAACAGTGCCCTCGCTCATGGCACCGCCGTTGCTTCTGCTACAACTGCTGCTGTTGCTGCTCTCGCCAGCACTTGTGGAAGCCCGCAAGCAGGCACCGTACGCAGAAGCCGCTTCCGTCAGCCAAGCTTCCACTGACATCACACGATTTGTAGTAGGATTTGTTGAAGGAGCCTTTTGCTGCGCCTCAGCCTCTTCTTCCTCATGCTGCATTGGTGGTATAACTTCCTGCTCTTGCTCCCGTGCTAGTTGCTTCGCTTGAGCCAGTGACCAATCCCCGAGCCGCCGCCACGCTTTCGCTGACGTAGGGGCTACGCGTGTGGCTAGCGCGAGCAGCGGCCTGCCCCACTGCCCTGGAGTACCCGTGCTGCCGCTGCTGCTGTTGTCATCGCTGTTGTTGGACGCACCCATCTCACGTGATGGCTGATGCTGCGATGTTCCTTGGGCATGGCTTCCCGCAGTCTTTTCTTGCTCTTGTATTGAATCGCTGTCGCTGTCCCACTGTGCCAGTCGCAAGAGCGCTCGAACCAGCACTCGCCGCCGCACCGTCTCGTCGGCCTGCGCCACAATTACTGCTGACGCACCCGCTTTAGAGGCCGACAGGGGCCCTCGCTTCCCCGCTGAAGTCGTAATTGTCGGAGAAGTGAGATGAGACAGATCTGATGCCTCAAAGCCGAGCGACTGTGCAGTGTCGGCCGCTACTGCCGTCAGCCGCCGCACTGCGGCCGCTCGGGCCACTTCAGAGGACTCACCACCCCGAATCGATGCGAATCCTAGGCGTTGGGCGTCTGCAAACGCGAGCTGAGCGCGCTCGTAACGGCAGAAAAGGTGCACTTCCGCCGCCGCAGCAGCGGACGGCAAGTAAGAGATGTTGAGTGCACTCTTTCCGTGACCAGTAGTGTCAACGAGGCCTTCGAGATCGCTCACGAGGCGGCGACTGAGGCGAAGGTTACCCTGCCGCCGCGACAGCCGCGCCACCGCACAACGCACGGCAATTCCGCTCGCTCGTGCTTCTGCGGTCATCGCTGCGCCGTGATGGTAGGCAGGCTTACTTGAACTGAAGTTCGGAGGCGTGGGGCGCGGTGGAAGAGGCGACAGGGCAGGCAACAGAAGCGTATCGTGGGTGCGCAACAAGTGGAGCCAGGGCGCGGGTGCATGCGTTGATGGGTCCAACACGAGTCGGCGCGTGATACTCGATTCAAGGACACCATCTACACTTCTAGGCAAACAAATCAAGGCAGCGTGACCAACATTGCCGTCGTGGCCGCCGTTGCTGCTACTGCTGTTGTTCCTGCTGGATTTGCTGCTGCTGTAGCGGGCAGCAGCACTTCCCACTTGAACCATTTCCGTAGCTGCTGCGGCAGCCAGCCAAGGCGCTTGATCGCTACGCGTAGCTCGCGAGTCCAAGGCCGCGGGGTCTAGCAGAAGCGCAGTGGCGGCGCCGCAACCTCCACTCCCACCTGCCAGGGCTGCTCGAGCTGCTGGCACAAGGTTGGCTTGGCTTGCTTCACCCCACGCAGCTGTGGCAGCCGCTTTGGCTTTTCCGGACTTGCCTTGTCCGCTGGACGCTGCAGCAGTAGCTTGCAAGAGCACTTGAGCGAGGGATGCGTCAGCGGCCGTGAGCCCTCCATGGGGTGTTAGTGCGCTAGCTGATGTGGCAGCACTAGTTGCAGGAAGCTTCGTGTTTCCAGCAGCGGAACCACTGTTGCTCTTACTCCCACCACCACCACCACTGCCGCTGTTGCCGCTGCTATTTTGGCGATTGGGCTTGCTTTTACTCACTTCCATAGCGCTGCCCACGTCCACCCATTGGCCCAATGCTTCGGCTGCAGATTGGCCAATGAGAGTGCGGTTCGCCGCTGCAGCTGCCACCGCATCGCCTTCAATAACATTTAGCGACAACAACGACGAAGAAGTCGACGGCGACGAAGATGAAAGGTCATTGGCGCCAGCAAACGCCTTTCGGCCCTTGATTGCAGCGTCATTGTCGTGAAAAACACCGTCGAAGCCTCCAGAATCATCATAATTGGAAGACGAAATGTCCTCCGAGTCGACATCTGTTCCACTGCCACCACCACTGCTGCTGCCGCTATGACTGGTCTCCTCTGAGGCCCAACTCGCAAGGTTTGCCCAATCGTGCATTGCTGCCAGAGCTTCCACCTGAAAAGTGGATCCTAACCGTGCCGTGCGAGTAGCTCCGCTGCTATTGTTGCTGTTGCTGCTGCTGCTGCTGCTGCTAGTTCCATTTTTAAGCAACCAATCCGCCGCGTCTTCCCACTTTCGTTGCGCCATGAGCGCAGGGCCAATCAGCCAAGGGGCCGCAGGGGCCGCCGCCGCAGCAGCAGCTGCTCCCTCTAGAGAGCTACCACCCTCCAACGGCGGTGCGAGTGCAGGCGTGGCGACAGTGGCGCTGACTGCTAAGCGTAGTGCAGCCTCAATGGCGTCACCACTACTGCCACCACCATCATCAATTGCCTTGTTACTGCTAGTGTCGCTTCCTCCTGCGGCCGAAGTTGAGGAGGTGTCTGCTGCAGTGTCCTTCGTGCTGGTGCCGGCATTGTTAGTTACAAAGAAAGGCGTGTGGTTGCGGTGGGCAGCGGCGCCAATTTGCCGGGCGATGGCCGCGCGCCAGTGCACAATGCCCATGGCAGCGTCCCCGTCGCCGAGATGCATGAGCGCTGCTACTGTTGCCTCGCAAGCCTGTTCCACTTCGTCCCAGGCGCGCCGCAGTTCCTTCGCCCGTGCGCTGCGTGCAGCCTCCACGGATGATGCGGAATCCGGTGGTGCGCTTGTTGCTGACACACTTCGTGGCAACAGCACCGCGTTGCCACCACTACCACCACCGCTGCCACCGCCAACACCACTGCTGCTACTGCTGCTGCGGGAAAGTGAAGCAGTTGGCTCGCTTGGAGATGGTAAGGGTGCACTCACGAGGCTGCTGAGCTTGCGGGTGAGGTCACCGAGCCGCCCTAAGCCTTGCCGTGCGCTCTCAGGCGCTGCACCGGGGCAACGAATCGCAGCAGCGCTCACGAGGGGCCGCACGCGCGCAAACCAATCTTCGCAGACTTTGCGGTTGGTGACATAAAAAGCCACGGAGCTCGCAGAGGGCGCGGGCATCAAAAAAGCATCGGAGGCTTCGCTGTGCAATGCGCGCTCTTTTACAGCAACAACTGCTGCCTCAGTAGTAGATTGCTTGCTGCTCTCACTGGCACCAGCAGCGGCGCCTCCATCAGTGCCTCTACCTTTTAGAGACTGCGGTGGTGGTGGCGGAGGCGGTTGTGCTAGCAAGGCAAGCACCTCATCTGCAGTGGCCTCCGCATTGGTCACGGCCGCCGAAGCCGGTGTAGCAGCTGCTGCAGCAGCGGGTGGCGCCGCAGTCAGGGACGCTGCAGCAGCAGGAGCAGCAGTTGTTGCAGGCGAAGTCGCGGTGCGCGCAGTCCCAAAGGAAGCATGCAGCACAAACTTCTCCAAATGGTCTACCAGAGCCATCAGCAGCCGAATCCGCACCACTTCGTTGTCCGCACAAGCTGCCACCGAAGTCGTCGCAGCAGACGACGTCAGGGTCGACGCAAGCGAAGAGCTCGCGCTTGAAGTTGAACTTGTCGACGACGACGACGACGACGAGGATGAAGGCAGTAGTACGTCATTCACGGCGGCTGCTGCAGTCATGGCAGCCGCTACAGCAGAGCTCACCGCGCCAGACGAGGTCCTAGAGGACATTGACCGAGGAGTTCCTTGAGTTGAGGACGACGACGATGAAGGCGGCACCAGCATAGCGGCAGGGGCAGCAGCTAGGCCGCGGCCGCTCACCGAAGCACGCCCAGCCCGCACCATAGCTACACCTTTGCCACCGCCTCGCATCATTTGCTGGTACTGCACGCCTCGAGCACCGCTGCTGCTGCTGCTGTTAATGCTGCTTGCTGTGGCATCTGCTGTAGACCCAGTAGGAACCACCGTGGAAGAGGAGGCGGACGAAGAAGAAACAGCAGTTGTAGATGAAGTGGGAGAAGGCTCAGTAGTAGCAGACGTTGGAGCGCGCAGGGCGCGCTCGAGGACCGCAAAAGTGTCCTTGGGCCCCCCTGCGGGGGACTTGAGCCGCTGACGGGTGATGGCGCGCGCTGCCTCGAAGCAGCACCACAGCTGAGGTAGAGGCGGACAGGCTGCAGCAGCTGCTAGGGCCGAGCTCGTGGACAACGAGGAAGCGGAAAAGGACGAAGTTTCGTACGTCTCGGCTGGTGCAGCAGCAGCAGCAGCAGCAGCTCGAAAGTCCTGAAAGCGCTTGTGAGCAAACGCCGCGAAGGCAGCGGCTCGCGCGTCACCTGCCTGCACCGCCAAGGCAGCCTCGTCGGCAGCTGCAGTGGAAGAGCTCCGGTTCGCCAAGTCTTTGGTGGCGTTCTTGTCCAGGCCTCGGAGGGAAGGCGCCGGCACCGCCAAATAAGCGAAGCACTGAACGAGGTCGTTGGCGTCGAAACCGCGCCAGGCGCCGCTCGACCCCGCTTGGCAGGCTGCGCGCAACACTTGGCGGTAAAGCTGGTGCGCTTCCGAGAGGTTGCTGCTGCTGCTGCTGCTGCTGCTGTCGCTGTCGCTGTCGCTACTGCTGCTGTTGTTGCTGGTGTTTTGCGCTGTGTGTGCCTGAGGAGGTTGTGAAGCGGCGAACAGGCCCGGTGCCACAGCTCCTAGCAAGCTCCATGCGATGTTACTATCATGGTCACTGTCGAGAGCATTCTCGCTCTGCACGCTCCCTGAGGACAGCTTCAGATTTTCAACTTTAGACCGCGTCGGATGAGTACCACTGCGCAAGGCCGTAGGCAAGTTGTCATGCAGCGCTACACGCGCAGCTAAACCCATGAGGTGAGTCGGCACGAGCCCAGCTTTAGCCAGTGCCGTCACCACCTGCTGTGCCACTCCTCGGGTAGACACAGTGCCCGCTTGAGTGGGTTCGCGCGCCAATGAAGGCGAATGTACTTTAGCAGCAGCAGTAGCAGCAGGCGCTGCAGAATCATTTACGGTGGAGGAGGAGGTCAAGGAAGGCTGCTCTTGAAGAACCCTCAGCGCGAAGTGCACAATTGCCTCGGCATCCGCTCCAATCATCGCATGCTCGTCGTTAGCTAAGCCGGCCGTGACGCTAGGAGGCGGCAGGGGTGTCGCCGCTAATGTCAGTGCCAAGCCAGCATGTACTCTTTCGCTCGCGGTGTCAGGAGAGGAGGTCTCGCTCAGGGACGAGCTCTTTATCTCCTTTCTGTCGCAAAGGCTGCTGCTGCTGCTTGCCAAGAAATTCTGCGCGATCTTAAAAAGCTGCGCTGCCTCTTGGGTACCACCTCCTGCAGGACCTGCAAGAGCAGCAGCTGACACCAGGGCCTCAGCCTGCAGCGGCGACATCGGTGAGGGCTCCGGCTGCTGCTGCGCAAGCAAGACCGCGAAGAGTGCGTGGCCAACAGCACTTCGCGCATCTGACGGTTGCTGCAACATGGCGCGAGCTCCGCGGCCTGTAAGCTCAGCCCAAACTGCTGCTGCTCGTGCTGTACCACTGCTACCGCTGCTGCTGCCATTACGACCATCCGAGCTGCTGCTGCTGTCGCCGGCTTGTTCCGCTGCAGGCCGAGCTGTGAGCACTCCAGAGCGCCACAACTCACCCAGAGCTTCCACTTCGGCTTCCACTGCAGCTCCTGATGCGGCTGGAGGCTGTCCACCTGTGCTTGCGCCACTGCTCGCTGTAGCTAGGCTTGCTGCAGTAGCCGTGGTAGCGACGGCAAGCGCACACTCCAGCATTGCGCGTTGCCGCTGCCAGCTCGAAGCCCAGGCCGCTTCGGCAGCAGCCACCTCACCACCGCCACTGCCGCCACTGCTGCTACCGCTGCCGCTGCCACCACTGCTAGTGCCGTCAGCGTACATCACGCTGCCCAAGTCTTCGCTCCCGAGGTCATCGGCCAGCGCAGCAGCTGCAGCGTCGAGTGCAGCTTCGCCACCTTCCCTGGCGGCTGCTCCTGCCTTGTCAATGAGTGCGCGCACCAACTCCACTCCGAGCGAGCGCTGAGCTGCAGCGGCGACTCCTCCACCGCTTCCACCCGTTGCTCGAGGCCAATAGGGAGCTAACGATTGCCACGCGTCGAGCAGAGGCACCAGGCTCGCTGGCCGTGGGTCAGTGTTAAAGTCTCGCTCTTTTTGAGGTGTAAAGCTACCTGCAAGCGCAATGGATGCTCCAGCTCCACCCCCATCCGAGGCGCGGAGGGCACCAAGGTTTTCCGTAAGAGTGCAATCCAGAAGGCCATTGGCAAGCGCAGGCAGATACTTTTGCAGAGCCCGCGCGTGAGGGCTCACTTGAGACTTGGGCGAAGGCGTTCCCTGTGACGCGCTCGTCGTAGTAGCGGTGAGAGCGCCTAGCAGCGCTAGCGCTTCGTGAAACGACTCGTCGAGGCTGGTCTCACTAACGCTGTGCTCAGTCTGCATGTACTTCGCTGCGAGAGCAAGGGAGCCCAGTATCTTGGCCAGGCCGCCCACCAGTGCGTCCGAGGCTGCCTGAGCGGAAGAGGCAACCTGCCCAGTACCGCCCCCACTGCCTCCGGAAGCGCTCGCAATGTCAGTTGCACTGCTGAGCGCGAGGCGCCGCAAAAGCTCCCAGTCAGAAGCCATGATTGACGGTGGTCGAGCTTGCCGTGGCCTAGCGTTGCCAGAAGCTGGAGGAGGTGGCGGTGGGGCCAAGTCTCGAAGCAGACGCCCGCGAGCGGCGTCCACCCGTGAACTAGCACTGGGCGCACCTCGGTCTCCCTTGGAGGGTGGCGCATTTGCTGCTGCTACCGTCGAAGACGGCGCGGCCGCACGAGGCGAAGAATCCTCTAGGACGACAGTGTTCGGAGTTTTTTTGCCGCCTTTGCCCTTGCCCTTGCGGCCTTTGCCCGTGGCGGGTTGTGGAGTGGCAGCCTCATCAACCTTCGCGACTTCAGCCCCACCAATAGCAGCCACTGCCGAGTCATTCAACGGACCTCCGCTACCGCGACCGCGACTGCGCTTCCCACTTTTACCTGGTGTCACAGTTTCAGTTTCTGCGGCAGCTGTCGTAGCATGTTGGTCCACTGGAGCTCCATTGCCCCGCCCTCGGTTGCGCCTCCTACCCGAGCTAGAAGGAGCTGGATCCATCTGATCCTCGAAAAAAAAACGGGATCTCGACTCCCGATTACAATCACCTCATGTCGTTCTCATCGTGACTTTCAACGATCACGGCTGGCGTGCACGCATGCCATTGTTGACGTGTTCTTATCATCCTTGTCTTCAAACTAACTTATTTGTAAGCTTCTGATGATTGAGAGGTGATGACGATGGTCTTCTCGTCTTTGTAAGTTCGTAAGGCTCGCTAAAATTCTGAGAAATCCAAGAGCAAACGATTCTCTGCTTCCTGCTTCACTTCACTCGGTCGCTCCAACAAGGGTGTGAGCCCATAGCAAAGAGCGTACCCTTCTACAGGTCCTCTAGAGATCTTTAATACGGTGATGTGATTTAATTACGAAATTTATGAATGGGCTCCGAGTTGCTGAAGTACAGGAGGCTGCCAGGTGGACCAGTTATGCAGTAGAAGTTATAGAAGATAGAAGTGATTTTCCTTCTCGCAGTTCGGAGAGTTCGGAGTCCTCCCGTTTAAGCAACGGAAAGCCCCCTTTTCTTATTTCTAAAAAACATTAAAAGGGCGCAATCAAATCAACCGCGGAATCAACAGAACTAATAAAGAGCCAAGCAAAGAAGCACCCCTCGTAGAGTCCATTACATGTGTCACAACATGCAGCTGTTTTTGTGTTCACTTCTGTACACTTAAAAATGTGTCCAACGCATCCTGGCTGCTGCTGTTCCCCGTTGGCGTGGTGCATTTTGATGTACCATGAGCCAAGTCTGCGATGGCGACCGCAGCGCTTTGAGCTCGTGGGTGGGCAGCACTTCGGGCTGCAGAAGGCACCACCAGCCGATACACCAGTTGGTAGCCGCTGGAAAACCTATGGAAGGAGGTAGCAGAACAAACTGAAACAAAAACCCTGCGCACCAACTGGAAGCATCTCTAAATTCATTGAAATATATCTTCGTAAACAAGGTGAAGGTACACGGTGAAAAACTGAAACAGTTACAAAAGTATTATAAAAAGAAAGGTGAAGCTGAAGAAGTAGAAAGTGAAGCTATTTGTAAAACCCCTACCCGCCGCCGCCGCCATGTTGCTGGCTCGCAATCATGAGCGAGTCTCCATGCTTGAGGCGGCCGCGCTTAGGGCCCTCGGGAGTCTTGAACTCGAGGGGCTTTGGCGCCGCGCGCACCCCTCCAGTCATGCCCAACAGCCAAACGCCAGCACTTCCACTGCCATCGCTGCTGAGCCGATCGTCGCCGGTACTACCGTTAATGCTACTATACGAAGAAGCTGAAGAGGACGAAGACACAGCAAAATGGTCGTAGCAAGACACTTCATAGGAAGGTGCTTCGTTGTTGGAGCTCTCAGTGCCAGGGTTGGTTGACGGTTCGAGATCGACACGAATGAGAGCGTGCACGTCGCTGAAATGCGATGCAATCTCGTCCGCGGCCAAGCCTCTGATTCAAGAAAACGGTGCAACAGACACGAATGCAAATCAGCAATGCAAATCAGCAAACCAAGCAGTGATAAGGTATAAAACTTGAAAGGATGCACCACCAGCTTGTGCCTCGGGATACCTCAACTTGATTTCAAAAATGATCAAATGCCCTCTTTCTAAGGTTTGTAGCCATATCAGTTGTTGTGTACTGGTGTGCACTTACATGCTATTGCGCAGAGTGTTGAGAGGCCCTTCTATGCACACGTCGCAGGTGCGGCTACGGCCGAGCCGATTGATGACGTTGCCAAGTACCACGCGACGCGCGAGTAGGTCTGAACTGCCACTCCCGTGCCCACTGCTACCGCCATCGCCACCAACTTCCCTCGTCGAATGGTCTTCACTTGGCAGCAGAGCCGAATGCGTAAGCTCAAGATAGGGGACTTCATGGGGAGGCAGCGGCAGCGGCACAGGTGCCCTCGTGACCTTTAATGCTGCCCCTGTCGTTGGCGCTGC
>Ga0307979_1002226_pt1 | contig 13499 bp, 19 predicted proteins | sample OrgLakmetage1058_FD_201833 | JGI IMG/M metagenome (GOLD analysis project Ga0307979, IMG submission 201833) | Saline water microbial communities from Organic Lake, Antarctica - #1058 | ecosystem: Environmental > Aquatic > Non-marine Saline and Alkaline > Saline | place: Antarctica: Organic Lake...
GCCCTAAAGCAACTCCCTCCTCTCCTGCGGGGAGTGGAGCTGTCCAAACTGCCAAAAATGCCAATCCATTTGCGGCCAGTGCTGCGGCCGCTACTGCTAGTGGTGTTGCTGGTGGCAGCAAGAGCGGTGCTGCTGGTGTTAGTAATAGTGGTGCTGCAGCAGCAGAGAGTGGAGGAGGAGTAGGGCATGGCTCGTTTGTGGTGAAAGTAATGTTGGACGCTGCCTCTCCAAGCTCATTAGACCCAAGCATGGGTGGAGGTGCTTTCTCTTTATCGGATGATGACGATTCTACAGAGGTATGTGTGTGCACCCTAATCAAAAGAGAAAGTAGCCATATAGTATAAAAGCGCTCTGTCTTGTGCCAGCTTAAAAACTTCCATTTTGTCACTTTATTTCTGTTTTTCATCAAAAATGGATTTGCCTTCGGAAGCCACAAACTATTTGTTTTTCTAGAGTTCTATCTCCTCTAATTCGTTTCTTTATCACCTATTTTCTTTGGATGCCACACATGAATATTAAGGTATTTGGTGCCTCTCATGACGCCGCGTCAGTCGCAGCTCAATCGTGGGCCGCCGCCTACCGTCAGGGCCAAGAAAACGGCACTTATGCGCGCCCCCGCCGCCAGGAGGACGACCTCCTTCGCCACCGCCGCCGCCGTCTTATGAGCAGCAGCAAGAGCCGCCGCCGTCTAATGAGCAGCAGCAAGAGGAGCAGCGGCAGCGCTAGTAGTGGCAGCAGTAGCAGCAGTAGCGGCAGCGTTAGCGGTGGTAGCGGCAGTGGTAGCACTACTAGTACTACTAGTAGAAACGGCAGGACGAAGAAACGAGACAACTCTGTGGCATGGCTACCCGGTGCCAAGCTAAGAGCGGAAGTCGAAGTGCGAGCACCGGGAGCGTTAGGAAGCGGTGCCGCAGGCGGCCTGAGAGCTAGCGTGCCTCCTGTGGTAATGCAAGATGATTGGGATTGTTCCTTCTGAAGTTATCGTTTTAGAAGGAAAGGATGTTCTTCTCTTCTCAGATATTCTGGCGCCAATCCATTTAGAGTGTCTCTGCCATCGCACGAATGCTTGATCTTGCATTGCAATTTTTATGCATGGGTTTTCAAGGATATTGATGATTCAATTATCCTTTTCGTTCTACTCGATCTCACTCCTCCTTTTTCAATGCACATATGTATGTATTAAGGTCTTGTCCGTGGATGAGCCCATGGGCATTGTGACAAGAGCCGACGGCGAGCGGCTGCTGGTGGTGGGCGTGAAAGCCAAGTCGCAAGCCGCCGACGCTGGCATCAAGCCCGGCGCTTACGTCACTGCGGTGAGTGCCAGGAGCAATTCAAGAATCTAAAGCTAGAATATTTCTCCTCGTGTCATTCTAATGTATATCGCGTTCTTATATGGCGCTCGAGGTTTATTCCTGTCGTGGCTTATATCAGCATCCTTCTTGCTTGCTTATTTAATTTGTTTTTACTTTTTCCACGTGACCTTACACATGTGCACACAGGTCGGGGGCATTGATGTGCGTACCTTCGCCGACGTACAGGCCGCTCTCATTAGTGTGAGGACTTTAGCGGAGCAAATCGAAGCAGCGCTGAAGAGTGGTTCATCGGCTGGTGATGCATCTTCGTCTACTGTAGCAGCGCGTGCTGCGGGAACGCCGGGCAGCCGTTACTACGTCCTTCAACTTGCCAATGCGGTGCGTGACATGAAGTATGCCCAATTGAATTTTGGAAGTGACCTTTTTTTTTTTTTGTTGAGAATTTCTATTTCTCTTCCATAATTCGAACCGTCTCGCCATAACTTTACCTCGAGTTCATAGTCGTGCTCGGCTGTCTCGATCAATTTTCCATACGCACAGGTGGTCGTAGCGCGCAGTTCTTGTTCTTTCGAAGGCCGCGGCACTACCACAGCGCCCGAAGGCCCGGCCGACGGGATGCGCCGACCCGACGGGATGCGCCGACCCGACGGCAGCAGCAGCAGCTCTAGCAACGGCAGGATGGCAAGCATGCGCGTCACGGGAGCTCAGAACGGAGCCAAAGAAGAAGCTGCCTTCATGGCTGCGGCTCTCGAGGGCGAAGTGTCGTATGACACCACGACCTCTAGTGGGCCAGAAGAGCCCATTTTAGTAAGCGACTATTCTTCAACTTCAACTTCAACTTCTGAGGGGGCATCTGAATCGAGTAGCAGTAGTGGAGGTGGAGGAGCTTGGGCCGGGCCTCAACATAATGGGCAGAGCAGCAGTAGCAGCAGCAAGACTGGCGATTCTAGTACCAGCAGCAAGACGAACCGCGAGAAGATGTCCTCGCGGCCTCCTTCCTGGGCAGACGAGTGTGTCGCTACGGTAGTGGTAGCGCAGCCGAAACTATGGGCTCCGGATGCCCCTTATTTGTACGATCTGAAGATTACTCTCTATCAAGATTTGCCGCCAGCACTACCAGGATTGAAGCCGCAGTCTGTGATGCTTGACGAGGTGTGTATGTGCGTGTAGTCTATATGACACATTGTTTGATGGCACATTTTTGCATATGAATATTTTCAAGGAGGTGTATTCGTGTGCTCATGAGGAAAATTCGAAGCATTTGTACTTTAGAATACTTCACAAAGAGAGTGAGGGCGGGGCTTTACTTCCTTTTGTACCTTTCGATGACTCATTCACTCCTTTTCTTCTTCACCACATTTCACGCTTGCCTCACACTCCCCACCTATCACTCAGGTGTGGTCTTATGCCGGCATGCGAGAAGTCGGACGAGCCCGCACCGCGGACGGTCACTTGAGGCTCACCTTGAACGGCCAGCCGCTGTTCCAGCTCGGGGTTTTAGACCAAGGGTGGTGGCCCGACGGCCTTTTAACACCGCCTTCCGATGCGGCTCAGGTGTGAGTGTGTGTATGCATGTGATTGATTGGTCGATACGAGTTGGTGATGGTTGTGTCATTGTATGCTTGTTGATACTACAACGTACGGTAGTACAAAGTACTCATGATGGTAAACATTGATGCATGAAGTGCATCATTTTATTCTTCATTTGTGGCGCTTTTTCCCTCTCATCATCACGAACAAATAACGTGGAACATGCAAAACAGGTGCACGACATTGAATTCTTGAAGTCGGCGGGCTACAACTTGATTCGCAAGCACGCCAAGCTCGAGAACCGCCGCTACTACTACCACTGCGACCGGCTCGGCATGCTGGTGTGGCAAGATCATTTGTCCGGTGACGAAGACAGCAACGCTCGCACGGTGCTCTCACCTCCCAAATGGACTCGCTTGTCGAAAGACCACCCTGAAGAAGGCACTTGGAGCGATGCCAACCATGCGCAGTTCATGAGCGAGCTGGAAGCGATGGTAACCTGGAATGTGGTTGTGGTGTTCTTCTTTAATCGTGTTTGTCTTTTGGTAGTGGTGATGATTGCCAACTTTAAGATGTTCAGTGCAGGCTTCTTCATCTCTTGTTCTTCTCCTCTGCACCCTCTCTATTTTTTTTTCGTTTTTCACCTCTACATGTGCTCTCCTCACATTCTTTTGCCTTCCACTTCCAGGTCGACGCCTTCGAGGTGTACCCTTCGATCGTAGTCTGGGTCCCTTTCAACGAGGCATGGGGGCAACACCGGACCGTCGAAGTAGCCACCTGGCTCACCAAGAGGGACCCCAGTAGGCTGGTGAACGCCGCGAGTGGGGGCAACTTTTGGCCGGTGAGATACTGTGGTGCGAATACGATGATTACGGTAGGAATGAATTATGGGAGGAGAGGAGGCCGATAGGTTTTGCTGCAGAGTCGAAATGAAACAGTGAGGAATGTTGATACCGTAGGATGTTTCTTAGCTGTAATCATTTTTGTTATGGCAAAAATTGAATCATGTACTCTTTAGTAATACCTCACTTCAGCGTTTTATTTCCTCTTTAAAACTTTCGAAGCTTCCATTCTCTGAACCTTCATTTTTTCTCTCCAAATTTGGCACCTAGGTGGGGCACATGGCTGACAATCACAATTACCCCAATCCTTTGTTTCCGTTCTATATGCCCAACCGACCGGACCTCGAGCAACCGATGCAAGACTACAAAGATTTCGTTAAGGTGAAACGCTAGTAGCATACGTGCACGGAATTGAACTGTATAGAATGCGAACTGCGGTAGTGGTCTAACGATACCTAGTCAACGAAGGAAAACTCTTTCGCAATATTTCATTGCCATCCGCATCTTATAGTGCAGTTCGTCTACTTTACACCTCGAACCTATCTCTGCCTGATTCTCCTTCTGCTGGACTGGATGAATATTCATCTCCTCAAAGGTGGTGGGCGAATTCGGAGGCCATGGTTTATTCGTGCCTGGCCACTCCTGGTTCAACAACGATCCCAATGGCGGCGCAGCGAGGTGACAGAGACCTAGCTGAATCTGCTCATATGACTTGTTTTAATCATTCAAACCCTGAATAACCGACATCATTTGTACCTATCATCGTCATAATTATCATCCCATTTATTGTAACTTGCTAAAACACTTCTCAAAGCAGCGGCGGAGGCTTAGGCCTGTTGGAGGACCCTCTCCTCGTAGCAGCGCGCAACGCACTCGGGTTGAACTCCGCCACAGTGGCGGCCCAACAGCAGCAACAGCCGGGCGCTGCCTGGGCTTACGGCGGTTTGCCCACTTCTACGGGGGAATTCAAAGAAAGGTGCGGCGGAAGGGGCGACAAAGCATGTATAACGTCTGAGCGCTGCCCATTCCTTTGTATTGTCTCAGGTTGAATATGTTCTATGCTCATTGGGCAAATAGAATTAGGTACCACCAAGTTACATGAGCATGACAATATTATCCAGCCTCTTGAGTTACAATTGATATTAAGTTTGTATAAATATCGTTTGTTCATATCTAATTTTCTTGCCTTTTGTGTTGTGTTCTCGCCAACAGGTACCGCATTTCTCTAGCCGCATTGCGAGAGCTGGCGGACCAAGGAATTGCCGCTGGCGTTTACACGCAAACCACGGACGTGGAAGGAGAGGTATGCGTCATGAAATGGTTTTATAATAAATTGTATACTGCTTTATTTCATGAAAATAGAAATGCATTCATCTAGCATATCCACAGCAGCCATTTCTTTTCGTCCTATGTACCCTATATTTAAGCTCATAGCACTCACTTTAATTTTTTTCCCGTTCGCTCCAGGTCAACGGATTGCTCACCTACGATCGCCGAGTGGCGAAAGTAGACCATCATGATTTGAGGGAATGGCACACGGCACTGTTTAATGCCGCTGCATCGGGTGGCTAAGCAGTTTGGACAAACAAATAAGGAGATTGGCTCCTTGTATCTATCATACGGGACATCTCCCAGCACTTCAATGTGTTGCTTCGTGCGGATATACCAGAGATATGCGTATCTGCAATTCGGGTCTAGGACTATGCGCCTTAATGGAAAATTCATGCGGGATATTTCCCTGTTGAGGAGATAGAGGTACGGGGGGCTGTATAATCCGATTGAAACGGCATTGGCTTGCGATGAAGCCTCTAGGCATTCCTCCGAATGATTGCGGTAATGGCATTCCTTCGAATGATAGCGGTAATGTTTAATGGATTTACGTCGGCCTAGGGCAGATTAAATTCGCTCTTTGATTCTGCTCCGGTATTTGGCATTCGCCAAGTTGACGATGGCAGAACTAGAACTACCTTGATATCGCAACAACAATAGCAATATAAACGCAGCATCCCTCGAACTCCAGCACCAGCAGCACGTTGACATCACGCCAGGTAGTCGTATTCCCGCGTCCAGGACCCGCCAGAATCTTCGTGCCGAGCCAAGAATTCGCGGTCAATTAAGGCCTCTACCCGTTTCTTCACAGTAGTGGAATCGGGCTTGAAAGTGGTCAATTGCTGCATCACTTCAGCAATCAAGGCTGAGTGGCCCATGCGCTTGCGCGCTTTCATCGTGCGCACAATGCAGGCGTCAATCGCGAAGCTGCGGTCTTCCACTGCTTTGGATTTGATGGAGTTGGCGAAATCTAAGCTAGCCATTGGGATGCTGAACCGAATTTTCGGGGACGTAAAGTCACGGTTGGGCCAGAACTCGTCGGTTGAGTCAACTTTCTTGCTGCCCCCTGGACCAGTTTTCAGAAGCACTTTGAACTTCCCGCACGCCAAGGAATGCACCACACGCTTCACGATTTCAACGTCCAGGCTCAGGCCAGTCTGAAGCTCGGCCACTGTAAGCTTCTCAACGTTTTCGCTCGAATCCGAGGACGAAGCAGACATTGAATGCCGTTCGCTCATGTAAATCAACGCCATCGCCTGCAAAGTGGTCACCACCATGGTGTAACTCTTGCGAATTTTCGGAAAGTAACCGCTCACTTCTGCGTCACCCAGAGCATGCTTCCAGTGCAGACCTTTTTTGTCGTTGTGTTTGTTGTGGAAGTAACGCTCAAAGCTGGTGGTGATGCGTTTGAAAGGTCCTGGCAAGATCAGGCCCTCAATCGCTGCACCTGTGGGCCAAAAGCCAACGGTCAACTGCTGTACTTTGCTGCGAATTGCGGGGGCACCACTGCTGCTGCTGCTTGAACTTGAGGCAAGCAAAGGGTTCGCAATACTTCCTTGGTCTGATTCAAGAGCTCCCATTTCTCGACTCGTGCCCTCTTCTCGGCAAAAAGTCTGGTATTCTTCATCGATACTGTCGGCGAGCGCAAAATCCATAAGCATGCCCTAAAATGGAGCAAAAGACTAATATCAGTAACCATGCATTGTTACATTGAGGCATGATAATAAAGCGAAAGCCAAATTACGAAAATGTCGTGAATTGGCGGGAGTGAAAGAGAATATAGGACGAGGGAGAATAAGAAGCAAGCACAATCATACTGCATAGTGCATACCTCGAAATTCCTGGTAAAAGGTGGCCCTTGCGACAGTTTAAACTGGGTAATCATGTGCTTTTCCATGTCTAGCGAGGAAGACTTGTTGTTGAGCAACCGCTTCGACAGTGCGTCTCGATACAGGGCCTAATGGCGAAGAGTAGTATTGAGGGAAAAAGAATAGAGGTGACCAGAAAAAGCTACGAAGAAAACATTATAACGCATCTCAGTGATTCAAACATTTGCACATCCTTTTTATCAAAGCGACAACGATTCCGTGAGCGCGTAGAGCACCGTTTACCTGGTAAACATCTTTGTCCACAACGAATTCAAACAGGCGGAACGTCCCGTCCAACCGCTCCTGAATCCCTTGCTCGTCCAACTTCTCGTTGCCTTCCTTGCCTTGCAACACGCGATCTACGTAAGCCACTAGCACTTCAACGTTGGTCACCTAAGAGACATAGAAGTAGGAAATTGACAACAGAGCTTAGGTTCAAGAAAAAAAGCGAGCGGAGACTACGAGGAATAATAAAAAGTGTAACATAAAAGTATAATATAGCTCATGCATCAGGCACAGAACATGAACCAAAGATATTGATTATACTTTTTTCGAAGCGTCGTCATTAATGAATTTTTGAAGTGCAGCTTGCAGGGCTTTCTGGAAGTTCAAATTCCTCGCAAAGAGCTCCGTCACCATCCCTTCGCAGTGCGCGTAAATGCGCAGCATCGCCAGCACTAAGCTGCTGCCGTCCAACGCCGCCTTATTGTCGAGAGTGGGCACACACAAACAAAGTAAGAAGAAAGAGATATCCATTATGATACCCGACAAAGCTACAGTATTTCTATCTAAGTAAGTACTGCGACGGCAATAAAGTACCCTGGTCTAGCATCTGAAGCGGCAAATCAACTAGTACGAGCACGGGTCATGCAAATGCAATTCAACTCCACCGCAATGACCTCTTTCTTGCCAGCTGCGTCGTCTACTGCGAGCTCAGCCTTTCTCGCCGAGAGCGCTTTGGCGCCTTCCTGCGACACGAAGCTTTCGAACACTTCGGCCATGGGCCCTTCCTTTAGAGGCACGCTGTCGCGCATGAAGAGTTGAAACATGCGGCGCAAATCGTCGCGGCGGTTGTCTTGCAATAGCACCAGCATGCCACTCGTGGGGTGATGAATGAGCTCGAGCTGAATGTTAAAATGGTGGTGGTGCAAGATAAAGAGGAAGAAGGGGGATGAGGTGGGGGTGAGTAAAGTGCTAAAAATGATTGAAAGATTTCTCTCTTGAGGGTTCTCGAGTAGTATCAAAGTTTTTCCAATAGAAAAGAATAACTAACAGACCCGCTACAAAGAGCGCTATTCGCTCCTTCCATCAATATTCTGCGTACTTGAAGTTCAGCGAGGAGGTAATTTTCAAGGCAGGCCTTTAACATCGGCTCCGTATGGTTATGCAGATAGCGAGCAGCCAAGTCCTTCTCAAAGTTTAGGGCTTCTTCGCAACGCTGCAAATACACCGGCACCTGAAAGACAAGTGTGAGTTTGTCAGGAGCCGTGATCACGCTTGAAAGAGCAATGCGCACAGCCTTCTTCTTCAGTGAAAATGAATACAAGCTGCTACAGCATTGTAATCTTATACGTGTGATAATTAATGTATGTGTTGTGAATTGCGAACCGGGTCTTCCCGCCAGATTGCTGCTTTGGCTTCGTAGTATTTGCGGCTTCGGTCCAGGAAAGCCGCCTCAAAGTCATGGATGTACAGGGACAAGTCGTGATCACGCTTTAAGAGCTCCTCCACGCTACATGTGTGTACAAAAAAAAGCGGCAGAAGAAGATGGCAAGGGCCAAAAGCAGGATGAGGTGATACAAGCAAAAGGCGACTATAGTGTAATTCATTAGATTCATTAGTCCTTTTCAGGAGCTCAGTAGTTGAGTGCAATTACACGCAGACGCATGATTCTCTCTTCATTTTTTGTTGTCGACGTGAGTGGCATCAATCTTTTTCCAGCTACTTGTATTGGCAAGAGATGTCCAAGTGGGGCCACCTTTTCAGATGCATGCACGTTTGTCGCTCGCAGCCGCCCACCACGAGAAACACTTGCAAGCAGCTTTTCAGCTGTTCCCGGTCCACTTTGTCGCCGCCGCTGCGCTCGTCTTCAATCAAGTTCAACGCTGCGGACACCACCTTCTCGCGTGTGTCGAAGTAGGCCACGTCTCGAAACAAGTGCATGCACAGACCCGTTAAAGTGGGCAACGCATCCTGGGTGACAATGTAGTTGTTGTCCAAATGCATGAACAACGACCGCACCCACCTGCCCAGGAGTAGAAGAAGAAGAAGAAGTGCATTGTCAAAAGAACGTGAACAAATCAAGTAAACAAATCAAGTGCTGCTTCTGCTGCTTTCATTGCGCAACATATATCCGCTTGGAATACGTGCGTTCAACTTCACTGTTTTGACGCACTTGGCAAGTTTCTTGGAGTGTTCCCACGCTTGGCTGAAGGCTACCACCAGTTGCGGTCCGACGAGGTCAGGGTTCAAAAGGGGCGCCACGATGCGGTCCGTTAGAAATGCTCTTACTTTGAGGTCCACGTGCTGGTACAAGTCCTGTATGCACATGTACATATTGGTACGCAGCCACAAATATTTGTGGATAAATTCACTTCGAAAAAAATAGTCTTAAAACTAGGATACCATGAGAATTTGGTTCTATGCGTGAGCCTGATCGTTAAGTTTTTAGTTGTACCGCAGCGGAGTCCATGAAAGGATTACTGCAGATTGCAAAGGTGATGCTGTATAGCTCAGCATAGCTGCGGTTCCCAAAGGGCCTTGAATTGCGCTTTCCGTTCGTGCAAGGCGTGCCCACAAGGAAGTCAAAAAGCACATCGAAGCCGCAGGACTCTATTACGGGCCACACCTAGGGCAAGAGTAATGCAAAGTGAAGCCGATGCATTCCAGGTCTTAGCTTGTGTGGTGCTAGAATAGCGAGGCCCTCTTGAGGAGCGCTCACCTCGGAAAAAGGCACCGGTGCATCCGCAGGTCCTGCGCTGTTAAGACGCGTGCAGAGCTCTGAGACAACCTTTTCTCGATCTGCGCTCTGCATGGTAGACGATCTCTCAACAATTAGGACTGAAAAACACTACAAACTTCTAAATTAGAACTTCTGCAGCTAGCCCAAGTTTTGCACTCTCTACTAGTAATTAGAAGTACTCAGAGACTCTCCGCATCGAGGCGTACTTACTTCAAAGGCAGGCAAAAAGGGTATCTTTCTTGCCCAGAAGCACAAAAACTAGTACCCTTGTACGTGCGTAGATTTACGCGAACGATGGGGAGTGGAAGCACCCAGCACCCAGCACACTCCGCATATCCTTTACACTAATGTGGTATATAATGTGGTGCATTGGGAACTCCGAATAGAAAAGTTTTAGAGAGTGAATAAACCTAGCATGATTCAGCAGCAGGCCGCAGGAGACACAAAGCAGGGCCATATATGGAACCTCAGGCTGCAATGCCGAAATATTATGATGCGTCCTATAACTTACTTTGGGTTTGGGCGTTTGGGTTTGAGCTTTGTGAAAGCGAGGAACGAAGAAGCGCCAAAGGCGAGGACAGAGAACAACGAGAAAAAGAAGGAACTGAACGAGAGCGCTTTGATCTGTAGTTCGCCCTCTAGCTAATTCAGAGCCCAGAAAATTAATCTGGTTGGGTTTCTTGGTTTATTCAATAGTCAATAGCACTACACTCTCGCTACTCGCTAAATAATTCATTTTAATACTTTCGTGGTTGATACCTGCTGGCGGCAAGAAATTTTATTGGAACTTAGAAGGGCCTTGGAGGCACACTGATAGATGTCGGCCTTATGCGTAAAGGCCCTAAGCACGTGCAGGCTTATCTGATGTTTCAGCTTACTTGGAAGGCTCGACGGCTGAGTGCTTGTTTACGCGCCACGTGGCGTCACGTGAAGAATTGCGGTTGTGTTTGATTTCAAAGGGACTTGATGAGCGAGTTCATGATATAAGCTGCCAGGGTAAGTAAAGTCGCACACCAAATGTGCGTCAGTTGGTCGGAAAAGTGGAACAAGAGCACGAACAAGACCAGGATGTTGAGCGGCAATCGAAAGAGCGCGTACGTGGACGCTCTCGTATCAGCGGGCACAAGTTGCGACTTGAGTGTGCCCGACGCAGGGAAGTAGGCGCCAATGCAGAACTCGAAAACAACTAAGCCCATTGCAACAAAGCAAACAATATTGAAAGAAGAAACTCAGACAAGTTGAATATGACTAAAGCTTAACAAGGACTACAAACGAGTTTTGCACTAAACTTACGAAAGCACATAAATGTGGTCGCGGGTGACGCTGTCAGCAGAGCAGGTAAAAACAAGGACACGGCACCGACGCTGCACACAAGATACAAGATGAAGGCCTCCGAGAAATGGCCGGGCGCAGATATGGAGTTCTTGGAATTCCCCGACTCAACCTCTTCGCCACTGGCATCTGATCTCGATTTTGAATTGAATAGGCCGGCACGGCTGCCGATGTGTACGTCTGAATCGAAACTCCCACTTTTGCTGCGACCTTTCACATCATTCATTGGTGATGCTGCAGCAGAAAGGCTACCTTCATGAATATTGCTTGGCACAGCTGTAGCCGCAGTGTGAGAAGCTGCCGCCAGTGCAACTGCTCGATCCCGCCGGCCCATGACAAGTGCAAATGCCTCAGACCCGCCGGCGCAAGCAACCATGAATGCAGCAAATACGACTCCAAACGGAATGGGGGCAGGTTCTGCACCGTCGACAGCCGCCGCATTCGCTGTTGAATGCTCGAGCGCTGGGGTCCACTCAAAAACGAACGCGAACATCGCACCTTCAAACAGCGAACACACGGCCGCTAGCTTGGCCACTGATGGTTTGTCGGTGATAGTGCAGATTGCCCGTTTGATGTTCAGAATAGCGGCTACGATGCCTAGTCGCTTACAAAGCTTGAAAGCAAACGCATCAGAAGGCAGCATTGAAAAACAAGCAAAATCATCGTCTCCAGGGCTCTCAACATCATTCTTGAGCGAGGATGGTCCTTGCAAGTCGTCGTTGCTATCGTGGGTGCTACCAGCATTGCCAAAGTTTTCAGTCCACATGGAGACAATCAGCAGGCCTCCGAGCCCTAGCGTTAAAATAGCCAAGTCGAAGGGGGCGCAAAAGCCGCCCACCATAACACCGTAAGGCGACCCTATTCCTTGACTGAACAGTGGACGCATGACAGTCGCATCCGCGGCAAACTGCGCGCATAAACCAGATATGATTGCAATTGCAGCATTCCCGGACGTCGCAAGCGATAGTGTCTCTCCGAGCCATGCCGGTGGGAAGTTCCGGCGCTCATGCTCGCAAACCAACCAACATTCAAAGACGGTAAAAAGCAAGCTGGTAGCAACACCGCCAAGGACCCGGCCCACTAACAAAATGGTGAAATTGGGCGAATGCTTCATGGTGCACGAGAGCGCATACATCACCGCGTACAGCAACCCAAACCGCCTTCGCCCATACTTGTCTGCCGCTGCCGACACTGGGGTGCCAATGATAGCACTGCCCCCAAACCCAGCTACGAAGAGAAGAGCAATGTCCTTGTGTGAAAACCCGTAGGCTGCATAGAGTGCGTACATGTAGGGCCCCTGCAACCAGTCGCCAGCCATCATGAGCCAAAACACCACGAGATAGCGGTGCTGGAAAGACTTGAAGCGCGTGCGCTCCGAAGACAGGTCCTTGACACTGTTATGCAATTAAATGTAACATGCAACCGCAGTAGAGATTGATGTAAATTGGAATATGGAGCTTGCAACTGAGAGGTACCCGGAGCCAAAATTGCCATGATGGAAATTTGATTGTTATCGCTATTGAAACCTTACCTTTCAGCATCGACGTGCAATTTGGCAGCTGCCATCTCCTAAACATGATATCGCAGTCGGCAGTTAAATTATGCCATTATATAACGGTATTGACGCTCATCATATTTACCTCTTTGCGACGAGCAATGTACAAACCGGCGACAAGAGGAACCAAAATGGCGAGGCCGCCGTAATACGTATACATACCTACCACCACCAAACTAGGGCTACTAGAAATATTGGACAGTAGTCAAGGTACAATCAAGTCTCGCAATTGAGACAAGTGTAAAGCTAATCGTCTCTTCTATAAGCCCATCTCGTTCCTACAGTTAAGCAGCATCGTGTTATCGTGTTGTACCGATCGAGAACGACGGCACGATGGCACGCAAGCTCGCCGGCCGGCACGTCGAATGTAAGGCACGACCGGCACGACCAACGGAATCGGGAAAAAAATTCATCAGTAAAAATTGAGGGTTGAATTAACGCATTTTAGCAAATGCGACATACTGTCTATTTGGGCAAATTGACCTGAGAAATTTCCGGACCTTTTCTTGACTTTTCGATCGTTTTGGATTTTAAAACTATGTAGCCTATTCGAAATAACGCGCGTTGAACTCTCGAACGTTCGAGCCCGATTGTAAATCGAAGCCTGTCAACAAAAGTTGCGCGGTCCGGAAATTTTATCGGCGGTGGCGAGCAGATCGAGCTACATCAAGAGATAGAGCGTGCTAGGAAGCTTCCTAGAATCGGTACACGGCGTGTGGTCGGCAGGCGTGCACATACCGGGCTCTACCTTAAGAACCTTGAAAGATT
>Ga0307979_1002231_pt1 | contig 13469 bp, 3 predicted proteins | sample OrgLakmetage1058_FD_201833 | JGI IMG/M metagenome (GOLD analysis project Ga0307979, IMG submission 201833) | Saline water microbial communities from Organic Lake, Antarctica - #1058 | ecosystem: Environmental > Aquatic > Non-marine Saline and Alkaline > Saline | place: Antarctica: Organic Lake...
GGCCTTCTGGAGCGAATTTGCTAGCGCATTTGCAGCTCAAGTGCATTCTTTATGTGCCTCTGTGACTGCTGTGTTCTTGCCTTTCTTTGTTTTTGGGAGAGTATTAACTAGACTAGACTAGACTAGATCTTGGAGTCATGACACAAATATGAACATGGTCGGCTGCTCTATCGGCGTTAGCTGAGGTGCACGAAGCCAGTTGCGACTTCATTGCGTTGTTCCGATCGCGCCATGTTACGCCGTGCATCGCGCCAATACCGTTCGTCTTGTGGACCAGCATGATCCATTTACCAATTGCCGTAGATAAGATTTGAGTATCCATATTCCTATTCACCATTCAACCAGGTGCACTTCTATTTGGGCGCACGAGAAGCGAGGAGCAAGAACACCTACCCTTCCATTCGAATGCGGGCCATGAATAGTCATTAAACGTGCGTCTAAATAACTACCCGAAGTACTTCCGAAGTAGGCTTCTCGAATGACCTGATAACCCTTGTTTATACCTATTCCTCGCTTTTGCTCGAATGTATTTAGGGTCCACTGCTCTCCTTGATGCGCACTGCACTTCGAGCCAAATGCTCCTCAATGTCGCCGTCATCGAAGACAACCGTGCACGACCATGGAACATGGTCGTCCTCAGGGCTTGTGGGACGTCTGCAGTCACCCTCGACGAAAGTCACTTTCCCGGGGTACCACGCTCCTGCGCCTTTGTAGTTTGCTTCGACGTCATCGCCTTCGCGAGGTGCATCTCTCGCTTGGCGGGCTGCATGCGCGATCTGGCGAGCAACCATCCGACGAGCTGCGCCTTGGATGAGGGTGGCAGCACCTCGGTAGAGTGGGTTTTGGCCCATAAGCTCCATCGTGTGTTCTCGTGTCACTTGCGCCGGTGTCAGCAACCCATCGACCAGCCGCAACCGCCGCAGACGCCCGCCTCGAGCTTCTGCCTGCTTCCCACCGCCGAAGATCACCACGCGCCGCCCGAGCCCAAGCAGCGCCAAGGACTCTTCCAGAGACTGCTGTGGGTCATTGACTGCCGTGCCGTTTGCCGTTTGCTGCTGTTGTTGGGGGCCCCACAGGCAACGGAAAGAGCGACGCGCTGAGGCACAAGTGTCCGTCCACGTAGATCTTGGTCGCTGGCTGCGGGGATGCACCAGCGTCGACGGCTAGAGTGAGGGAGCACCAACGCTGCGCCGCAACCCGCCCCTGTTTCGACAAGTAACCCAATCCTTTTGGTCCCATCAGGCGGCGCCAGGCTTCCGCCATCGCGGCCAGTGCTCCAAACGGAGAATGCAGTGGAGTCATCCCTGGACTGTTCGACAACGATGAAGCGTCAACACCTGACTTGCTCGAAATCTTGAGTTCTGCGTCGGCAGCAGCGCGCTTGGTTTCCAGGTCTTGTGCTTGTGCCGCTTGATACTCGGCCACCGCTGCATCTTTGGCTTCTTTCGCTTCACGTGCTTCGCGTGCCTCGGCATCTTCTTCGCTTGCTTCGGGTGATTCAGCTTGGGGTTGAGCTGCTTCTCCTGCTGCTTTCTCCACTGGTTCTGCCTTGACCTCCAACCCTCCGGTAACTGCTTTGTCACCTTCATTTGCTGCTCCTTCTTTCTCTTTGCTTTCTGCTGCGGCAGCCACTGAACTACCAGCTGTTGCGTCCGCTTTTTCGGTACCAGCCGCAGCCTTCTGAGCTTTCTGCGTTGACACTGGCGAAGCGCCGAAATGCAGGGCACACTTGACGCCTGCGCTCAACAGAAGAGCGCGCTTGTGGGCGTTGACACGGCGGCGAGATTCGATGAGCAAGCTCGGCCCACCTATGCCACCATCGCTGTTCACGTAAACCGACGCATGCTGGCGCCTCGCAGCGCGGCCTACCGCGGGGGGGAGGTGGGCTAAACCGCAGCAAGGCTTGCTTCTGGTTTGGCGGCGGTAACGACGGGAGCCAGAGCTCCACAGTAATGGTGTACGCTAACCCGAGCCGCACTCCAGTGAGCGCTGCAGCTGATACCGCCGCGTCGAGCTTTTCCTTTGATAGAGCATCAACAGTGTCTCCTGGTAGTAGCACTGGTGCGTCTTGCTGTTGCTGTTGTAGGCCCTTGTGCTCAGATGACTGAAAAGGCGGAGAAGTGACTGCATCCTGGGTAACCATGACCGAGAGGCTGGAGCCCGGATCGCAGACCAGGCAAGTTTCGTGGTTCTTGGGGTCTGCTGCGGTGCGCAGCCGGTCGTCCAAGTCGACTTTCACGCAACGGTTGCAGAGCATGAAGCCACGGCACGAGGTCCCGCGCGACTTCCAGCTGTACATTTCCGGGCAGTAGTGCTGCACGCCACGCCGCTTGCACCGGGTGCACTCGGAGTACCTGAGAGTAGGGCGAATGAAAAGTTGAAGGAGGTGAATGGGAAGGAGGTATTCGAAAAGGCACTTCATATAAAAACGATAGGCAATGAAAGATAATTTGTCCGTACAAAAAAAAGAGGAAGACAACCAGGCAAAAACATTGATGAATCGAGCATTCGTGACCAATAGTTGTCAAGGAATATAAGACATGTAGTCTGATTGTATAATGCATACCGGTCGGTGTAATTGAGTTTCTCCAGTAAATGGCCACGCAAGCAGCAATTTGGCACTTTGCGCGCTTTCGCCTTGAGCTGGTCTTCGAGCACTGGCTTGAAAGTCGCGCCTTTTCCCACAACGGCGGTGCGCAGCGGTGCGCTGTTGGCTGTGAACTGCCACTCTGTCGTTGGCAACATGCGCGCAGTAGTAGTCTGTTTCACCAACGCACCAGAAGGAGTCCCGACATCTCGTGTGAGCGTTGAGCTTCCTGCTGCAGTGACTGCAGCAACAGCAGCATCTGCACCAGCAGTAACTGCAGCGCCAGATTCACCTTCAACAACCACAGAAGCGTCAATGCGCTTTGGATTCGCGCCGCCAATTCGACTCGCGGACGCCTTCAGTTCTTCTTCGAAGATGCGCCGGTCCAAATCAGCGGCTAAAGCTTCTCGCCGAGCCCGGTCTTCGCGCGCTCGATCGAGCTCTTGGCGGCGGCGGCGCACGAGCACTTCGCGAACTTGCTCGACGCCATAAGGCTCAACCTTGCCCACAGCTTTGCTTTCCGCTTTGCTTCGTCCTGCTGCTGCTGCTGCTGCTGCTGCTGCTGTGGCAGAGCCTTTCTCTGAAGCAAGCACACCTGCCGCTGCGCCTTCACTTGGTGGTGCATCGTCTCCAGTATTGTCATCATCTTCGTCGTCGTCGTCGTCGTCTTCACCGCCCAGAAGATCGACAAACTCCTTGTAGTCGAGCGCACCGTCGCGGTTGCGGTCTCCTGCTTCTAAGAAATCCACGGCGTCGTCTGCGGTCAAGCCAGGAAGGTTCAGCCATTTGAGAGCTCCAAAGACCTCTGCGCCACCAAGGAGGCCATTGTCGTCGCTGTCAAACGCCATAAAAGCTTCCCATTTCTTCATGGCTTTCTCCGTGAGTGCCTCTCGCACGAACACTGCCTGCGCCCGCTGCTTGAGCGCAAACACTTCGTCCTCCACGGTGAAGACTTTGGCGATGGGAGTGTCTTGCCATTTACGGTCCAAGCGCCGGCGCACCGCCACGGTAGCTCCAAAGAAACGCTCCCGGTCCAGCGTCGATGAGCGCTGCACCCCGCGCAGAAGCGCATTCAAGCCCGGCTCTGCGTAGTGCATGTCGCCGTCGAAGAACCGAAAAGCGTTGTGAGCAGCCGCTGCTTCCGCCAGCGTTGCGCCCGTGCCGCCGGACGACTTCTCCCTCGATCGCCAACCACTTGAAGCGTCGAAAATCACACCGCCATCACCCGCCGGTGGTGCTCCTGCGGATGCCACTGGAGAGTAACGCAATGCGACTTCGCATCCCGTGGCCATCAAGACCCCACTTCTAGTGCTGCTGCTGCTGTTAGAGCTTACCAAGCTCTTACCAGCTTCAAATCCGCGCAGTGCGTCAAAAGACCCGCGCGCTGCTACCAGAGGCGCTGCACCGCGCACATGTAAGACGCGCCGCAGAGTTTCCGCTTCGGCGAGGGACACGGCGACGTAGTGGCGCCCGCGGTGTGCAGGGTGCAGGCAACCATTCTGGAGCAAAGACTGAAGCGCCTCTGGTGTAAGGCCTCCTTGCGCAGCAATTGCACTGCCAGTGTCGCCACCATCACTGGTACTTTCGCTGCTGGTGTTGCTGTAGCGAAGCCCTTCGGCCAAGAGGGCCTCGAGCTCTTGCTCGCTCCAATGACGATCGGTGACAGCGTGCGCGGCCCGCGCCAATGCCGCCTTGTCCATACAGGGAGAACCTGCTGACAGCATCGCAAAGGCTTTGCGAAACGCAGCCTGCCGTTCCGGCGTCTCAGGCAGGGCGCGAGCAGCATGCTCACTTGCGGTGAAAAGGCGCAGCAATTTGTCGTTACTTTCGCCATTCTCGATTGCACCCTCGTCTTGGCTTGGGCCTACTTCTGAAGCGATATCATCATCTTGGCCAACGGAAGGTGCCCACTCGAGCAACATGATCACGTTCTTGATGCGTCGAAGGCCCTGCCAATCTGGGTTGAAGTAATTCCGGCTCACGTACCTAGATAAGCAAGGGAAGAGGTCGATGAATGAGATATCAATTCAAGCAAGACAGAAGAGTGAGACCATAGAACAATAAGTGTCCAACAAAATAAAAATATCGATGCACCCATGCGCGAAAAAAAGGCTCAATTATTTCGGTGTTGTGTTCTTACGTTTGATCTGGGAGTTCGAGAGGCTCTTGATGCCGAAGCGTAAATTTCTTGAGGGGGTAAAACGGGTGGTCTGACTTGTCAGCTCCCTCGCCAGCTCCCGATGGCCCAGGTGGTTGCAAGAGCGCATTCAAAGGCCAAGGGGTTGGCTTTTCTTCGTTGCGGCTGTACTCGCGGTCCACAAACTTTTCGATTTCCACCTGTTGGTCCCGCTTCGCTTTCACTTCCTTTTGTTGCTCCTGCTCCTGTTCGCGCTCTTGTTCAGTTTCAAGCTTGTTTTCCTCGCCTGATGACGCGAGTGAAAAGAGCCCAACCTCTGCGAGCACCCTTGCGCCTACGGAATGCCCTTCAGACCCCACAATGAAGGGCTCATGGTCGTCGAGCATCGTTCGGAGTTTGCTCTCAAACGAGACTGGGTCTGGCACCGCGGCTTCGAGTGAAAAATCAATGTCTTCCTCGAAGACAGCGAGCGCTTCCCGCGGGCTCAGCTGAAACCTAGGATCGGCCGAAGCATTGTCTAAGCCACAGTCCATAGCATTGGTGCGGTCGTCAGCCAGCGCCTCCGATGCCAACATCATCACTTCAAACGCAGTCTTGCGGTAGATGTTGCTCACGTTTTGCAGGCACAGCATGGACCACTGCGTCTGTTCCGAGCGCATCGAATTGACCACCAGCCACGCCACTATTTGCTTCAGCATGGAAACGTTGCTGCTTTCGCTTTCGTTCAATGATGGGGCCACTGCTGTTGCAACGGCAGCATTTGAGATGACAGCCTTGGGTACTCCGTTGTTCCGGACCGTCAAGGCTTCAGATGTTTCGTCCTCGTCCGACTTGCTTTGGTGCATCGCTGCGCGATTTTGGGAAATCAGCTCGCGGACTTCTGGAATCACAAACACGTGAATCCGTTGTCCAGTGCCAATGCCTCGCATGCGATAGGCCCCCTGGACATAGTCCCGAAACACCATGTCTTTGCCGAGGGTCACCACCGCCGTTGCGTTCACCACGTGCTTGATGTCCATCCCTGTAGTGTGGATTTGGTCGTAGAACGCGAAGCGCTTTTCGAGGGGCACCCCACACTGATCTGCAGGCACGACCCTCCCTGTAGCGCGCACCAGCACTTGCTGCTGGTCGAGCCCATCGAGAAAGACCACGCCTTCGCACCAGGGTAAGCCCCGGTGCAGGAGCTCTTTGGCGACTTCTTCGTTGGAGTAACCCGTTACTAGCGCGCCCGTGTCAATGAGCGCATGGAATCGCAGAGATGCCTGCTCTTGACTTGAGCTGCTGCTGGTGCTGTCGCCGTCTTCACTAAGAGCAGCACCTGCGATCTTAGAGAGGAGACCTTCGACGCTCCACCCGTCTTCTAACACCTCGTGCCCAACGACTGCTGGATCCACCACCGTGCTGATCATCTTCCCATCGTCGCCGGTCTCGTATTCGCACTTCCCCATTTCAAGAGGCAGGAGATCGGAGGGGGTGCCTGAGAAGCCCACCCTGCGCCCAACCAGCATGTCACCGCCCACGCTCTGCCCTGAAGCGCTGAGCTTCAGCTTTTGGGTGCGCATGTGCTCTGGAAAGACAAAGCGGTTGAGGTAGAAGTGCAGTACCAGTGGTTCAAGGCTCCACAATTGCTTCAGTTTGTCCATCTGTTCTTGGTTGCTCTTTTGCAAGAACTTGAGCTGCACCACTTCGAAGTCTTCATTGCCTTCTTCTTCTTTGGATGATGGTGAACAAGAAGAAGAAGAAGAAACCTTGCTGCGACCCTTGTTGGCTGTGCTGGAGTCAGCTTGCACCAGTCCTCGAAGGCGCCCACCAGCAGAAAGCACCCACTGCTCGTACCGAATCGACGACGCTCGCTCGCGCGCAGGGCCTATTTCATTCGCAAACTCGGTGGTGAGGGAGTCTACCAAGTCGCTGAAGTCGTTCTGGCGAAGACCCGAGTAGCGGTACGCCATCACAGTGAGGCCAATGGTGATGTCGGGATGGGCGAACTCGGAAGATTTCGACGGCACGTCTTTGCCAATGAACGGCACCGCGAGCGCGAGACGAGAGCGAGGCACCATCGGGTCTTCCGCCAAGGTGTCCGCGCATTCGGTGGTGCTCAAGAGCCCAAACGAGACGCGGTTGACTTTTGCCATGCAGTGCGGCAAGAAGGTCCGCAGCCAGTCGTACGTCAAGTTGAGGAACTTGATCTGCTCGGGGCTGGGAATGAGGGCCACCACTTTGGCCGCCAGAGACACTTGCTTCAGGGATTCGAGCTCCCCTTCCGCCCAGTGCATCGCTCGCTTCGCCCGTCGCAAGAGCCGTGCTTCAAGCTTGGCCCCTCCACCACTGCCATTGCCATTGTCATTGCTGCTTGTTGGTGATCTCGCCAGTTGTGCCGCCACTTCCTCTTGAGCTCCCGCCCACCAGGCTTCCGCGAGTGCCGCATCTCGACCACTCCTTGCTCCAGCTCCCACTTTCTGAGGCCGCGGTGATAGCAATGGTGCTCCGATGCTGCTGCTGCCAGCAGATTCAACGGCCGCACGGAGTTGTGCCACCAAAACTTCTAGTTGTTGCTCTCGTGCCGTCACCGACGCAGAAAGAGCTGCAAAGAGCGCGGTTGCTTTTGATCCCATATTTTTGCGAGTGGTTTCGTCTTGTTGTTCGAGATCAACAAGCTCTTGCTCGGCTGCGGCAAGGCGGCTCCGGCACCAGTCTAGACGAGCTTCCCCACTGCTCAATTGTTTGGTCAGCCGTAACGGCCCATCTGGCGGAGCACCTAATTCGTCGTCGTCGTTCGTCTCTTCTTTCTTCTTATTGTCACCACCAGCCTTGTTGCTTTGGGTCACTGCTGCGCTACTTTTCGCAAGGAAGTTAACCTCATTGTCATCCTCGTTGTCATCATCGTCGTCACCCAACAGTGGATCCACCCAAGGTGCAATTGCTTCAACCCAGTCCTGCAAATCGGAAGGCGTTTCTCGCACGCACACGCCTCGACTCCACAAGTCCCGCCGCACGTCGACTGCAACTGCTGCGTTGCCCCCGTAGAGCGCACATCGGCTGGGGGTCAAGCCCCCGTGCTCTCTTAAGAACGCCTCGTCTTCTGGTGAGGTCAAGGCGCCAAAGAATTCAGCAGCTGTCATACTTAGCGCATGGTTGGTGCTTACTTTGCCACCCGTGCGCCACGACCCTCGCTTTCCGTTATGGTCGCTGCGGCGGCAGGTGTGGCCGCGGTGGAACGGGCGGCCGAATGCCTCATTGCACACCAGGCAACGGCCGTCGCGGCGGTGGTCCTTGTCGCAGGTCGGCCCGCAGCCCGGGCTCTGCTCGCCCCCGCCAAACACCACAGCGCGCAAGTGGCGGTTTACCATGAGCTCCTTGGCGCGCTCCACTGCTTCGTGGGCATCTCCGCATCGCTTCACCATTAAACCGGCGTCCTCCAGCACGGTCACGACCGCATGCACCGAGTTCGACCCTTTCCCTGCACTGCCACCGTTGACGCTGCTAGGGTCACTTTCGCTCTCTTCGAGACCATGTGCATCGCCCACGAACGCTAAACTGACCCAGAGAATAGTTTGGTTGTCAAGGCTGTCGTCGCGCGGTGCGTCTAGGAGTTGAATCTCTCGCTGCAAGCTCAGCTTCTCCTTGGTGAGCTCGCTCTGCCGTGTCTGCACAGCTTTCAAGTGTGCCTCTAAAGTGGTTTCTGACGCAAAAATGTCGTTCATCAGGGTGCGCTGCAACTCCGCACTGTCTCGCGCAGCCGCGAGAGCGTCCCTCTCTCGCTTCAGTGCGCGTTGGGCGTCAACACCTCCCACGACAGCGTCGCCTGCTTCGGCGACATCGGTCGGCGTTTCAACGGACACTTGGCGCACTAATCTAGTGCGCGGCAATGGTGGAAGCGGCAGTTCTTCTCCTTCTGCGGCAGCCGCCGCCGCCATCTGGTCGGCCTGCAAGGCACGCTTGTGGCCTTCGGTCAGCGGGGGCTCTTCCGGCCTCGCACCCAAGTCCACGTCACAGCGCGCAATCGCCGCATCCAGGAGCGACACCTTCACGCTCAAGTCCGATCTCGCAACCGCGCCCTCGAGTACATACTGAATGGCTTCTTCCTTGTCGATGCCGTGCAAGTGCTGCTTTTGGAGCCAGAGATAGGCCCACTCCGCTAGCAACGGCTTCAGTTTCGCGTGGTAAAATGCAGGGTCCAGTAAAGTTACATGGGGCAATTTCTGCAAAGCTTTCTGCGCGTAGCCTTCATTGACCGCTCGTTTCAAGCGCTCCAGTAGAGCCAGCGCAAGGCCGCTGGACTCAAAGGTGCTTACTCGGCCGGTTTGGGTGTAAAAGAGCGCATCAACGAGGTGCGTGGGCAGCGACCACCGCTCTCCCGCAACTTCACCGCCATCCAGGGCAAACTTGTCGCCAATCGGGAAATTGAGCTCCGACTTGAGCGGGTGGAGCACCATGTCAACCTCGTCGAGCAGTAACACGGCTTCACGGAACGTTTGTAGCACTGCCTTCAGCTCGCGCACTTGTGCGGCTAAAGGAGCAACTCTGTCCTTGGGCCCGGCACGGCGCGTTTCGTCCAATCGTTTCAGCGTTTCGACGTACACCAACTGAATGGACTTGAGGGTGGTTGGTGTGGCCACTACGACGCCTCGGTTGCGCTTGGCGTTGTTCAGAGAGCGGTGGGTGGCGGGGGTAATCACGGTGCCGCGGTCGAAACTGAGGGTGTAAATACGCTTGCTCATGATGGTGCTGAAGGTCTCGCGCATTTGCTTCCGGCTCATTTCAAGCAGGGCCTTGGGCACCACGCTCAACACCAGTGACTTTCCGTCGGCCAACATCAGCGCGAGCAAAGGAGCCACCACCGTGGTTTTTCCTGCCCCCATGATCATTTGTTTCACTTTCGAGCCGCCCTCAGTAAGCGTCCGCACGAAGTTTTGCACCGTCTTTACTTGCGTGCGCCGCAAGAGCAAGTTCCAAACGAACTCAAACAGTAAGAAGCGCGGGTCAAACGAAAAGCTACCACCACTGCTGCTTTCCGTAGTACTTGCAGCATCAGAGCATGGCACCATGAAATGCCGTTTCGCAGAAAGGCTGTCGCCCAGATCGCCCGATGCTTGTGCAAGCTTGGGCAACAGAGTGGCACCGGCCGCGGTCCGCGCATCTCCTGGCTCCGTGGCTTGAGCTGCTGCTAAGAGCTTGGTTAGAGTGGCAGCAATGGCCAAGCACCGGTTCGCTTGCCCCACCCGATTTGCTCGCAGCATCACCATGACCAAAAGCTGCTCGATGGTGTCCATGGCACGTTGCGAGAGGTACGGGTTGAGCTTCTGCAAGTCCTGGGTGCCCTGAGAACTCAGCAAGGAGCCAAACAAGAACTCCATCCACACTTCAGGCGCTTGCCTTGCACACCGCTTCAGTTGAAAGGCTACGCGGTGCCGCCGCTCGTCGGAGCCTTTTTCGTGGCGGTCGGTGTCGACAAAGTTGGCAGCTTGCTTGAGAAGCGGGATGATCGCGTTGATGGCTTTGGCGTCATTGTCACGAATGGCCGCCAGCTCCGCCACGAGAGTCTTGAGTGTGGATGCCGCTGAAGCGAGAGCAGCGTCGGTACCCGGCGCGTTCGCAAAGAATGCAGCCAGCTCAAGGTCAGAAAGACTTTTGACCTTGGTCGCCCGATCCGTGTTGGCTGCAGTGGCAAAGGCAGCCACATCTTGCTGCATCCGGCTCAGCATTTGAGACGCGACTGCGGTGGTAGATGCTTCGTGCCCTCCGACCTCATCCAAAGCGCTCATTTCCCCTGACACCGGCTTCAGGCCACGTTCGGCGCGCGTGCTCGCAGTCACGAACTCGCTCAGCGCGCCCAGAGGTGCCTGTGCCAGGGCCTGTAGAGCAATTGCATCCACGGCCAAGTCTCCAGCGACAGGGCGCGACGGCAACTCGGGTTGATTCGCCGCTCTCAGGACAGTGAGGTCATGAGTTGAGCACAGGGGTTGAAGCACTTTCAGAAACTCGCCACTGAACCCCGCACCACCACCCTCGATGCGCCCGACTACATGTGCAGAAGTAGCCCCACCTCTCAGGAACAAGACCGTGGGCAGGGCTTTGATCCGAAAACGGTGAGACACACTTTCACACTCATCGCAGTCGACTTTGGCAAAAGTGGCCACTGGCAAACGCCGATTAAGGGTGCGAAACACGGGTGTCAGTTGCTGGCAGGCGCCGCACCATTCTGCGCAGAACGCGACCACAAGGAGTTGATCGGCCTCCGCGCACGCTCGCGCTATCATTTCAAACGCAGCCTCGTCTTCAACCAAGATCGGCGCTGGGGTGGCGATGCGCGTCCCCCCAAGGGAGAAGCGCACTTCAGTGGCGAGGGCAAAGATTTCATCGCCATTGAGGGGCCGCACAGTGCGCTCACTACAGGCGGTGTCGGACAATTGCGCCCGAACAGCATGAAGCCTACCGCTACTGTCGCTGCTGCTGCTTACAGTGCTGCTACTGCTGAAAGAAGATGTGTCTGTGGTGGTGGCAGGCACTTCTTGGGGCAGTGTCGGCATTTCGGGATGCGGCGGCTTAGGGGGGTAGCGCAAGGCGCCGCGCTGCCGCTTGAGGCGCTGAATGGTAGGCACTAGCTTGGCGAAGAGGTCCGACAGGGGGCTCTGCGGCTCTGCTTCGTCGCACCACCCGTTGAACAAGGGGCTTTGCCGAGACTTGCGGTTGTCGCGTAGTTTCGGCATGCGGACGCACACGTGGCGGTTGTTGGCCAGCACATGTACGCAGCTGGCCAGGAGCGAGCGCTTGTGCTTGTCACTGAACAGCTGGGTGGCGAGCATCGCGAAACGATGGCCGTCGTTCTTCCCGAAGTCGCGCCGCCCCCCACCGAAGCCCTTGAAGCCACCGAATCCCCCAAAGCCCCCGCCACTGCTGATGCACGACACCCGCGTAGAGCCTTGCAAGAGATTGTAGAGGAAAAGAAACCCGAACCCTTGGGTGCGACCTGCCAGATCGTCGGAAGTGGCCCATAGTTTCTCCAGCACGCTCAAGGCTGCTTGCCCGGACATCGACATCGGCGGCGCAAACTTGAGGCTGAGCATTTCCCATTGTCCCTGCAGACCGGGCCCGACCACGTGCCGCCGCAGCTTCATAATGGCGCCTTCGTCTTGCGAGGTTTGGCAAGGCCCTTTGCCGTCGCTGCCCTTGGTGACCTGCACGGTATACAAATCCGTCCCCAAAGTGACGCTGGTTTCAGTGCGCCCTCCGCGCAGTGCTTCTTCTATAATGGTGGATGCTTCGCGCGTGTGGCACACCCAGCCTTCTGGCGCGGCGTACATCCACCACACAGACTCCATCGGCTCTTCGGGTGACGCACTGCTGCCTGCCGCAGTCTTCTTCGCTTTGGCTGCAGAAGCTTCATCGTCGTCACCATTACGGCCGCCGCCAGCGCCACTGCTGTCCTCTGCGGTTGCCTCTTCCTTGTCTGCAGCGGCAGCTGCGGCTTCATCCTTGGCTTCCTTGTCATGGGCTTCTGCCTCTGCGCGTGCCTTCTCCACAGCGATGGCTTCGTCCTCGCCCAAAATGAGCTGCACGTTCGGCACCCGGCGCCGCAGCACTTTATCAATGAGAGCAGCGAGCGAGCTTCGCTGCGTTGGAGTTAGCTTGGCAACGTCACTGTAAGGCTGGCGGCACTTTCTCGCCAGGTCACTGATTTCAGCGCGGTCAATTTTGGCTTTTTCCCGTTTAGCCATGGCCTCCTCAGATTCTGGCTTGCCCTTCTCACTGCTGCTGCTGCTGCTGCTGGCTTTGGCGCGTTCGAGTTCTGCATCAGGCGCTTCAGCGGCTAGGAAAGGTGGCTGCACGTCGAGAGGGCAAGTGTTGAAGCAAGGGTAGAGCTGCGTGGCCTGGAGCATCGCAAACACTTGCGTGAGCTTCGTCGTCCCGTCGGTAGCCACGAGACGCACGCCGTCAACTTCAAAGGCGAGAGTGCCCCCTTCTTTGTCGGTGTCTAGAATCAAGGTTACTTTCGAGCCACGGCCGAAGAGCTTCGCTGGCTCGACTTGAGGCTCCGGAGGAATGAACGACGCCAAATCCAGTTCCTTTTTGCCCTTCGGTAACGCAGCGAGCAGGGCCGCCCAGTCTACTACGCTGGCGGTTGTGTCTTCTTCTTGAGCGCTCTCTGGTGATGTTGCGGGAGCACTGTCGACTTCAGATGCCGCGATGCCTGGTTGCGGGTTGCCCTCAGAAGCTGAACCAGGCTCACTCGTACCCTCTGCCACCGATGGAGTTGTTTCGACACCCGCTGCCGCTTCTTCCGCCTTGGCGGAGGCATCTTCAATGACCGGAAGAGGAGCAGTAGTGGTAGCAGCAGCCGTTGGTGTTGCAGCTGTGGGAGCAGATACGCTTTTCGCAGTGGCCTTCACGTCCCCTTTTGCTTTCTTGATGCGCTCTTCGATTTCTTCGTCGCTTAGGCCCAACTCCTTGGCTTTAGCTCGATACTTCTCCTCTGTTGGTTCTGTTTCTTGCTTATCTCCTTCTTTGTCCTCGTCGTCTCCGTCCTCATCTTGAGATCCCTCATCACTCGCGCTCTCTTCCTCTTCTTGATCGGAGTCACTGCTTGCTTTTTTCTTCTTCTTCTTCTTCTTGGTGTCACCCTTGGCATCCTTTTTCTTGTTCAGCTTCTTGAAGTCCCGGTCGAAACAGTCCTGGCAGAGTCCATCTCGGCAGAACCCACAAAAGTAAGGAAGCTTCCCCCCGTCGCCACTGGTGTAACATTTC
>Ga0307979_1002235_pt1 | contig 13461 bp, 9 predicted proteins | sample OrgLakmetage1058_FD_201833 | JGI IMG/M metagenome (GOLD analysis project Ga0307979, IMG submission 201833) | Saline water microbial communities from Organic Lake, Antarctica - #1058 | ecosystem: Environmental > Aquatic > Non-marine Saline and Alkaline > Saline | place: Antarctica: Organic Lake...
GCGATATTGCGTCGCTCAGAGGCTGAAGGCCGGCGAGCTTGGTCTCCAATGGCTGGTCAAGGCTTGCGCGGATCCGGATCAGTTCTGCGTTAAGGCCGGTGCAGAAACGTTGGTGCGTCAACCATGTTCGGATACGGGTCAGGCTCGCCAACTCCTTCAGCTGTTCTTCGGCCCGCATGGCGACCTCTGTCTGCATCGTGTCGAGACGACCCGCCAGACGTGAGAGGCTTCGAACCATACCTCTGGCCTCCTTTATCCGAGCGGCACTTCGCCGTCCGGCGTCGAGCAGAAACACCCCGCCATCCGTCAAGGCGGCAAGACCCTGTCCGAAAGGCACAAGATCAACATCCTCCAGATCCGGTGCATCCAGCATCGACCGCACTGGTGACACGCCATAGGTCCGCGCGCCCATGACGCGCACGGCGGTAGGAAAGAGCCCGGAAAGCGGTACGGGGCTGGACGGATTGGGAAGCGGCTCATCTCTTGACCAGCACGCGCTGAGTATGGACTTTCCCCCGGTGCCCCCAGCGGCCTTCACATCCGGCAGCCGCTTCACAGCGTGATCTTCAAGGTCGGTCACGGGCACGAGCTCGAACGGGTCGTAAATCCGGAAGAGAGTGTCGAGAACCGCATCGAGTTCGAGCTGGCTCGGCAATAGCCCTTGGGCCTTTGCGTCATCATCGTCCAAGGTCACGGCGTGTGGTGCGGCGACAAGGCTGTGGTCAGGATCGATGTACCATGTCTGGTGATACTTCTGTTCGTCTTCGGGCAGGCCAAAAAGGACGCGGCTCTCACTGGTCCTTGGCGGACGGTGTATACCTTTCCGCGCCCATGCGGCCGTTTCCATGTGGTCCAGTTCTCGCCAGAGATCGAGCAGATGAACGTCAGCGCGGGCATCGACGGAAACTGTGACCCAGTTACCAGGATCGACCTCCTTGACCCCGGGACGAACGATTACCAAAACGGTGAAACCGCGGCCGAGCGGAGCGTTCTTGCGATCGTTGCGGGCGAACACCTTCAGAGCACCGCTGAATTCGCTTTCAGCGGTCACGATGGCGTCGACCAGCCTGCGCCGCCCGCTTTCATTCATGGGAAGGCTGAGCTGGTGAACCTGCTGGGCGAAGAGCTTGCGTTCGTACCGTGCCCGCTCTTCTTCCAGCGCCGCCCTGGCACGAACCAGATGAGGCCGATTGGCGTCAACGGGTATGTTGGAAGGATCCCAACCGGCCCGAAGGGCCTCCGCGGCAAAGCCAATCGCCATCTGCCAAGCGTGCCGGAATGGTCCCTCCCGGCCCTCCGACGTTTTCCTATCGCCCAGAACAGTGTGACTCAGCGCCGCGGCAAGGGCCGGCCAGGATAGCTCCGGGTTGTCGACAACGCCGGTCTTTTCCCAGTCGGATATCACGGGCAGCCACCGATCCCGCACTGCATCGGGCAACGGCACCTGCGCGAGTCTGGCGGCGAGGATCAGGATGCCGGTCACGCTGTCGGGGCTGGCGTCCTCCACCTTCCAGGAGCAACCCTGGACCAGATCCCCGAGCGATCCGAAGCCGGCCAGATGCGGCCCGGTCAGCGGGAGGTCCGGGCTCAGGACCATGGCGATCACGCTCGACTGGCGCGCACCAAGCACATTTCGCTCCGACGACTTGACGAGAGAAATGCCGGTACCGTCCGCTTGGGTGTCGATGATCAGGCTGGGCCGATCATCCTGCAAGAAGGCCGGTGCAAGGTCGAGCGCCTGCGCCTCGGCAAGGAAGTCGTCGAAAGTCGGCATGTTTTTTCCAATGGCGTTTTAGGGGGGGCGCGGAATGCTGCGGTCGGACAAACCCGGCCGTCAAGCTAATTCCTTCGGCTTGGCAGCTGACCACAGCGCGATGCCTAAACGGTCGGTGCCTGAGCCGAAAAAGTGACGGCCGGGTTCAAGGCGGTCGTCAGAAAGACGGTCATGCAGAACGCTTACGGAAAACCGAAGCAAAGCATCTTGTCTTAGGCGGTCGTCAGAAAGACCGTCATGCAGAACGCTTACGGAAAACCGAAGCAAAGCATCTTGTCTTAGGCGGTCGTCAGAAAGACCGTCATGCAGAACAGCTTTTCGGAGCGACAGAATTTAGTGGCACGTCTTAGGCGGTCGTCAGAAAGACCGTCATGCAGAACGCAGTCTCTGCAACCCATTGTTTTGCAGAAAAGAATTACACAGGGTACTGAAGACGATACAACATTAACTGTTTTCTCGCTTTCCCCATGTACCAATCTTTATTTCGTGATAACTTTCTCCTTTCAGTTTCAACATCTTAGCTATTTTCTGAGGCAAAAACAAGCCTTGTTGCCTGTTTCAAGCCCATCGGCGTCTGCGGAAACCGTCTCGTGAAGTCGTCTGGATAGACTGCTTGCTTGGCCGTTCGCCCCCCGATCATCCTCTCTTCTCCGTACCCCGATGAGCCAAAGTCGAAAACGGCCTTTACCATTGAAGCCAGCCGGACCGACGCCCGCGGCAGCGTGAAGGAAACCGGGGCGGTCATGTGGCGCGGCGGCACCATGGTCAGGTGCGTTTCGACGTTCGGGTACACCGTCGGTTTCTTCAACCGGTCGTAATTCATCTGCCATTCAATGATCAGTCCTTCCTCACCGAGAATACGCTTGATCGACTTCGGAACGGCGTTCTTGAGTTTCCTGTCATAGCTAAGCAGCGAGCGGACAGCATTCACCATATAGGTCAGGTTGGGCCCGGCCCCACCGGCCAAATCGAGAACGTTGTGATGCGCGAGGTCGTTGCGGATGCCCTGTCGCCGTGTGCCGCGCTTGAAGGCCGGGCGTTTTCTATGCCCCATGGTTTCCTCGTTCAGCCGCCGCGCCTCATCCTTCGAATTCTCCTCCCCAACTTCCAGGAAGTGGAACCGGAATTCCTTGGCATGCTCGTGTGACAGCAAAGTGCAAAGATCGTCGAACCGAGGGGCGTCGAAACCGGTCTCTGTGTCGAGATAGGGAATGAACACTTCTGCCGAATTCGAGTTGAGCTTCTTCGCGAGAGCTGAGTCGCTGACGAGGATGCCGATCCTTGGCGGTGCATTGGTTTTTTCGGCATGCCGCATGGCGGGGTTGATGCCGGTTCCGCCCGTTTGCCTGTAAAGCATACCGACGAATGCGAACAGGCGGTCTCTCTCCCAAATGAGCGCATAGTCCGTCAGCCGCGCCACCACACGCATGACGATCTGATGCAGGCGTGCGTGGTCGTTGAGGCGCGCAGCGTTGGCCTGGAAGTTGTAGATTGCGGTCTCAGTCGCGACGGTCCGGTACTCCAAGCACTTCGCTTCCAATTTCGGCCAGAAATCCTTGTCTTTTGGCTTTGGACCATCGTGGATCGATCTCAGGATTTCCGTCCGAAGTTTTTCGCGACGCAGCATGTGGGCCACCGAACCAGGGTCGCGCCGATTTTCGTCGTAGAGCGCAACGAAGGTCTCAACTTCGGCTTTCGTGATCCTGTGTTTCTTGAAGACGCCTTCCAACGCCGGAAGGTGGGCATACCGGACCAGCTGGCGCAGCCCTCTGCGGGTGCCCGGAAAAGTCTTGTTGTGAGTTTCGGTATCCGGGCTGTAGACCTCGTCGAATTGGTTCCCATCCTCATAAAACAGGGACTTTGAACCCAGCGCCGACTCGTGTTCCTGCCCGTTGAAACCCGCCGCCTGAACCTTGGTGTAGAGCGAAAAGAGTCGGTCCATGTCGGCCAGCACGTCCTGGGCATGGTCGTCACGCGTCTTTCGGTCGCCGGATGTCAATTCGAGCGTTGTCGACCACTTGTCATCCATCACGGCGGACTTGCGCATCTGGTGACGAAGGCGCGAGGCTTCGATGGGGGGAACCATGTACAGCCAAGCATAGAACTGACTGTGCCAGTCCGCGTCGAATTTCTGGTCTCGCACCTCAAAGGCTGACACGACATCTGCTAGATCACAGGCCTCGCGCCGAACTTCGATCGCGCCGATCCAGCCAAAGTCATGTGTGTCGAGATACTTCGTGAAGATATGTGCGAAAAGCTCCTGCCGGAATTCCTCGATCCGGTTCGACATCTGGCTCTGAACCCGTGCGTCCGGCACGTATTTCAGGTTCTGGTCATGCTCGCGCGTCGATTGCGAGGCGAGAGCTTCGAGCAGGTCCGTGAGATCGTCAAATTTGTCGAGGCCGAGGTCGTCGATCAGCGAATTGGGCGAGCGATAGTGCCGTTTCGTCTTCTTGTCGTACTCGGATTTCCGCGCATCCTTGGCACGCCCGACCTGTTTGACGGCCCAGTGACAGATCTCCCTGTTGTTCTCTTCATTCGACTGAATGCCAGAGAACCAGCTACGGAACCCGGATTTATAAAGTTCGAGCAGCAGCCTGTAGCGGCATCGGGCCGCATCGCTCTCCGCTTGCTTGTCCGTGGGCGGCAGGGATCTCTGAAGCGTGCTCAGAATGGGGTCCAGACCGACGTCACGATTGTCAGCAAGGCGGCGCACTTTGTCCATGACGGCAGAGAAGCGCGGGATATGCAGGGCTGGCATGTCCTCTGTGCCGGCGAGCTCTGAGACCAGACCCCTGAGCTTGCCTTCTTCGACGAATTCGCTGGCTTTGGCCTGTTCGAGCGCCGTTCGTACTGCCTCTTTCTGAATGGCAAGATCAAAGTTCAGCAAACGCCGAAAAGCCTCCAGTGCAGTGGGCGACACCGTACAAAGGTTGCGATTTTCAACCCTTTCTTTCTTGGGGTCGCTCGGCATCGGACTGACAATTCCTTCGTCCAGCAGTCTGAACAAAGCGCGGCGCACGTTGTAGTGGTTGGTTCGGTTGCGAACGGACCTCACGACACAGAGAAACCCCCAGAGCAGTTCAGCCTGATGGTCCTTGTCCCCGTTCGCGGTGAACACGGAGGAGCGTGTCGGGTTACCTTCTGCCTGCAGTTCCTTATTGCCGAAAATGATCGTCATGTGCTGCTGGAAATGGGGCTGGTCGAACTTGTTGAAGGCGTCCTTCATGGGCCCCGCCGTGCCGAGATCGCGGTTGTCGGGCGTGCCTATTATCCCTCTCGGATCGGCGAGACCTTTCACGGTGCGAAGCGTCAGGCCGACCGCGCCACGCCAGGTTCTCGCGAACGTTTCGGTCTGCTTGATTTCGCTCTGGCCAATGCTGGTTGCCAGGAAGGACATCCTCCGCTTGAAAGCGTCCAGCGCCGCGGCATCGTTCGCATCGAAATCGTGGAGCACGTCGCTGGCATGGACGAAAAGCTTGCCGAGCCGGATCAGTTCGCTCATCTCCGCGTTCTTCTTTTTGCCTCCCAGCACAAGAAGTAGGTGATCATGGTCCTTAGGCAGAAGTGCCAGCAGTTCGCTCCGGTCCGGGACCTCCGAACGCGCATTTTGCAGGGCCAGCCGGAACCGATCCGATTTCGCCATCCGCTGATAGAACTGACGCACGGAATTGTGCAGCGCCCAGATCTGCTCCTTGAAGGGGTCCTTCAGTTCCAGCGGGAGACTGTTCTTGAAGCTGCCGAAATGGTCGTAGAGCCGGGAGCCGAACCACGAGGCGTAGATCGGGTCGGCAAGGGTCGCCGGATCGCCGAGTTCCTCGTAAATCGCCTTCGCGATATCCGACCCGCCTTTGCCGTCATCTCCGAAATACCGTCTCTCGACCGCCTTGTCCCATGTCCTCTGAACCTTCTTTGACGATCTGCGCGGATCGCTTGCGCTTTTCACGATGGACTGGCCACGCGCGATGATCAGACCCTTCCCGGTTGCCGGACCGGGCTGGCCGTTAATATCCTCGTCGGGAACCGTCACATTGCCTTCCCGCCGAGGGCCACCGCCGATCACGGCTTCCTGATCGAACAGGTGCGCGAAGATCCGGTCGGCAATGGCATTGTAATCAACCGGGCCCGGCTCGCTCTGCCAGAACCGGCCATGCCAACGGCCCTCGAAATCCGAACGTTCGATCTTCGGGTCGTCGACTTCGCGGCATTCCAAGATCTTCTGTCCGTTCCCGTCGTTCAGAGGCGCGCGGGGCACGACGTCATACTCTGCGTATGGGTGCGCCTTTGCATTCCACATCCGGCGAAGGTCCAGAAGCTCTGACGGGTCGGGTGGGGTTCCGATCTCTTTGACCCTGGCGACCAGTCGCACCCACAGCGCTTCGGCGAGGTGGACGCGGTCGCGATATGCCTCGGGATGCATGCCGCTCAACCTCCGGCGCTTTCCGACCACCTTGTCGAGAACGGCGACCACCTGCCGCATGAGCGCCTTGCGGTATTCGGCGAGATATGAAGGAAGTTCGGTCGGCGGGATCTGCACGCCGTGGTGGCCGCGATGCAGCCCTCTGCCTAGCCTGACGAATTCAGTTTCATCGAGAAAATCGGTATAGCTTTCACCGATTGGACGGAGATGCTTGGCCATAATTGCGCTCCTTTTTGCAAGACCTTTGACGCATGGATATTCGATTGGATACTCGATGACGCAGCACTGCCCGGACGCCGTGCGTCCAAGGAGGCATAGGCGGGACGTAAATGATGAGCGAAGGAAAGGCGTCCGCACTGCTGCGGCAGGGCCGGGGAAGATGGCCGCCTCCCTGAAACGACGAAATCACCCTCAGAAACTGCATAAATACCTGTTTTATATTAGAAAACTAAGCGATGAACCTCTTCTTCGGCGCAGGTTGGGTCCAGGATTTGCAAAGTTTCCTATTCCCCTCAGAACCATGCCATATTATTGTATGAATGTCAGGGGCTTTCAGGTGCCTGGTTCTGCATGACCGCTTTTCTGACAGCGGCCTGAGACCCACTCCTTCATAGGTTGAACAGTTTTCCGTTCTGCATGACCGCTTTTCTGACAGCGGCCTGAAACTCCGACGCTGAACTGATGCGACCGACCGGCTGGGGGCCAGCCGTCTGGCCGAGAGAATGTCAACTCGTGGAGGTTAACATGCAAAAAAAAATCAGAGCCTGATCTCTGGGAGCGGATTACGAGCTATGACGCGCTCAGCGCCGCTTGGGCCCGGGTAGATGCCAATGAGGGGTCGTCTGGAGGCGACGGCGTCTCGCGGCAGGAGTTCCCCGCCGACGTCTTCGCGCGGTTGAACCAACTGCGTGCCAATTTGCTAAGCGGTGACTACGCTCCCCGCCCCTACCGCAAGGTCAGCGTCCCCAAGAAAAAACCGGGCTATCGCATTCTGGCGATCCCCAGCATCCGGGACCGCATCTTGCACACCAGCATCGCCACCGCACTGGTGCCGATGCTCGAGCCCCATTTCGAGGAATGTTCTTTCGCTTTTCGACCAAACCGCGGGGTGACGCAGGCCGTCGCCCGCATCGAGCAGTGGCGGAACCGGGGATACGAGTACGTCATCGAAGCGGACATCGTCCGGTATTTCGACAGCATCGATCATGAGATCCTGATGGGAAAGCTCCAGGGTCTGATTGGCGGCGTTCAGGGCGCCGTGCCCGTCCTGTCGCTGACAAAAGACTTGCTCGATCATCAGTCCAAAGGACTTGGGACCGTGGGCGTCGGGCTTGTCCAGGGCTCCCCGTTGTCTCCCTTGCTGGCGAATCTCTACCTTGACGCGCTAGACGAAGAGATTGAGGGTACAGTATTCGGTGTTCGAGGCACGGCTGTCGGACGCCGCACTGGCGCGCATCATCTCATCTATCGATGAGAGGCTTGCCAACGGCGATAGTCTCCGAGTGTATACCGTTGGCACGCGAAACGAACGGCATTGCCGGGTCATCGGCTCAGGAGTACCGATTGACGTTGCTGTGGGCTACTGGCTCCTATGATGCTGATAGTTTAGATTTCAGGGAAGGCCGCGTTATGCTGGAGATAGGGTGGATGCCGCTCTCCCCTGACGGCATCGCGATATGCCAAGCTTGCTGTGTCAAAACAAGAGCTGAAGGAGGTGGAACCATGGGATCGGTTGCCATCATCGGCGTCGAATGTGTTAAGAGCACGCTTCCGGTGAATGGCGCCGCGGCGAGTGGCTTCACGCTTTTTTGCAAGAGACTGTCATTGGCTCGGAGGCGCCGGTTCGACACCCGGTTGGATACCAGTCGCATTTGAGGCGGATGGCATTCCAAACCGAGATCGATATGAACAATTACAATGGCTTAGATGGCAGAGAACGTCCGATCCCGGTCCCATCCCCTCCGCCACTTGCCCCGGCGAAAGCGTTCTCCCAATCCGGCTGCGGCCGGATTTTTTCGTTGTTTTTGAGGGTTGTGCGGGAGGGGCTGAGCACTGACCCGTCCGCCAGGCGGCCCGGAAGCGGTCTCTCAGGGCCGATATTCTCCGGACCTCATGACTGCGCTGGTTTGGTGAATAGCTTCCCAACGCACGGAAATAGTTACGATTTCCCAGATCGCGAGCTGTTGCCTTCGATGCCGGTCGCCTCCGGTCTGATGGAACCGACACCCAACCGCTGCACGACTTTCGCCACGTCGAAATGCTTAAGGATTGGCATCGCCGAGAACCGGAATTGTTCAAGAAACAGCCCTATAACCGCACGGGATGTGGCAGATACGTCGCCCGCTGGCCTGGATACTTCGAACCGACACGCATCGTCGCCCATCGGCTCGCATGCTGTCTCTCGGCATATCATGTCAGGATCTACCAGCCGTTGGTACATCCGCTCGAATGCTGCAGCGTGATAGTGGCAAACAGGCGAAGCGGCCGTTTCGCCAAGCAGGACTGGATTGAAGCGCAAATCGAAGACGGTGGAAGTCTGAATGATGAACTCGCCGCTTCCGCCAAAGTGCTGAGCGTTCAACATTGCCGAGCGGGTCATCAGCCACATTGCCACTGTCGGCGGAGCCTTGATGAGCAACTCCTGCGCCCGAACCGGGATACGATTGCCCAAGAGGTAGTCTGTTGTAGCTCTTCCGGCATTCCGGCAGATGCGTTCTGCCGCTTCCGGATGCCGACGTCGTATCGCCTGATGGAGTGCAGCCACACGTCCTTCGGGCACGGGTTCGTCCCATGCCGGAATCCGATCGAAACGCGCTTCACTCTGAAGCTGGTTTGCCGCGTCCACGTCAATCTGACGCTCGACTTCCTCGATGATCCGAATGACCGACTGAGCGCCGAGAAACCCCTGTTTCGAACGCACTCGTTTCGCACTTTGCTCATGGTCAATCATCGACGGTGGCCCTGTTACCCTAATGCCAAAAGCCTATCATGGTAGATGCATTCGCCTGGCGACGTTACCACCCTGCAAATGATCGTGGATAAAAAACGCGCCTAAATGCCGACATTCCATTGATGGCGTGCCGTTGGTCGCTAAAATATTTTGGCCTGGTCTGTCGAGCAAGGCTTTCATGTGTCGTCGGGTGGATTCTGGTCGCATGAGTTGCCGTCAGCCACGTCTGCATCCATTTCGACTTTGCAAGTGGGTGACTGGGGTTCTCAACCGGTGCTTGGTTGATCAACCGGAAAAGTCTTCCGACTTGGCGTAACGTCAGACTGATGAAACCTCGCGCTCGCCAAGCTCGAGCGTGTCAGATTCAGTGACCAGCCAGGCAGCAAGCCGTTCGGCCGCGGCATCGACCTGTTCAGGTTTTCGCAAGGCGCACTCCCAGATCGTCGCCACGCGCCAGCCATCTTCAAGCAGCGCTCCGCGAACAGAGGCGTCCCGAGCAACGTTCGCCTCGAACTTTGCCTGCCAGAACTCCGCGTGTGTTGCAGGAGTGGTGGCGTAGTGACATAACTCATGCCGATGCCAGAAACAGCCATTGACAAAGACGACGGCGTGGCGCTTTGGAAGGACGAGGTCTGGCCGTCCGTGGACTTTGCTCGAGTGAAGACGGTACCGGAAGCCGCGTGCGTGCAGCGCTCGCAGAAGCGCCAGCTCAGGCCTCGTGTTCTTTCCCTTGATCCCTGCCATCATGCGGGAGCGGGTCTGCTGATCCACAATATCTGTCACGTGCGTCCTGGTTTTCGTTCCTGAACTTGGTATACACCGGCGGAATGAAATCGTCAGGAGCCTGATTTGCCTTCCACTTTCGCCATCGTTGATCTGTTTGCCGGTCCAGGCGGACTTGGCGAGGGGTTCGCGTCCCTCGTCGAGGACGGCCACTCGCCGTTCCGGCTCGGCATCTCGGTCGAGAAGGAGGCATCGGCCCACCGGACGCTGACGCTGCGTGCATTCCTGCGCGAGTACCGGGCGCGTCACGGCGCCCTGCCGAAACAGTTCATCGATTTCCATGCCGGGGCCGTGACTGAGCCGGACTGGTCAGAAATCGATGCGTCTGCGTGGCAACACGCCGTTGATGAGGCGCGCGCCCTAGAGCTGGGCACTGAGGCGGCAGCAACCACGATCGGTGCCGCCATCGAAAAGCTGAAGAAGAGGCACGACGACACGATCCTGATCGGCGGCCCGCCGTGTCAGACTTATTCCCTCGTGGGGCGGGCCCGGTCGAGGGGCAAGGTCGGCTATGTGCCGGAGGAGGATGAACGGCACTACCTGTTCCGCGAGTACATCAGGGTGCTCGACAGGCTCCAGCCGGCCGCCTTCGTAATGGAGAACGTCAAGGGTATGCTCTCTTCGACAGTGGGGAGCCGTCTCGTGTTCGAGATGCTGATGGAGGATCTGTCATCGCTCGGCGCGGGCCATGGCCATCAGTACGAACTGCGGGCCATCCGTGTCGAAGGTGGGCAGGCCAGCCTTCAAGAGCCTGCGCGACCGTCCGACTTCATCGTGCGCGCCGAAGAGTTCGGGGTACCGCAGCGGCGGCATCGGGTAATCATCATTGGGATTAGGTCCGACCTGGCCGGCAAGGCGCGTAAAGCCAGCATCGTTGTCTCGAGGCCAGCGCGAACGGTCAACGACGCCATTGGCACGATGCCTTCCTTGCGCAGCGGCATTAGCCGCGGGGCCAACAATGCGCGGCAGACTGGTGCCAGGAAGTCATCGATGCCGCGAGACTGTTGGCCCGGCTCCATGCCGGCAAGGACGCTGAACCGCTCCGGAAAGCATTCTCCTCGGTTGCGAAGCGAATGAAGAAGTGTCCGTGGTCAGATAATTTGGGACGCTTGAGCGTTTTTCGTATTGGAGGCTCTGGCTCACCGTTAATTGAGTTTATGCGTTTTCGGTTTCATGGCGCAAGCGCCGCGTGAGCATGGTTTTTCGTTTGATCTCCTCTCGTTGTTTCAGAATTTGTTCGCCCCTGCCGAAGTAGACATCAGCAGGCGCCAGGTTGCCCAGGCTCTCGTGGTAACGGTGGGTGTTGTAGTATTCGACGAATGCCCCAATCTGGCGTTCGAGATCCCCCGGCAGGAAGTAATGCTCGAGCAGCACGCGGTTCTTCATGGTCTGGTGCCAGCGCTCGATCTTGCCTTGGGTCTGCGGGTGGTAAGGCGCGCCGCGGACATGGTCCATGCCCTTGTCCTCGAGATAGTCTGCCAGGTCGCCCGCGATGTAAGACGAGCCGTTGTCACTGAGCAGCCTTGGCTTGGCGACCACCGTGGCGCTGTCGCAGCCCGACACGTCCAGCGCCAGGTCGAGTGTGTTGGTCACATCCTCGGCCTTCATCGTCGTGCAGAACTTCCAGGCGATGATGTAGCGGCTGTAGTCGTCGAGGATAGTCGACAGGTAGAACCAGCCCCAGCCGAGAACCTTGAGATAGGTGAAGTCCGTCTGCCAGAGCTCGTTGGCCGCCTTCATCACGATATGCGCCGGCGCCGTGATCAGATCCTCTTCCTTCAGGATCCTATAAACGGATGATTCCGATACAAAATACTGCTTCTCGTCGGTGTATTTCACGGCCAGATCACGGGGGGTCAGCTCTTCATGTTCCAGCGCAAACTCGATGACGTCGGCCCGGGTCTCGTCCGGGAGGCGGTTCCACACGGACCCGGGATGTGGTGCGGTGTCTGCGAGCGCATCAAGCCCGCCTTCCGACCATCGGTCATACCAGCGGTAATAGGTCGTGCCGGGGATGCCCAGCATGGCCAGCGTCTCGCGCACCGGCAGATGCGAGGCCTCGACGGTGCGGATGATCTCAAGCTTTTCCGATGCGGGATACCTCATGCCTCGCACTCCCCATCCCCGATCATGCTTTTTTTAAGCAGGCGATCTTCCAGGGTCAGGTCGGCAACGACCTCTTTCAGGGCCACGGTTTCCGAGCGCAACTCCTTGACCTCGGGCGAGGTCGCCTGGCGCGCGGTGTCGCCCGCCAGCCGCTGCTTGCCCGCTTCGAGAAACTCCTTCGACCACGTGTAATACAGGCTCTCGCTGATCCCTTCACGGCGGCACAGCGCGGCGATGCTCTCCTCACCACGCAGACCCGCCAGGACGATACTGATCTTCTCTTCGGCCGAGTACTGTTTGCGGGTCTTGCGCTTTATGCCTTGTACCAGCTTGTCAGCGGCGTCCTTCGATGTTCTGGATTTCTTGTCCATCTTCGTTCCGTGATGGCTGCGATGAACCAGAAATCCTCCGTTACGAAAACATCAAATCTGTCCCATGGGTGCTGACGTTAGACACGCTCGGCTCCGGTGATCTGTTCGCGACCGATGAGTCGTTCAGCGAGGTGGTCTACGCACCGGGCGGGTTCGACAATACGACCCATCGGCTGGAGATCTTCGAGGATCCCGGCGCGCCGAGCACGCCTGTATCCGCAACGCAGGACACTCAGGCAATCGCCGCGACCAACTCCATCCTTTTCGAGGGCTTCATTAATGGGGAGACGTTTGACGGCATGCAGGCCGGGCTGTCTACCTACTCCCTGATCTTCGATCTGTCGGGTACGCCGCCGCCGCCGAACGTGGTGCCGCTGCCGGCCAGCGTCTTGCTGCTTTTGGCGGCTCTGGGGGGCTGGGCCTTGTCGCACGCCGCCGGAGCGCCTGAGCGCCGATCCCGGATGTCGAAGTGAGAGAACGAGGGCGCCCGACCCATCCGGTCGGGCGCATCCGGTAACGTCCATCCAACGCAGAAGGGAAAAAGCGAATGTTCAGAAAGACGAAAGCCGCAGTGTCGGCCGGGGCCATCATTGCTGGGATTGCCCTGACCGGGGCTACCACTCCGGCGAAGGCCGGAGCGGAGCCGTTCATCGGCGAGATCATGATGGTGGGCTACACGTTCTGCCCTCGCAGTTGGGCCGAGGCCAATGGCCAGTTGCTGCCCATCAGCAACAACACGGCGCTGTTCTCGCTCTTTGGCACGACCTTCGGCGGCGACGGCCGGACCACCTTTGCCCTGCCCGACTTGCGCGGGCGGGTGCCGATGCACCTGGGCCAGGGACCCGGCCTCTCAAACCGGGCACTTGGCCAGCAGGGCGGCTCCGAGACCAACACGCTCACCGCAAACCAGTTGCCGCCACACACCCATTCCCTGAACGGGACAACGGCCGCCGCGAACGCGGTGGACCCGTCGGGGAATGTTCTCGCCAATACCGGGCGTAGCGACACCTACACCTCGAGCGCGCCGAATGCGCAGATGAACAGCGGCGCCATCGGC
>Ga0307979_1002236_pt1 | contig 13456 bp, 16 predicted proteins | sample OrgLakmetage1058_FD_201833 | JGI IMG/M metagenome (GOLD analysis project Ga0307979, IMG submission 201833) | Saline water microbial communities from Organic Lake, Antarctica - #1058 | ecosystem: Environmental > Aquatic > Non-marine Saline and Alkaline > Saline | place: Antarctica: Organic Lake...
ACATCGTACATGTCGTACACCTGGTACATCGTAGATGGTACAGTACTGTACATACTGACATACTGTACGTGTGTCGGTGTCTTGTACTATTTTTGCATTATATTAGGTTATAGTTTTTTTACGAGGCTTTTTGATTTCTTGGAGCTTTCTGCGAGTGATGAGAGGCCACGCAGCACGCAGCACTAAAGCCGAAGGCCCTAGACCTTCCAGTACTGTGAAGCTGTGGAGTAGCAGAGGCGCTATCAAATAATCCTACTAGCATTTTCAAACTAATCAAGTAGCCCTCAGACATGGTGTTCGACATTATTGGCCTAGATGAATGGTAAACATCCGAGTATCTAGATTGATGATATATCCTGCTCTTGTAGCAACTCATTCATTGATTCCATTCATTTGCCCGCTGAAACTGGCCTTAGGGGAACTGCGCTGAGCTGGGCCGCTGGACCTAGCTTGAACACTGCAGATGAGGCCGCGCTTGCTGAGCTTGAGGCTCGTGTTGAGTCCCTCGAAGCTGTTGACAGAGTGCGAAACCACTGCCGGCGCGCTGGCGTGTACAGGTAGGTGCTCTAGCTAGCTAGACCCCTTCTCGCCTTTGTAATTTCAAAGGAACTTTGCTGGTTTCAATGTGGAATCTGAGTCCTCTTCCTGAATAATTGCTCGAGCATGTTTTTATTTATTTAGTGCTTTCGCCACCTACTTTCTTGCTTCATCGTCCATTATCGCTGTGCTTTGTTTGCATGCTAGCGCGAAGTTCCAGTGGGTACCGAGTGATTACTACGACCGATCTCTTGACCAGCGAGCGTAAGTGTGCTACTTGTAGCAGTTGTGTGTTTCTATGCTGATTTGTTTGTACTCCTAGCATAGCAAGCCTGAAGTCTTTCAGTTAGTTGACTGAGTATGCGTGGAAAAAAAATCTTTGACGCGACCGCAGTATGCTTTTTACGAACGGAGAAAGTTCAATTATCTTGATGTATTTAGAATTACACTCTTGCGGTTCTGCATGCTTGTTATGTATCAGGGCCTTGCTTGGGTGCAACACCTCACAGCTGTGTAAAAGCATGCTCATGGAAAATACGGCCTGGCAGCCCACGGACCAAAATGACGACGGCTCTTCTGCTAGCAACAGCCGTTTTTACCTCGTCGTGTTGCAGTACGTTGTTTACGTTATAAATGAAGATACTTCTTAACGGTGCTTGTTTAAACTGCTTCTTTTAGTGCCCACTCACTCGCGCCGACGTCACACCAAAACACAGGTACGAAGCTAAATTCAACGCAGACAAGTTGGCAGCCGCAGTCCGTGCTGCGGCATCAGCCACTGCGGCCAAGAATGGCGCTGCTGCTCCACCTAAGAAAGCCTTCCATTTCCGGGTGGCTTCGGAAGCAGACAACGATCGACTTACCGGCTTTAAAGTGCGTTGATGTTCCGTTGGAAATGCTTGTATGCTTGGTATATGATTAAGTAATTCATGTGATGGTATGAATTTTATCTTTTGTCGCTTGCTATAAACGCGCGTTTCTTTGACCTCTCTTTTTTTTATAAACTTTCATAATCCTCTTTTCATCTCACTCGCCTCTATAGCACAACGCAGTGAGCCCTTTCGGCACAGCTCTCCCCGGAGAACTTCCTGTAGTGGTTGCGGCGCCTGCGCTGGGTTGCGACACCACGAGCAATAGTGGCCCGTCGCCTCCGCCATGTGATGCGTTTTTGTTCGCTGGTGGCGGGCATCCTGACCTAAAGGTTGGCTGCTCAGCAGCGCACTTCATTAAAGCGCTGACACCACTCGTGGCGGACATCTCAGACCCACGATAATAAAATCCATCGTTAGTCCTATTGTTTTGAGGCAGATCCCGAAGGGCCGGAAATGAGATGGCTAACAGGTAGAGAAGAAAAGCGAAGCAGCGTAAACTAAACCTAAGGAGCTTATTGTTTTCTTTCTATGAGATAATAAGAGTACTTCTTTGGCTTATTAATCTGCGATCAGAATTTTAAGGCCAGTTTCCTTAGGAGTCGCGCCTACGTATTAGATTGCCCCGCATATGAATAAAAGACAGGAGGACGCCCATTATTCTCGCTCAGCACTCTGCCAGTCTGCCGGTGAACAGTGTGGAGTGTATACAGTATTATGCAGTAATACCGTACAGGAATTTGAGAACTTTCAGGTCCAGAAACCTGTACAGATATGACGTTCAACTGTTCAACCACCCAGAAGCCATCGTCGACGACTCATTTCCAAAATTCTAAATTTTTCTTGTCCACTACCCCGACACTTTGAAGTGTTCTGGTGCGCCCTCGAGCACCTGGTTCACCTCTATCGCCCGTGTTCGCACGTTGGAATCTCATCGAAATTAGGTTAGTCTGGGCGTGGGCAAGTTTGAATTTAGAGGGGCGTGTATTATGGAGAGCTTCATGCACTTATGACCGTGAAGGAGCGATGCAGTCAGCTGTGGCGGTGCAGCATTCTCTCAGAGAACACCCTCAATCACACCAGAAAGCTGAAAAGACGCTCAATTCATTGCTTTAATCTCATTTGAATTCGGCGCTTAGTTCAATTTGGCTTGTCTGGCGTTGTTTTGGGGTTTTGTTCTGGATTTGTAGGTGATGGCTGCCTGCGCGGTTTCACCGACTCTGCCCAGTGAGGCCGGAGCTGCAGCAACACCAGTGGTCACCTGCCGGAAAATGCGGCCCAAAGTTTCGCCCGACCTATGGTGCCGTTCTTGTGCCATGAACCTCAAAAAGCGCTGCGGCGGTTTGCTTGCTTCGCCGGAGGTGCCGCGTCAGTCTGTCAACAGCAGAAGCACCGGCGGCAGCGGCTGCAGCGGTGATACCTTTGTCATCGACGGGTGCCCTTCTTCGAAAACGACATCGCTTGTAATCGAATCAAATGGAGTCAAAGGAAAAAGTCTTAGCGGCAGCGTCAACGATGGCCATTCGGGCGTTCTCGGTCGGAAGCGTTACGGGTCCTCGTCCCCTGGGTGGGTCCCTCCGTCGCCGCAACCCAGCGACGCGCCACTCCGAAACAACGAACTCGCTCGGCACAAGAGGCCGCGCAGCTCGAGCAGCAAAGCCGCGGGGCAGTTAAAGGTGAGCAACGCCAGCGGCGGCGTGAATAACCTTGACAATGGCAGTGACGGCGCAAGTGACAGCGTTGGCGGCAGCGACGCTAGTGCAGCCGAGGAGGAAGCGGCAGCAGCAGCAGCAGCAGCAGAGGAAACGTGGGTGCAATGCGAAAGTTGCACCACGTGGCGGCAACTGCCGAAACACGTGAATCCAGACGATCTGCCCGACGTTTGGTGAGTGGCGGGAAATGATTGGATGTTTTTTTTTATGAAACCAAGTTCATTTTAATTGAATGGCGGAAATAATTATTTCAAATTCCCTAGGGGTTGTTTCCGAGCGAGTACTGCACCACTTTTTAGACTGCGACTCCTTTTTTTTTTTCTTTTTTTTTCTTTTCACTCAATCCCTTTTTAACCTTCCGGTGTATAGGTTCTGTTACATGAACGAGTGGAACCCTGCTGAGCGCACGTGCGTGAATAATGCCGAACTTAATGGCCGCAGCCAAAGGCGCTGCACAGCTGCTGACGCTGCATTGGTCCACAAAATACTCGGCGTACAGTCGGTGAGTTTGACTGCTTTACAAAATACTACGATAGACTAAAGCGCCACAACCACGTCCAAAACTTGTGTTATCATTCCTTTTTTTTTCATCTCTCTTAAACTTTCATTCATTCATCATCATATTTTTCTTCTATTCTTCTTCTCCTTCTTCTTCTTCTTCTTCTTCATGAGCAGGTGGAGCAAGTGAAGGAGTTGAACCGCGCGCGGGGTTTGCGCACTACTCGAGTGGGCACCAACGGCGGGCGCAAGTCGAAAGGCGAGCTCATTGAGGACTTGCTCGACGATGGCCTGATGCCGGCTGACGTTGGGGCGGACATTACTGCTACAAGTGCAGACTACAGGGCCATGCCAAGCCCTCGTTTACTTCGACACGCTCGCAATAGCCCAAGCCCCAACGAGAGCAGCTTCAACGGCAAGAACAGCAACATTGGCAGCAACATTGGCAGCAACGGGAAGAAAGGTGTTCGCCACGGGCACCACAACAGCAACACCGGTGGTGTCAGCGGCAGCGGAGCAAAGAAGTCGAGGCTGCAGCTGTTGCCACCCAACAGTGGCAAAGAAGACATGGGCAACCAGCTCGAAGGAGACAACCATTTCCGTCCCCGCGGGCGCGCGCGGGCCAACACTTGTGACGACCTGCCAAGCCCGCTGTCTGCGCCGTGGCCTGAAGAATGGCCGGGCCGGGGGCACAGCCACCACCGTGACTGGAAACAACACCGCAGCACTATGAATGCTCATTGCAACGTCAGGAATCGTCAAGATGCTCAAATAGAAGAAGAAGAAGATCAGCACGCTTGGCGAAGCGACAGCAGCAAGTGGAAAAGTTTGTCGTCGGGCGGGCGACGCGAACGAGCAGATTCATGGCCGGCTTCTAGCAGCAAAAGCACGCGCCATTTTGAACCTGAGGTCAGCAGTGGCCGTTTCAGCAGCGGCAGCGCCCGTGACAACGGCCTCAGCGGAAGTAGCAGCACAGGCGGTGCCATGATGGCGGGAACCCTATCAGAAAGGCGATTAACAGCGGACGCCGTAGCGGACGCAGAGCGCTTTCGCGCTTATGTGCGTAGCCGCATTCAACAGACGCCGTCCCCCGTGCTTACGTGCTCCTCAGCATCATCTTTGGCTCATTCGCCTTCGGTGCTGGCCCCTTACAACACTGCTGAAGCCAATTCATCTTCCTCGCTCCCGTTTGAGCACAGAGGTGCTGCTGCTGCTGTATACTCCACCGCAGTGGCAGAAGGAGCTGCGTACACCACTCCTGAGGTGCCCTCAACCTCTGCAAGTAACAGCGAAGCGTCCTCGTCCTTGTTTTCGTGTTGTCCGTTGGCGAGTCTAGCGGAAGTGGCGTGCATTGCGCTGGAGTACCCCAACCATGCGACTCCATCATCCGATGATGCACCGACATTGCCCCGCCCAGCGGGGCTTTCGTCAATTTCGTCGTCGTCTCCGTCGTCATTCTCAGCGCCTGCTGGAGCAGCTCCCGCCTCAACTGCCTTCACTACTGCTTCATCTTTTTCAACTTCTTCTTCGTGCGCTCGTCCTGCGCCTTCAGCTGGCGTTCTAACCCCTGCTCCTCCGGCTACCGTGGCTCAGCCTCTGGAGACGCCTGTGCCATTTAGTAGCGCAGCAGCTCGTGCACTGACGCCTGGCGCAGCGCCAGAGACCACCAAAAGGCACGCAGGATCTACTTGTCCAGTGGAGGCGAGCACTACAGGCTTCATCGATGGCTTCAAAGCTTCTAGCGAAACAGATCCAACCGCGAAAGTGTCCGAACAGTGCATAATCAACGACACAGCCCCCTTATTTGGTGCAGGCGCGATGACCGCAAGTGGTCTCGACGGCAACGCCCACAGTGGCGATTCTTCGAGCCCACAGCCGATGGCCTTGGACCAATGCCTTGCCATGGTTGAGAGAAACTCGAAACGTGCAGCGGGCTTGGCAGCAGCAGGCAGCAGCGGGCGCTTCTCAGGAGAAGTCAGCGATGGATCTGAGGAATGCGACAAGGACAGTGTTCTCCTTCTGTCAGAAGATCAATGTGCCAGCGCCAATGAAGAGATGGCTTATATATAAAATGTATTTTGGTTCCTCCTTCCCTTCATGTATTTGGAACTTTCTGTATGACTAGTGTCTGTGTCCGTGGGAATATCCTCAGCATTCTCCGACAAAGGTACAAGAATTGGTATAGTTCACCGCGCAGTAAAGTACAATACACTCCCTATGATTCCACCGATTGGGGCAGCAAGGTTGGAGCCGCGATGTGAACCAGCTATACCAAAGGTTAAAGGTTTATTGTGTATTGTGGTTATAATTCTATTTAGTTAGGTGTTGGTGTCGTAGATAGTTGTACTTTATAAATTCTACATTCACCTGAGCGAAGCGAGATAGGGCGATTCTAACGCCGCTCTATCCCCCTATATCGCCTCATATATATAAAACAGAATAAGAATCCATTGTATAATTTTCTTGCGTTCTTACTTCTTGATGTAATTTGGAACAAAGAGCTTGAAACCAAGTGCTGGCGAGGCTGCTGCCTTTTGCTCACTTCCTTCTCGGCCGCTGCTAGTGCTATCGCGAGCCTTCGACGGTGCTTTGCTCACATCGGATGGTTTGCCGCCTTTCCCTTTTGTAGCAACCTTCTTGCCAAAAGGCAGAGCGCGGCCAGCTGGCGGTGCAGGTGGGGCCACCTCAGTTTTAAGTGAAACCACCGTATCTACTGCCGTCGTAGATGCGCTTGTTTTGGCTGCTGCTGCTCCTGCTGCTGCTAATGTAGTAGCATTCATAGGGCCGCTGGTACCGCCACCAGGAAGACTATCGTTTGCAGGTGTAACCTTTTCATCCTGCTCGTCTTCTGAAGAGAAGCCCCCGTCCTCGTCATCGCCATCAAGCTTCTTCTTGGTGTCCAAAAAGTCGCCGTTCAAGCAACTACGCGCGCCTTCAAGGCCTAAGAGCTCGTGCGCTGCGGACGAGCCTTGCCCATCGCCGTCTTGTGGAGCCTCGGCTGCTTCGAGCACCTTTCAAAATGGATCAATTTGACAGCAAATATACTTGGGAAAAAAACAGACAATGACTATCATTGAAATCCCGTCTCAGATCTCGTGCAACAGTTCGTAATGCGCTTTCTTTGAGAAGTCTTGAAAAGACACACAGAAAATTGTCTCGGAACCAAGGGTCAACACGCCGTCAAGTATAAAGGCCAATGCAAAATGATTCAATTGAATTGCAATGCAAACATAGGAGAAATCTTGCGCGTGTGCAGTCACCACGCACTTCTTGGAACAGGTCGCCCTTGGTGCGCACGTCAAGGCCAAGCTTCAACAAATTGCCATCTGCTGCTCCGGCTCGACGTGCTCCTCTACCTTCTCCTTCCGAGTCCGAACTTCCAGCATCGTCATCTGCAGCACTTGATGTTGTTGTCTTGGCTCGTTCTTCCGCGGCTGTTGCATCGGCATTTGAGAGCGCAACAGAAGCAGACATTGAGGACGATGACGACGACGACGACGAAGATGATGACGCACTCGAAGCTGCAGATGACAGGGGTGGTCTATCCCTGCTTTTGGTGGTATCATCATCGTGGCCAGCGTCAGTGCGCAGTCTTGCCAAATGGCCGTGATAGTCAAATCGCATCAAATTGGCCAAACCATAGAGCTCGCCCTGGTCATATCAATTGCAAAGAAATGCATGATAATATTCAAATATCTCTTAGTAACAAATTCACGGAAAAAGAAATCGAATGATAATCATTGAGAGTATAGTGCCAAACCGATGAAGATATCAATGTTTTTTACCCTTTGCTCCCAAGTGCTACACTTCGTGTACTTGTATACTCTATAAACCTTTCGTTCGCCTTCGATGGCGTCAAACATGCGCTCTGAGTGCTTGCCATCTAGGACCGAGTTAGCGTGGCCTGTCTTGTAAAGCTGTCGCATGTACATGAGCTCTTCAATGGTGCCCTTTTATGAGAAGAAAGATAGGAGTGAATTGTGTGTATGCGAAAGAAGAGAAAATGAGGTGTCATCGAGCAGAAAAGTAACTGCATTTGACTAATGGGTACTCGAATTGCAAGGAGCATCATATGAGTTGAGTCGCATCCCATCAACTATGCTTTCTCCTCTTCTTCTTTTAGAACGAAACAAACGTGCGCACGCGCCTACCTGGCACACGAGCCGAAACACTGACACGTCTTTGGTTTGTCCGATCCGGTACGCGCGGTCTTGGGCCTGCTGGTCGAACGACGGGTTCCAGTTCACGTCGAAGATAATCACTTTGGACGCCGACTGCAAGTTGATCCCCACCCCACCCGCTTTGGTGGAGCACAGGAACACGAACGACGACGCGCTCGCGTTGAAAGTATCCACCAGCTGTTGCCGGCTTTTGGTCGGGGTGGATCCGTCTAGCCGCGTGTAAGGCCATCCGTGGGCTTGGCAGAAGGCGCCTAGCACGTCTAAAGTTTGCGTCGACCAACTGAACACCAGGACCTTGTGGAGAAAAATGGAAAAGCAAGGAGAAGAAAACAAATATTCGTGCAAGGAATGTAAAACAAAAAAAACGTGCAAGGGAGACGGATAATTTACGGGAGAAGTGCAGAATAGAAAAAGAAAACAAAAAAAAGAAGAGATTCTTGAGAAGAAAATAACCTTATCAATGATTCGCAATTGACAAGGCTCTGTCAATGCAGTACCTTTTCGTTGGTCTTGCGAAACAAGCTCAAGAGTTTGGCCAGCACTCCTAGTTTCCCGCAATGCGCGGGATTCGACAAGTCCCAAAAGTTTTCCGACCGCGCATACGGATTCGCGCCTTCACTATTGACATCGCTGCTGCTGCTGCTGTCGCTGCTATTGCCTGTAAGGGAAGTACCAAGGGGCAAAGTTGCTTGGCTGTCACCTACGACTACTCCGCTGCTGCCATCATTGCCACTACCACTCACACCGTTGGCGCCGCTGCGCAGTTGCGCTAACATAGTAGGCGTGAAAATAGCCCTGGCAAAGGCCTCAATGCGCTGTTGTTTCAACGGATCGCTGAAATCGCGCACTGGGTCCACGAGCAGCAAAGTGGGGTGGTTGGCGATCTTTTGGAGCTTCGCTAAGCAGGGAAACGCGACGCAGTGCGGGCACCGCGGGCATTCCTGGCCCTCGGGGTGTAATTGGTGCCATATTAGTGCACGGGGGTTCACCTTGAAGAACATTTGATGGAAAAGAAAGGCACCGAAACAACGAATGATTAATAATACAAGTGACACGATGACGAGTCGCAAAAGAAGCACTACCTAACAAGTGGTTATGGCTTCAACTTTGTCTCACTCCATTCTCATATCAAGTCTTTGTTCTGTCATATACCGTCGTGTCGTCGAGGTGGCCTTTGCTTCCGGCCACTAAATAGGGCGCTTTGAAGCAGCATTTGCCTCTTGTGTGGCCGCTTCCGCACGGGCACAGCTCTCCTGCCAGCCTCACGTTTTCAAAGTCTGGCAGCTTCAGGCACGCCGCGTACAGCTCGGCCTGTTTTTGATACGAAAAAAATCAAGAACAACAGGTAAAAGAGGAATGAAGGAGAATGAGACATGAATTCCAAAGCTCTCAAATTTTTTTAGTTCGTTCTCAGTAAATTACCATACTGTTAAATTTGTTGTTCATTCTATATATTTGTCGGTTTTCTTCTTCAACTGCACTACTCGTACGAACGTTCAACACAAAGCCACCAACCTGCAGCGGCGTCAAAGCGCAAAACACGATGCGGTCAACCTTGTCCGGCAACTCTTTCGCCAATTTTTCTTGCTTGGTGCGCCGAAGCATCAAGGGCAACAACGCTTGCACCAATTCCGCGCTGCGCTTGCGCCCTAATTTAACGGCATCCCGGTCCGCGGTCTTGGTTTGGCCTCGCTTGATGGGGCGGCTGTAGTGCTCGTTGAAAGCAGCCCATTCCCCGAGGCAGCCTTTTGGGATTGCATTGCACACATGTCCACGCACATATATGAAATGCATTTATCCGGAGAGACAGAAGAATAAAGAACGAGTGCGTGGAATTGGAGGGAAAAAATACAATCTTCAAACAACAACGAAAAAATCACATCAGTGTGAGGATATGTAGACACACACCTGGGTGAAGCATATTCAGCAAATTGAACAACTCCATGTGCTTGTTCGACATCGGCGTGCCGCTCAACCCAATCCTAAATTTGCACTGCACTGCCAGCGCCGCGCACGCTCGGGTTCTGAGTTGGTGGAAGCGCAACATGTATGCAAGTACAGTATACAGTATGAGTATAGTTTGTTTAGGTTGTAATGAATTATCAAAAAAAGGTATGGTGGCTCACTTATTGGTTTATTGGTGTGGTGATACTGAAATGGATGTCGGGAAATGAGGCAGTGACGTATCATTTAGTTTTCAAAGAGAAGCGTAGTCCACGATACGAAGAATGGAGCAATCGCTTTGTTTGTGTTTGCCTTACCTCTGAGAGGCTGGGTTCGTCATTGCATGGCATTCATCCACAACTAATCCTCCGAACAACTGCTTCGAGGAAGAAGAAGAGGAGGCAGCCTCGCTCCGTAATACGGATTGGAAAGTGGAGAGCATGGAATGGCCAATGAGCAGCACCTGTTTGTAGGCACGAGCAAAAACAGGGGAGCATTCAAATATTCACTTAATTTGAGTTTCAGTATTTGCAGACTAGTTAATTGCTCGTAGCAAGAGGAATGGAAACGACTCGAAGTAACAGAAAGGTTAAATTGCAGGCTATTCAGGAACAAGTAACCAAGGTATAATTCGATCAAAACGAAGCAAAACAAATAGAAAAATAAAATCAAATCGTGCTATTTACTACCTCCAACCGCCCTGCTAGCGCATCTGCAATCATCGACTGGCGCTCCTCTGGCGTTTGGCTAGTGCTCAGGCAGCCCACCCCGAAGAAGGCCCATTTCTTCAGCTCGCGCGCCCAATTGGCCAGCACTGATGCTGGCGCGCACACCACCACTGCGCTGCCTCGCTCTTCACGGATCAATGTATCAGCATCGTCGTTCGGGTGACTGCTGCTGCTGCTGCTGCCACGGCGGCCGCTGAGGCCGCGCCGCCTTTTATGGCGCAAATGAAGACGGTCAGAATCCGTGCCGGTTTTCTTGAAATGAGCAGCCAACAGTGAAATCACCATCACCTGCATCATAAACCATATAACAGATCCACGCCAATAAACCATGCATGGACTGACGACATCGACAGCTGTTGCATGTACAACAGGGTATCCAAAAGACGAGTGATTGCGTCATGCCCCGATGTAATCACAGCTCAAAGCTCAACAAAGAAGCATGACATATGCTGAATTGTATATCACGTCAAAAAGTAGTATGACCGTTTTTCCGAGGCCCATGTCATCGGCTAAAATGCCGCCGCCACCTTGGGCGCGAATTTTCCACAAGAACGCGACGCCTTCGCGCTGGTAGCCCTGCAAATACCTGGACGACGGTACAACAATTGAAACGAAGGTGGAGAATAATGAAGATAAATTCAGCACGTATTTAAGGAGTTTTTCATGACACGAGCAACTTCTACGAAATTTCCACGCTGTTGCTGTGATCAAAACACGTCATGCTACGTCATTACCGGTTCACGCTGCGCGGCACTTCGCCCTCAACCACCGAGCCCGGCGCCCCCAAGGCCCCGCGGGCATGCCCCATTGACCCGCTCGCGCCCGCGCCCAAGTGCGCTCGCTCTACGGTAGCCATGAGTGGCAGCGCACTGGCACTAGGCTCGTAGAAGGGGGCTCCTTGCCCCGACCCGAAGTCAGGAAACAGCGCACCTTGATGGTCGTCGTCATCATGACCACTGCCTCGGCCACCGCCACCAACGCTCTCGTCACTGCCGCTCATGAAGCCGCTCTCAGAAACCCTCCTCTTACTGCTGCTGCTTCCGCGAGACGCCGCTTGGCTCATTGCTTGATCTACGGCCATGGCCATGGGGCCAGCCACCTTGATCCTGCCGCGGCGGTCGCTTTGGTCTGCTCCACTAGTTGGTAGTGGCAGAGCCACCCCGGACAAGGCCAAAAGGCTGGCTTCGGTCAACTGGTCGCTCGTGAGGGCGCCGCGGGACAGAGCGTGTGCGCGCCGCTGCTGGTCGTGGCTGAGCGCGCGAGCTTCGAGCTCCTGGGCATGCGTCAGAGACCCACGTCTCTTGCTGTTACTGCTGCTCCTGTTCGTGTGGCTTCGTTGAGAGGCAGATGCACTTGCTTTGCCAGCTTGCTTCTTGTTCTTGGCTACTTCGGCCGGGAGTGCAACCGTAGTTGTTGGCACGTCCGACCAAAAACCGTCGTCACTGTCACTGCCACCAATAGCGCTGGTTTCTTTTTTGGAAGACTTTGCTCTTATTGAAGAAGAAGAAGAAGACGAATTGGTGGCGGTTGTGGCAGCAGCAGTGGCGTGGTCGTCAACAGCCTCGCGCTCAAAAGGTGACGCTATTGGAAAAGGTGTCAACTGATTGGACTTTCGATCTCGACGCGGCTTAGCCAGGAGATCAGAGGGCGCAGACTGTAAGGGTAAAAGTAAAGAGGAAGCACTGCGCTTGCCTACTACTGAATTACGGTTTGTGGGTTTGGAGTTCCAGGCATCTGCTTTAGCTGATCGAAGGGCAGGTTCCTAGTGGGGAGAGGAGAAGACAGACATCAAGGTAAAACACCTCAGTAGATGGTGCGCTCGCGGAGAAGATTAGAGCATAAACCTCAAAATAGTATCTGTCGAATGGAATGCGAAGACTTTTATGAAATGACGGCAAAACCTCTCTTTCGCTGTCGCTTGAGGCGTGCTCCGAACTTGTGCTACTTCGAGTGCGCTGCAAAGCAGCCGGCGCAGTTGCTGCTACAGGTACTGCTGGCGCTGATTCCAACGGCTGTGCAGACTGAGGAGAACTATCGCCACCCTCAGCATCACTTGTGCCTTCTTCCTCTTCTGAGGAACTATCCAAGAAGCTCCTGTGCCGAGGCTGCGTGCGCTTTGACTTGGTTGATCGGAGCGCCTGCTGGTTGACTGTTCTTCCTGACGGCGCGGCGGTTACAGCTGCCGCAACCTTAACATCAGCTTTACCTGTCGTGGTCGGCACATGGCTAGCAGCTCTCGAAGGCGCGGCGGGCCGGCGTCGACCGTCGTCAGTCTCCGGCGATGATGAAGCCGCCCGCGGGCGTTTCGTAGCAGCGTAATGGCCAGCAGGCCCTCGGGTGAAGGCCGCTCGGGCTGAGGCCGACATAGACGCTGCTCCTCGAGCGTCCTCGTCGCTAGACGACATGGAATCGGCGCGAGTTCGAGCAGGCGCTGACGAAGCGGCTGTAGTAGTTGTCTTGCCCACGGTAGGTTCCTGGTTGCTGTTGTCATCACTATCCGAATAGCTAGCAGGTGCCACCTTCGAGGCCAAATCTAGGCGGCGAGCCCGATCCTTGGCCATCTGCGACCGAACGAAGCGACCACCCTCGTCTTCGCTCGAAAATTCATCGGAGGATTCCACCATTGTGCGTGCGCTCACACCTCGTGGGTTCTATTGATGTCGAACATTCTTTCTACTACAGCTTATCAGCTCCTCGACTCTATCTAGCTAGACTATGTACAATCTGTACAATGTATATAGTACTGTACTGTACAGCACAACACCAGGCCAGGTCCGATTGCTCGATTGAAAACAAGCAAACCTCCTCTGCGGGCGGAAACTCTTCTTTTGAGCTGCACTCTCAGAGCATGGAGGAGCGTACCACTTTGGACCGCTACCATCACTTCCATGGCCACTCGGGCATGTGCGCCTGATTAGCTTCTTAGGTCTAGTTTGCGCTGCTTTGCTTTTCTTCTCTACCTGTTAGTCTTCTAATTCCGGCCCTTC
>Ga0307979_1002242_pt1 | contig 13451 bp, 18 predicted proteins | sample OrgLakmetage1058_FD_201833 | JGI IMG/M metagenome (GOLD analysis project Ga0307979, IMG submission 201833) | Saline water microbial communities from Organic Lake, Antarctica - #1058 | ecosystem: Environmental > Aquatic > Non-marine Saline and Alkaline > Saline | place: Antarctica: Organic Lake...
ACTCGCAGAGGTGATATGGTGGCGGAAGGTATGATGGAGGTTCACACGGCACATGCTACGATGCTACGAGCACACCTGTTATGGAAACTTCGAAGGCGCTTCAATAAATCTTCACGCAAGGACCAAGCTTCATAACCGTAAAGTAAAGTAGGCAAGATAAGAGCCCTGTATACTTCACCCTTAAGTTCTTCCGAAAGATACTTGTCAGCAAAAATGTTTTTTAGGGCGCCAAAAGCAGCCGTCGCTGGGTTCTTCGCTTATCTGGGGTCTAGGATAGCCGCAATAAACCAGACCCACTCACCGACCACCAACAACCAAAAACCAGGGCAAAAATTTTCACTTCCAAACACTCAGCAAAGACACCCCCCTTTAATCCGATGCCGCTCTAGGAGGACTGTATCACCCTCATAGCATCAGGCTGCGATTTCCTTTCGAGAGCCCCGAAAAGACCACCAACCTCCCTTCGATATCCATTGCTGGATATCCACTGCCCGAATGGAGATGCCCACCGGTGACTCTTCCTCGTTGGCCCTCGAGTCTTCTCCTTGAGTCTTGGATAAAGCTCCAGAGTCGGCAGCTTCTAACTCTCTTTCATTTGGCTGATTCGACTTAACTTCGGTGCGTGCACTTTTTGCTGCCAAATCGCCTGTCGCAGCTGTTTTTTCCTTGGATACACTTGGCTCTTTCCACACTTCTTTCCATGCCAGGTCATGTGGGAGGAGGTCCTGAGCGCATAAGTTAGGGGATGTATTAGCGAGGACTCGCCATCGGTCATTTTCGAAACAATCGACAAAGATCAAGAGACCTCTTCAAGCTTACGATAAGCTTTTTCATGTGAATATTTGCGCCATCCGCACGTCTTCCTCAAGTTTTTAAACCCTTTCTCGAGCCACCCCTCACTTCTCCTCCTGTCTCACCCTCATCAACCCTACCTTGAGTTCCAGGAACACCCGCGGTCCTGTGATTAGAGTGACGTCATCACCATCTTTGACCGCCACTCGCTCGCCGGAGCTCCATTCGTCCAGTAAGCACCACAAAACGGCCTTGGACACCGCGATCCGTTGAGTTTCCAGAGATATGGCCTGTTTCCAGGTGAAAGAAAGAGAAGATAAAGAACAGAAGTAAGGGAAAGAATGAGGAGCAAAACAAGTATAGAGAAGCAATAGAAATACAGCGTGCGCTGTATCTCATTTTTCATCGTGTACCTTCGGTGATCCCTTCCATATTGACTCGTATAGGCCGCGTTCTCGCGCTGCAATCATCACCTGGGAGGGTTTGCAGCCACATTTACATTATCAGGTATAAACAGAGAAAGGCAATGGAAAGACCATCGCTATGGGAGTGTACGCCTCGTGTGCGCCCTCGTTGCCTCCCTAATATATATATACATATAATAGTTCACCTCCAGCGCCTCGTCGTGTTTCTGAGCGCTGACGCAAGCTTCTAGCGTAGTTCCGTACAGCTCTTCGCTGGGGCTGATTCCGCGCGACTCCAAACTGCCCAGCAACTTCAAGGCTTCGTCCCACGCCCCGGCTTTGGTGCACACCTGAGAAGAGACCGAGACAGTAATATGAAGGAGGAGAAGGGTGAGGACGAGTACAGGTAGACGTGTGTGGACACGCATAGAAACAGCGAAGGGCAAGAACTACGGTGCGTGAGATTAAGATAAGAACAAGCGCAAGGACCCTCCACTCTAGAGAAGCTTCTCTACGCATGAGATCTAAGATCTCCTTATCATCGTCATACCGCAATGGCGGCGCACAAGCAGTGCACGTCTGGCTTGAGGCCCCGGCTCTCCATCAGCTGGAGCATTTGCAGGGCTTCCGGCCAACGGGCAGGGGTCGCGCCCGCGCTGTGCAACGACCGAGCTCCGCACGCGGTGATGGCAGTGGCAAAAGTGTGGGCGTTCGGAGGCACCTGTGGTAGTTGTGGAGAAAGAAGAATGAGGGCAAATGAATCAAAGGCAGTGTATGAACAAGATAGAGATCAAGGACCATTGAGAAGGATAACTTGTTTGCAAAGCTGTCGAAAACACAACAAGCGTCGTCTTCAACAACCGCATGAGTACTCACCCCTTTCTTTTCCATTTCGTCCATCAGCGCCAGCGCGCCTGCCGCATCCCCGGACCTCTCAAGCGCCGACACCGCCGCAGTGTACGCGTGCACGCTCCTCGGCAAGCCCCTAGCTTCCATCGCCTCCAACAAGCTGAGTGCCGTCTGCGGCTGCCCCCCTTTCCCGCACGCGCTGATCGCCACGGTGAAGGTTACGGCGTTGGGAGCGAGCCCATGCTCCGCCATGGAATCCAACAAGGCCACGGCCGACTCCCACTGCCCTGCTCGCTCGCACGCGGAGATGGCAGAGTTGAAACAGTATATGTTCGGCTGCACCTGTTTTATGCAGGTAAGGGTTGATTGAGAATGAGGATTGGAAAGGTAAGATGTGCATGAAGAAAACTGAAGCAGCAGTACTATTGTAATTGCCTACATGCGATATTCTTCCTTCCTGTTCTTACCCCGCGGCGCTCCATGACATCCAGCAGCTTGAGGGAATACTGCCACTGTTCAGCCTTGGCGCAGGCCGTGATGGCGGCGTTGTAGCACCACGCGTTGGGCTCCACCTGCATACATGTGGGGCACCATAGCCGAAGGAGGAGGCAACAACAGCGATATCAAGGAGCAGGGGCAGTGGTAGGTGGGAGTGAGCGTGTGTGCGTATAATCGGGAGTGTGCGTGTAAAGCTAAACTAGCTTGTGGTACCTGCATGAGGTGCAAGACTTGCAACGCTCGCTGCCACTGCCCCGCTTCTCCACACGCTGATATAACCTGTGGAGTAGAGCGTACGCATGAAAGACGGGAGTAAACGAGTGTTATAGTATGTAAGTATCATAGATGTAGCGTGCGCACACAAAGCACTGACACGTACAAGAGCCCACAACGACAGAAATAGGAGAAGCAACCACCACCACTACTACTACAACTACTACTACTACTAATTACTACTTACGGAAGCATAAGTGACCACATTCGGTTTCAGTTTGCGAACTCGCTGCATGCGCTCAAACACTTCCAGCGCGGCCACCCACTGCTTGGCAGCTCCGCACGCCGCAATCACCGCCGTGTAAATGACCTCATTCGGTGCTACCACATTACTACTTCCTTCTCCCATGCCGTGGCCCTCGGCCTCAGTGACCTTCGCCTCCATCTGGTCTAAGAGCTCGATAGCCCGCTGCCAGTGCCCGCCTGCTCGACAAGCCGCAGCAGCAGCTCCATAAATGAACTGGTTGGGTTCCACTAAACGCTGGCTTTGAAAGCTGTCGAAGAGTTTCAGCGCGTCATTTGATTGGCCAGCACGAGTGCACGCCGTCATCGCCAAATTCAAACAACGGTCAGACGGCCTCAAGGCCTCGCTTGCACCAGTAGCGGCAACGCCGCCACTCTTAGCAGCACCAGCCCTGTCAAGAGCTGCTTCAGCTGTCGGAAACTTGACGCTGGCGCTGTTACTTTGGTGGTGATGAGTACCAGTGAGCATGGTTTCGATCAGGGCTAGAGCAGCATTCGCCTGACTGCTCAGAGAACAAGCCAAAAGCGCCTCTTCATAGCACCGCACGGTTGGTGGAGGCCGCGGCATAAGCGAGGGGGCGTCGCTACTGCTGCGAGGTGGCATTTTTCCCATAGACTCGAGCAGCTCGAGAGTCAGCGCCCATTCCCCGCCTTGCCCGCAGACGTGCATCGTTGCCCCGTAAACCGACGCAGGCAGCGGCTTCCCGCTGTATTGTCCGCTGCTAGCTTCTAACTCAAACTCATTCATCAATAGTATTGCACGACGCCAATTTCGGCCACAGGCAGCAATTGCACTCGTGTAATAAGAGTCGCGCTCCTCAACGTCAGTGAACTGTCGCCGTGGCGGCGAACTCTTCTGTGCCAAGAACGATAACGCGCCGCTACTGCTACTGCGGCGGACTTCGCTCGTGCCGCCGCTACTAGAGGTAATGCTGCTCCTACTATTAGAGCTGCTGTGAGTATTGTCAAGCCCGGAATTGTGGCCGAAGCTGGGAGAGCGTGCCGTATTGGAGGGGCGTTGCCGATTGTCCAAAGGTGCAGATACTGCGTGCACACTACTTAACGGCGTAAGGGCTGCCCACGATTGAGCAGCTGGCCGTAAACTGGACTTCTTTCGAGTATTCCATAGAGGGAGTCGACGAGCTCCCTCACGAATAGTTCTGTTCATGGCGGCTCAAGCTATTGGCACAAAGGGCTAACAACTCAGTACCTGCCGTCAGTCAGAGCCTCGACAGACAGACGTGTGGTCCGAAAAATGACGTGGCTGACATCCTTTTTTCACAAAAAGAGGAGGGAAATTTTTAAAATTCACGTGTTTTGATTCACATTATTTACTTTCTACGATCTGTAATATAAGTAAAGCAAGAACGATCTACCGCAGTTTCTGTATTGTGGTAAGCTTAGTATTATAAAGCTGTTGGCTAGGGTCGGGGTTAAACCAAAGCTCTACGCCACGTGAGAGATTTCCCGCTAGAGGTAGCCGGTGGTCGAATTGGGCACGCATCCGTGGCGGATTTGCCGTCATAACTATTTCAAGATCTTATCATGGAAGACGCCATTGCTGGTATGCGGAGAGATATAAGATATTTCTAGCTGCATAGGAATGACTAGAATCATAAGCACGTAGCAGTGCACTACGCCGAAATTGCTTACTTTTCTATCCTTGCTCTCCTTAGGCCAAGAAAGCAATCCGGTGACTTCATTTGATCCTATGGTGATTCTAAGATCAAGTCCTTGGATGAGTCGCATGCCTTATTTGACACCAGCCCATACTCCTGAGCTTCCAAAAATCGTCGAGCGCATGACTGCGCTGGGCGCTAGTGACTTCACCTGGGCGAGCGATTTCAGCCCCAAGTTTCTGGTTGCCCTCATGCGCCATGGGTTTCTTACCATGGCTATTGAGGTATCTTTTTAACCTCTGTTAAGGGGTGGCTGGAGGAATGCTTGGATAGAAGGCCGTTCTCCCGTCGTATCGAAATATGCACTCCAATTACTTGACTGCACTCTCAAGAAGTTCAGCCCTTTAATATTTGCGGCGCTTTTTCTTTTCTTGTAACTCTCAGGCAGGACCTGGCGGATTAGTTGCGCTTTTACCCAAGTTTCACACGGAGCGCTGCATAGTGAAGCTAGCTGATATCAAAATACAGCGAGGCACGCGCAAGGTTCGCCGTGTTCTTCTTGTGTAGTGATTTTAAATAAATTGAGGTATGAATAGAAACATCTCTTCACGGGACTCTTGCTAGGTGTGAGCACGACTAGTAAAGTGCTAATTGTGTTCTCTGTTTGTCCCCTATTGTAAAGAAAGCGAAGCACTTCCGCTTCTCCACCAACTTGGCTTTCGACGCAGTGATCGACGGCCTCCGAAAACAACACGGCAGTGGTAGGCTACAATGTAACGACTGTACGAACATTTAAATCTTAGTTCACTTGCACTGTTATGGATGTCGTGATTGAATGGGAGCATAGTAGTGACACCACAGGTTTTGCATGACTTGTGTTTTGCACTTCCGACAGATTGCTGGCTATACCCACCGTTAGTCGCCTCCTTGAAGGCGATTGCAACCCACCCGGGGGCTTACGATGACGGCAAGAGCGGCCAAGTGCGCGTGCATTCCCTCGAAATTTGGGAAGCAGTGGGTAAGGAGGCCGTACCTACTACAGAGGGGGGCAGCAATGGCAGCTCTTGTTGTGTGCGCGACGGGTATCGGCTGGTGGCAGGAGAAGTGGGCTACAGCGTGGGGCTGCTCTACACCTCGTTGTCGGGGTTTTGCAGCTCCTCGTCGTCCTCGAGCTCGGGCTCAGTGCAGATGGCGTGCACGGGCGCTCTGTTGGCATCGCGAGGAGCGACTATGTGGTGAGGGTGCTGTGGAACATACGAGATGATGGGATAGAGAAGGGAAGGCTAGGAGATAGTTGTCTTCAAAGTGGGAGAAAAGCTCTGCAGTATTCGCTCGATCAAGTATGCGATATTCAAGCTTTTTTGTATTCAATAGGATTCAAGCAACTTTTTCACATGTGAACCTCACGTTTGTTAACTTCGTTTTCTCAGGGATTTGGGTATGGAATTGCCGTACAAACGAGCTATGGGAGCCAGCCTGTTCCAACGGGCTGATTTCACTCAACTTGTCACTGCTGCTCGCGCCTCCACGGTGCCCCTTGTGTTTTTACCAAACAATGAGAAGGAGGGTGAAGACTCAGCCTCTTCCAGTGCACATTCATCGAACAGTGATGTGAGTGCAGATCGCCATGAGATGGGGGTCTCAGCTGATGCCATCATTCGAGCATTCTTCGCTACTCCTTCTCCCAACATCTCTCAAGCGAAAAGCAGCACACCTGATGAAGCAGCAGCGGTGAGCGTGGCACAAGAAGAGAGCAGAGGCGGTGGAGAGTGCTTAGGAAGGAGTGAGAAGCGAAGTAGTCCGAGTGAAGAAGAAAGTGGCGGTTGTGCTCAGTGCGGAGCCATGGTGGCGAGTCAACAAGGAAACAGCAGCAGTTCAAATGCCCGCCTCTCGGCGTGTGCGCGCTGCAAGAAAGTGTACTACTGCGGCCGGGCATGCCAAGCGGCACACTGGAAAGCAGGCCACAAAAAGACCTGCGTGCTCGCGGATGCATGATTTGGGAGTTCGAGGTCGGCAGACTGCATGGCGGAAGAGCTGCCTTGGTTGTTCGAAGCGTTCCCTATGTCCCGTTCTTTTTTCTCAAAAACTGTATACTCTGCTTTCTATTTATCAGATATAAGCTGATGATAACAGGGCAGAATATTTTGTAATAAATCATGCGCAGGTACTAGTACCCGTGGCTGTGTGTCCGAGCACGAGTCAGATTACCTGTATGTATAGTTATTTAGATGTGACCCATAGGCGCTGTATGTAGGGTACAAATTAAGTTTAGATCTCGCCCACGTGCAACCCACGGGGGCTTAGTTGTCTGGAAAAAGGGGCTGTGGTATTCGAAACCAAGAAGCAACAGTTGTGGGCTATAACTTGATTTTCAAAGAGGCACTTGATTGCATCGACTTTAAGTTTTAAAAACAGAAAATACATAGGCCTCCGAAGCACCAAAATTCTGTACATGTGTGAAGTGGTAGTTGTCTTCAAGGGAAGGCTCGTCTTTCTTGCTAGTGATATACCGCCGCTGCGGCGAGATCTAGAGTTGCGTGGTGTGGAGAGTTCATTTCGGGCACCATCGAACACAATCGAAATTCAGAGTTGGCGACCCGAGATATTTCGAGAGATCCAGTTGTCTGGAGTGTTGACCTAGTTGCCTGGTGGGAGATGTATCGATAACTGCTTCGTAGCTGCTCTTTACAACCCATCTTTTCTTTAGTGGTAGACTGCTTCTTGCACGATTTCGGACATGGTGTAGCTGGTCTTGCTGTAACCCGGGTCGTTGACGGAAAAGACACCGTTGCCCAAGCAGCCGGTCAAGAGCACCCAGTGAGCGCCGCCGTTCACGTTGGCAATGATGCCGTGGTTTTGGGACAGGCCGTCGCAGATGGCCGACTCATCCGCCTGTAGTTCATACATAGCTCATGAAATTTAACAAAGGATGGTGGCACCCGAAGCGAATACTTGGTAAAATTGAATCATGCGAGGCAGAAAAAAAATGGACTAACCGTTTCGATGCCTTGGAAAGAAGACACGCCGAATGCATCGACGGAAGCCCACACAATGAGGCAGCCCGAGGCATAGCCCCCGTTGGAAGTGAGCCACGAGTCGAGGCTAGACGGATTCACGCTCACGCCCTTGGTCGCAAGCATCATCGCAACCGACGTCATCGCACAGCCCGCAGAGCAAATCGTGTCGCCGCTGCACGTCCCAAGCTCTTGCGAGCTCCACTGAAGAAGGGATCGAAAAGGGTGTGAGGTTATAGTGCGCACCAAATCAGCCCTCGGACCGAGAAAATCCAGGTTCCAGAAGAAAAAAAGGAAGTACCCGCCTTATCCATCACGACCCCCGCTCGCATTTCTAATTCCCTCACTGCCCCCCCCTTGTCCTGCCCTGTGCTCTCCCCCATTTTTTTATTCCCCTTCAAGATGTTCTAATCATTTGAAATCATTTCAGTGGTGCATGGATATCCCAGAGTCCAACCTGAGAATCGCATTGGCTGTAGTACACCCAGCTTGAAGTGGCGCCATTTGGCTTCGCGTCAAGGTGCGTTGGCGCCGCGGAAATGTTCATCTTGTTGGTATCAATGAGGGAAAGATCATATTTCAGGTCAGGCCCTGGGACGACCGCAGCAGCAGCCGCTGCCACGAAAAGACTCGACACAAGGAGAGAAAGAGGCATTTTTTTATGAAGAATAAGAATGCAGGTGCAAGGCCCTTGCTTGGCCAGTGTCTGAAGATTCTGAGTTCCGAATTTCTGAACCGTTCTTTATAAAAAATCCCCCTTATGGGGTGTTATGTCTTTGGTTACTTTCTGAGACAGGCCCCGAAGGGCCGGAATTAGAAGACGACTAACTGGTAGAGAAGAAAAGCAAAGCAGCGCAAACTAATCCTAAGAAGCTAATAAGGCGCACATGCCCGAGTGGCCATGGAAGTGATGGTAGCGGTCCAAAGTGGCACGCTCCTTCATGCTCTGACAGTGCCGCTCAAAAGAAGAGCTTTTCTTCTCTACCTGTTAGTCTTCTAATTCCGGCCCTTCGGGGCCTGTCTCAAAAGAAGAGTTACTTTCTACTTTCTTTTTCTTTTTGACATTTTTGACACTGACCCCAAGGAAGGGGCAAAATCAGAAGGCTACAACCACGGGTAATTAAGTAGAACTAACCCTAGTTCTAATTACCCTTGCTACAACGCCGGCAGAGAAGGACTGTGGAGCAACTATACTAGAAGGGGGGCCTCTAAAAGCGCACAAGCCGGAGTGGCCATGGAAGTGATGGAAACGGTCCAAAGTGGCCCGCTCTTCCACGCCCTGGGAATCTTGCAAAGAAGAGGAGTTCCCACTTGTTTTTGTTGTCCTCGATTCGTGGTCCTTGTCCACGGACCTCAAAGAGGCGAAAGCGAGTAAGCGAGAGATAGGACCGAGAACCCACGTAGATAGAATTAAGAGCCACCCGAAACTGCTTCCACCCCTGCGTGTATCATCTTATTCCTCTCCTTGAACCCTTCCCTCGGGTAGCAAGCTCGAACCAGTCGCTGGATACCATAAGAGGGCTTAATCCCAACGAAGCGAACATGTGACTAGGTTCTCCGGTTCTGAACAAATATCCAGAGCACATCAGTTTACTATGGTGGCTGCGTCCCTTCTCGTACACTCAAAGTTTTAGTCTGCTAAGCGAGTTGTACGTCTTGCCCCGCGCCCTCTCGTGCTCCTCTTATAGTGTGCGTAGAAATAGTTCCACTCCACCGTTGTGGGCTTATGTGTTAGTATGGAGAAAGTCGCCCTAAGTCGCTAGAAATCAGACCTCTTTCTGATCCTCTTATACGAAGTCTTGGGCACTCGAAATAATACAAATCTAACTGACACGAAAGCCAAATGCTTCGGGTAGAGTATAAGCGCGTCTTTCGTTGCACGCGAGGTAGCTCCCTAGCCCCTACTTTCACTCCTCACCCCTAAAACCTGCCCACGTGATGCGAACTCGGTTAGTAGTCAACTCTAGCGCTGAACTATGCTTCTTAGCGCATGGAATTGAGTACGGCAACTGACTTGAAAAGACTCCCTTATGGCTCATGGTGGCGATGGAAACCCTAACCACCAAGGCACACAGGCGCACATGAGACGGGGCGTGTGCTATAAGCAGGGGGCGAAAGGCCGTACTAGTTTGAGTTAGTTGGTTAGAGTTGTACACAAAGGTAGTCAAACACACAGCAACACACTGACGTTGCCGGTTCAACAACCGAACACATAACACCAGCTGACACCAGCTGGTCTATCCCTGCGGTGCTTCTTGCGATATCTCGGTGTATTCCTGCCCTCTAGCAAAAGCGTCGGTACGCCACATGCGCACCGTACTCGAGCGCACGAAAATAATGGGGATTCACCGCGGTGGCGATTGGCCTTTGGTCTATCAATCCTTGGAAATTCTCCAATTGCCAAGTAAGTAGTTATGAAGGTTTATAACACCTACACGGATATGGTATCGAAAAAGGATCAACACAGATATATCCCACTTCCATTCAAACACGAGCGGATTTAGATTGTGCAAGGCACAAAGCACGGAACAGTTCCGAAAGCCGAAAAATAGTAAACGCTACGACTCTGGCACCAATTTCGGCCACGTGTCAGGAGATGGGTTTGCCTTAATGGCGCAACTTGCCTATCGCTTTGCTTTTGGCTCGTATACTGGAGCTGAACTGCGCGTGTGCATATTCATATCCTTATCTCCCCTATTATTCGGTCATGGCGGTGGGGCGTCCCTGCGTGGCAGCGGAGCGGTCTTTGTTCCACGCCGTGCCCTTGTCCGACGAGATGCACGCCGCCTATGGTTGAGGCAACAGACATCATCAGGAAGACATACCATGAGCAGAGGGGGATTCAGAGAAGGTGAGTGCGCGGCCTACAGACTTCAAACCTTCTTCCCTGAGCCACCACACTAAGATGTACTTAACGTTGAAATATAAACTCCTTGTTGTGCCAAGTGCTTTCGTTCCTCCATATCAAGCAGCATCGCGTACATCTCGACTTCTCTATTTGTTGGCCCTAACTAGCCCAAAGAATTACCTTGCCAATGTACGGGAAGTCTTCAAGAGTAGATGCCTTGATGAGGAAGTCAGCCACGTCAGCACGAGCAATCGAGCCCGCCTAGGAGTCAGAGAAAACAGAATGGACGAGATTGTGCCATCATGATTAGGTCTTTGAAGGAGACAACGACATCCGCACAGCAGTGCTTGATGATTGCCAACAACCGTATTCATAGGCGGCGAAAGAGAGCACAGAAGCCCCTTCTTAACCCAGTCTCTCTTCTATCTTCCACTCCTCAACCCTCCCCCCCCCTTGCACATGAATGACTATCGCTGTACCTCTCCAGTGAGCACGTTGATCACGCCGTTCGGGGGCTCCAGAGTTAGCCCCCCCGGCCGCACAATGGTGAACTCGAGATCTTTGCCAGGGCCAGTGGGAGACATGAAGAGCGCCTCTGCGGAGGGAAAAAGAGGGAGAATTCAATGAGAATGAACAGGTAAGGGTGCAAAAGAGTGAGAAGAGAGAGAGGTCAAAGTCTGAGTAAAAGTAAAAGAATGCTCTTCAACGCAAACACTTGCAATATCTGTAAAGAATATCTGTGTAATCGAGGAGTAGCTGCAAGCACACCTTGGTTGTTCTTGTCGGTAAAGATGGACTTCATCACCTGAAATAAAGAATGAAACAAAACGTAAGGGCAGGACCACTTGTAATAGTGTGAGGCAACACGAGAAGTATTGAAAGTATTCGAAGTTTCAACACACATAAAATCATCCTGCCGTTTTGTACGATTCTGTAGCACACACGGCAAGGTGGCATACCGTGTTCATGAGGATTTTGAACATGAAGGGGGCCTGGCTTTCGCTGTCGCCTGCGCCGATGGAAGTCACCACCACTACGCGCTTCACGCCGTACTTCTTGCACGCCTTTCGCAACCAAATGAGAAGAAGGTGGTGGGCAGGTGGGCTCATAACACAACGAAAGATGGTGGGCTGGCGCAGAAGCACACTTGTGTTGCAGTGATAGGACGCAGACGCCTTCCACGTTTCCAGCCTACTATGGGAGGGTCCTACATCTACTTTATAAAAAAAAACTGTCATTCAGGCCCAACTCCCCTCATTCCCCAAGGACTCAATCTACTCCAGTCTTGCAGCCGTTACCTCGATGACACAAGTAGTGCCGTCCGTGCACATGGTCTTCCCCACGTCGGCGGTTTTGCCACCCAGAGTCACCACAGCAGCGGTAATGTCACCGCTCTCGAACACCTTTATTAAGACGATGCAAGCACGTAGAACACTTTCATTGAGTAATCGTTGATAGGTTCGAAAAAGTCGAGACCCAGAATGCGACAGTTCATGAACACTACAGAAGTTCACATTACAAGCTTATCTATCACGCCCACTCTGCACTACACAACATTTGAATAGTAATAGAAAGAATACATCTATACCGCATCGACGTCGGCTTGTTTGGTCACGTCGCCTTCGGTCACGCGGGCCCCCTCGAGTGGCAGACCCGCCTGAGCCCCGCCTGAGCCCGGAGGCACCAGCAGCCGCGCCTTGTTGCGCACTAAGCACGATACAGGGTTGCCCTTGGCCAACTCTTGAAAGACCACCTTGATGTTGATTGAATAATTTCAATATTGAGACATTGAGGTGTCAGAGGGATGTGGAAGAAGGTGGGGAGATGCACTGAATGAATAGTATGGTAGGAACCATAAGTTCGTAAGTGGAATTCAAAGGGCTTTCCAATAAGTCGAATTTATAGTAGCGTTTTTTCACATGGCTACAGCAATTATCATAGTCAATCAATGTATTCCTGGCTCTAGCACAGCACTTTTCAGTACTCACTTCCGACCCGACGCCACCAGATCCACCGAAGACGGCGATCGCATTGTTCGGCAGCATCCGTGGAGCGGCATAGCGCCGACTAGCGGGCATCCAAGCCTCAGCACCGGCTAGCAGGAGGATCGAGAGCACAAGTTTCATAGTGAGTGTTTCGTTGCCTTTGAACTGCGTGCTGAGTGTATGACTAGTAGGTCGAGCTATCCTTCACTTAGGAGCTGATGCGCTGGTGAGCTGATGATGCAGACTGTCAATTGTCAAGTCGATGACCGATGACACGACGACATCAAAAAATGCGGCGAAGACTACTTTGTAGTTCTCCCCTGTAGTCATCCTCAGTCCTCACCGTTCCTGAGATCCAGACGATTCTCTTCCTAGCAAGCTAGCTAGTGTATAATCCTTCATGATATCACACGAATTTTGGAACAAAGATCACTCGGTGGTGTACATGTAGGCCTGGAAAAGGGTTTAGCGGTTCAATACAGGTGATATCATTGTAGTATAACCCTCCTCACAAGTCGCTGGAGTGCTCGGAGTGCAATCACAAGCACTAACCTGAACCTGCGAGCTTTGAGCCTACGAGCTCTGAGTTCTAAGCCTACGAGTGCCTGTTGTCCGAGATGAGCGTATCGCCGCCTCTCTTTATCTCACACGAAGGAACTCAATAACACAACGAAGTGCTTAAGTACGTAGTCTAGTCTAGTCTAGTCTAGCTAATACTCTCCCAAAAACAAAGAAAGGCAAGTACACAGCAGTCACAGAGGCACATAAAGAATGCACTTGAGCTGCATATGCGCTAGCGAATTCGCTCCCGAAGATCAATTAAGGCTCCAACTGGCGCCTTTCCTCCGAACAAGTCGGCGGGACTGAGTGCTCGTTCGTGTGTCACATCCCAGGTCCACGAGGCAATTCTACGGGCTATTTTTTTG
>Ga0307979_1002243_pt1 | contig 13450 bp, 21 predicted proteins | sample OrgLakmetage1058_FD_201833 | JGI IMG/M metagenome (GOLD analysis project Ga0307979, IMG submission 201833) | Saline water microbial communities from Organic Lake, Antarctica - #1058 | ecosystem: Environmental > Aquatic > Non-marine Saline and Alkaline > Saline | place: Antarctica: Organic Lake...
AGCTACACTCCCTGATTTTAAGAAGTTATGATCCAACATCTACCTGGCCTTGATCTGGAACCATATCACTCCCCAGATAAGTTGGTTCATAAGTTTACAACCAACATTTAAGAATAGGGGAGATTTACTGGCTCCCTACATCACACCAAATTCATGTTGCCCGGTCCTGAATCAACTGACTATAATTCCATGGAATTATAAGAGACGAACCAAGCAAACTGGATCCTTCAACATGTTGCTCAAAATGTTCAGAGGTGACTTGGTTCGGGTAGGCCTTGAAGTTTTACGCTAGCGAACCCCAAACTCGGACGCTGACGTAAACTGTGAATTGCAGGCTACTGATCCTCAACACGAAGGAGATCAGCTACGTCGAAGTGGAAAGATGCAACGATGCTCTGAGCGTTGAGCGCAAAGGGAGAAAATACCCCGCAGATCGCCACAGAGGCAGCCACAGAGCCACTAGGGCATCAAATAGACACCGGACGTGGACGGGGTAGGGAATGGGGTTGAGGTGCCCTTAGAGGCCATCACAGGCCGCCGGAGACTCCCAAAGCGTAGATGGCATGGTTCACTCTGGTTCACTGGTTCGGCGGGTTCTGGAAAAAGCTGTTTGGTAACTAATAACGATCTTCTGTTGGAGTTGGCTAAGGGCCACTTCATCCGGCACAGCCGCGATCTGGAAACGGGTGGTTGGGATGAATCGAGAAGCCCCTGTGACGCGCTCTGGGGCTGCCTGACGGCCTGTGGTGGAGCAAGAGTCATCTGGGTGCGGCGGTCGATCTTGGCTCGATCTTGATTCTTCAGAAAGGTCAGATCAATCAAACCTCCGCCACTCAGATCCTACGGGCCTCGATTTTTGTTACGAAAGACGCTTGAAGCGCGCTGCTTGCATCACGGTACGCGCGCCGCATGATGGAACCAACCAGATGAGCCAGATCCTCCCTTAAATGAGGCCGCTCTTGGTCCCAAAATTCCTGACGACGGATAGAGTTATATAGAGTTACAGGATTCTTAGAGACACATAACTATTTAATAAAAAAGGAAGAATCTGGACTCCTTTCCAAAATTGGTGTGTGAAGTGACGAAAGACGGTGTGTGAAGTGACGAATGTGGGTGTGTGAAGTGACGAATGGGTTGCAGAGTTATCCACATGCTGGGAAGGTGTATGAAATGACGAACTCTCAGCCAAAGGACGGTGTGTGAAATGACGAAGAAAAGCGCTGCTCTGCCTTTCCGCTCGCCACTTTTGCCAGATAGGCATCCGCAGCGTGATCTCTTTGTCTGTGATATATTGGACGCCATGCCTAAGGCTGACATGGCGTCAATGGAACACCCAGTATTTTCTCTTTCTACTAAGCCTGACATGGGGATACGTCGCTATGAGCGCGGTGAGAGTTGGATACAGATCGCGCCATCCCGTCATGGATTAGCAACCGTGCATGATCGAGACGTCTTGATCTATTGTATTAGCCAATGCATGGTTTCCAGTTCCGTGGCATGAGCTCATCGATACGATTAATTTTGTGATCTGCGACGTGTGTGAGGACCCAAGTGAGCCATGCTTCTGGATCCACATTGTTCATCTTTGCAGTCTCGATAAGGGTGTAGGCAGTTGCGGCGGCTTTAGGCACACCGAACGCTTACCTTCATCCGGCACAGCCGTCCCTCAGGTTGGCTCAACAAACGCTCCTCTATGGCTGGTTCATCCCGCCAGCCCCAGAACCAGCGCCAGCAATCTGTTCACACTGACCATTGATGCGTCATCGAGGTGGCCAAAGGCGGCTCCGATCTTGTCAACCTTCACTGTCATGGGCTTGTCCATCATGATTTGTGACGCCATGCGCAATCCATTGGCGGGCGATGGCTCTACCGTGGGCCGCAAGAGCGGTGCATCGACCAGCGTGGATGTGATCGGCAAAATAACAACCGATCCCAGATCGGCAAACTGGTCAGACTGAATGATAAGTGCCGGGCGCGGCTTTCCGTAGTCGCCTTGCAGTGCAACCGTCACAAGGTCACCACGCCTCACTTCCATTCGTCCAAGTCAGCAAGGGCGGCATCCATGAAGTCTGAAAGTTCCGTGTTGAGCTGGTCTGCCTGCGTCACCAGGGCGGACTGGCGGCGGCACTCTGCGGCGAAGCCAGGATGGCGGGTGTCTGGCACCCAGATTTGCACAGGGCGTAGCCCTGCGGCCCGCAAGGCTTCGCGGCGCTTCTGGACACGTTCTGAAACGGGCGTTGGCATGGCGTCCTCCTTTTCGTTACATGTAACAAATGGAGGGGGATATTTCAACCTTCGTTATAGGGCTGAAAAGCCTTGCAACATGTTCAGAAAAGGCTCGTTTTGGAGCGGCTTATCGGCACCGCTATGCCTGCTTTTTAGGTCGCCCACCCTTGGCACCATTGGCGCGGGCGGCAGCCGCTTTTGCGGGTGTCGTTGATCGCCCCGCCTGCCGTGCCATTGCCTTGCTCATCCAGTCTCTGGTCCCGAACACACCGGCCACCAGCGCAGGCACGTAAAGGTCCGCGTCCAGCTTGGGCCAGTGCAGGTTGAAGCCCACACCATCAACCTCGATAGTGTCGAGATCCTCTGGGCTGGCATCGCTTAGGTCCTGCACAAGATGTGATGGAAACACATAGGTGCAGCCGTTCATCAGATCGACGGTGACGCGACCTGTTTTGCGGTTGTAGCGGGCCGCCGTTGCGCGAGGTTCGGTTTCCAGCGCGACGCGCCCGCGGGCTTCTGCCGATTCAAATTGTGCATCAGTTAGATTGTCCATGAATACGCTCCCATTCCTGCAAAAACTCGTCGCGGCGCTTGATCACGTCTGCCATCAGTCGTCGCTGGTCAGATTGCTTGATACCGATAAAATAGACGGTCTCAGGTTTGCCATCAGGTCCCGACAGGTTGACTTCGCCTGCCCCGATCCGGTGATGTGGATATGTGCTGGTTCGTGATCTGCCGTGTAGATGACGAACCTGAATCCGTAAGCGCGATGAATGACAACCATGCTGCCAAAATAACCCAACAGTTGGGTTTTTCAAGCGCGTAACGCAGCGAGCGGCAGATTTGATCGGCGATTGCCAGAAACGCTGGTTTTTGGAACGGCTGATTTCGGTATGGAAGACGGTCAGGGGCGCTCAAGAAAGAGCGATTCAAGGACGTATGGTCTTGCGTCTTGATTTATTTATTGTAGTAACATAAATTATGGATATTGAATACTCTCCTATCAAGCGCGATGCCACACTTGCAGAGCGCGGATTGGACATGGCCCGAGCTGCTGAAATCTTCGGCGGTGCCACCCTGACCGTTGAGGACGACCGGGAGGATTACGGTGAGACCTGTCTGATCACAATTGGCATTCTGGAAAGCAGTATGGTGGTGATAGTTTGGACGTAACGCGGTGCAGCACGCCGCATTATCAGTTTGAGGAAAGCCAATGAGCGAGAACAAAAAGCATATGCAGGCCGCTTCTGATGATGATGCACCGGATTTGTCTGCGCCCTACTGGGTCGACAAGTTTGCCAGCGCGTCCGTGAAACGTGGGCGCCCAAAGGCAGATGTTACAAAGGTATCAATTACGATCCGTTTGGACCCAGACATTATCGAGGCGTTTAAGGCAGACGGATCGGGCTGGCAAAGCCGGATCAACGATGCGTTGCGTAAGGCCGCTGGGCTGTAAGTGCATTTGTGCATCGCGCACGCAGGTCGCACGCCTTACAGGCTTTTGTGTTCACAAAGCCGATGGCATCATTGTCGCGGATCTTACTCTTGTATTTTGGTTCCAGCTTTTGGCCGCCAAGACAGATCAAAACGTCAGCATCATAGCGGAACTACTCTTTTGTGAAGAAGCCGTTTTTGACGGCAGAGCCGCGTAGCGACTTGGGAACATAGGGCGTCAGCTGAGAGCGCCATGGCCGGAATCCGGCACGACCTCGACAACGAACGCGCAAAGCTCTCACAGGCCGCTGGAGAGGCCTGCGAGTGCGGGCAGTTTCCAAGCATCTATTGTGGCACCACAGGCGGACAGGTGGTCGAGCAGGACAACGGGTCCAGTTATTGCGCCATCTGGGTCAACAGATCGGAGCAGTGAAAATTCAGTCAGGCTACGTGTTGGCTATCAGAGATTGAGAGTTGCGTCCTGCCGCTGGTGCAGCACACGGATCACCTCGATCTGGTCGCCACTGTCGCGGAAATAAATCATATGTGATCCGACCGGGCATTTCAAATAGTCGGGGCGCACATCGACTTCCCGGCCCCTTTTGGTGCCAGATACCAACCCCTCGAACGTCGCAATCAAATCACGGTGATAGCTGTCAGCCTGCGCAAGTGACCAGTTCTGAAACGTGTAGAACCAGATTTCTTCAAGGTCGATTTCAGCCAGTGGCGACAGCGCGTAGGATTTACCTTGCATGTTTGGCAGCGTGCTTCGCGTGCATACGGCTCAAGAAGGCCTCACTGTCGAAAGAGCGCGGTGTTCCTGACTGTTCCCCAGCAATCAGCGCATCCTGCAAAGCGCGGACTTTGGTTTCGTGTTCTTCGAGAAGTCTTAACCCCGCCCGCACAACATCGCTTGCAGAGCCGTAACGACCAGCTTCCACTTGCTCACTGATGAAACAGGAAAAATGATCTCCAAGGGTCACTGACGTATTGCGTGGCACGATAGCATCCTTTTCTAAGCAAACCCAACATGTACCAATAAGTAATACAGTGCAACTCTGTCGTTTCAACCACCGTTGGGTTTCGAAAGGACCAAGCTTTAGTTCAGCCATGCCTCGGTTTAAATAATCTCGCCCGCCGCAGCGTTGATGATCTTCCGCAGAGATGTCATTGCAGCATCATGGCTGACCGTCCGGCTTGCTTTGATATCCGCAAGCCCACGCTCGATCCCTTCGATGATGGCTTCCTTTGACTTGAGGTGGGGTGCTGTCGGGGCGTTGGGCGTCATTTCATCGTCTCCCATGGGTTGATGATATGCACCCTTGTTGGCTCAAATTCTGCAACATTGCGTGTGACGATGGGCATGGCGTGGGTAATCCCTGTAGCTGCGATGAGAGCGTCACGTTCACTGCGCGGGCCAAGGACGTGCAGTGCGGCGCAGCAGAGCGCCACAGGGCCATCTACGGGCAGGACGCGACCCTTGAAGGGGGTAAGTACCCTATTGTCTATCCACGCCCTCAGAACGGCTCTCTGAGCGTTATCGCGCTTCTCAATCTGCCTAACACCCATCTCTAATTCAAGTAGCGTGATGGCGGACAGAAATAACGTTGATGGCTCTTAAGCCGCCGCCGATGCGGTAACATTGGTATCTGCCTTGCCAGCTTTCGCTTTGCGCAATTCAGACACCACGTTCGTATCAAGGATGAACATCAGGTCAGATCAACTGAACGGGTCAGGCCACCCAAACGAGGGGGCTCAAAGAAAACATCCGCTGCTTCTGAATCAGCTAACAGCTCGAGAATGCTTTCTTGCGACCCTACAAGCTGCCTGTAGGCTTCGATGCTGAGCAACACATGCGCTGGTCGTCCACGGTCTGTGATGAACACAGGTCCGTCCTCAGACGCTCGTTTCGCATCGCTCACATCTTGATTGAACGTCCGGCTGTTGATCGTCGTCATTCCCATGGCTTGCATCCTTCTAAGCTTACCGTACGTAGATGCGTTGCTACATACGATGAGCTCGTCAATCTCACTATCTATCAGACAGAAAATTCGACAGTTTTTGACTGTGCTGGACCTCGCTACACCCTTTCTCAGCAGTTCTTTGATGTGAGCTTAAGGCTTGCCTTCAAGTTATCCACAGGCCTGCGTCTAAGTTTGTGTGTGTTAAATATGTGTTAATAGTGTGTTACGTCAAAAAAATGACCTGTAACAGTCTGTTATTAAATGGTATTTTAGACCCCCCCGTGTGTGAAATCACGAAAGAACGTGTGTGAAATCACGAAAGAACGTGTGTGAAATCACGAAAGACAGCTCGGTGTGTGTGTGAAATCACGAAGTGCTTGACGAGTGTGTGTGAAATCACGATTGTCAGCTCATGGTGTGTGAACTCACGAAAGATAACCGGTCCCCTCTCCTTCCCGATCGTCAGGATCAGAAGGATTTTTTCGTGTGCGATATTTTCGACGCGGTTCCAAAGGGTGACATGGCGTCTATGGCGCACCCGATCTTCTCACTATCGACCAAGCCAGACCATCATCCGCGGCGCTACGAGGACGAAAGTGGCAAGAATTATGTTGAGGTCCGTCCTTCTTCTGATGGCCTAGCGACGATCCATGACCGCGACATTTTGATTTACTGCATTAGTCAGGTTATCGCAGCGCTGAATGAAGGGCGGGAAGTACAGCGGGTCGTGCGGCTGAAAGCCTATGATCTGCTCAAGGCCACGAACCGAGTGACGGACGGACGTGGGTACAAAGCGCTACGCGCATCCCTTATTCGCCTTCAGGGCACTCAAATTGAAACGAACATCAGCACAGGCGGCACCGAACAACTCGACATTTTCAGCATCATCAACCGCGCTCGTATCATTCGGGAAACACGAGATGGCCGGATGCAGGAAATCGAGATTGAGCTGTCGGACTGGGTCTTCAACGCGATCCGTGCGCATGAAGTGCTGACGCTACATCGCAATTACTTCCGCCTGAGAAAGCCGCTAGAGCGCCGTCTCTATGAACTGGCTCGCAAGCATTGTGGCCGCCAGAAACAATGGAGGATTGGCCTCCCTGCCCTGCAGCGGAAATGCGGCTCGTTATCGACGAGACGCGAGTTCCGCCGTCTAATAGGTGCAATCGTCGACCAGAACAAAACTCACGCTCACATGCCGGATTATGCGCTGCATATGGAGGGCGAGATAATCATCTTCGAGAATCGTGGAGCCATGGATTCCCTTGCGAGTGATGTCATCTGTGATCAGATCAGACTCAGTAGCGACGCTCATGAAAAAGCCCGCGCTGCGGCACCAGGCTGGGACGTGCACTATCTGGAACAGACTTGGCGGAGCTGGATGGCGGATGGCAGCCTCGATGCCCCGCGTGATCCTGAGAAAGCCTTCATCGGATTTTGCTCTAAATGGTTCGAAAAGCGCGGGCGCCCTTAGGAGTTGTCGTTCTCGCGGTTTGCTTTGTAAAGCATCCATGCTTCTTCGATGAGTACACCCTGCTGGACACCGCGCTCAGAGGCCTCCATGGAAATCTCACGCGCCACATCTGGCATGACCTTAGCATGGACCTGACCTGTGCGCGGACTGGGTTTGCGGCCCCGGCGCTTTTGTGCAGCACGTTCAACAAAGCCGTGTTTTTCAGCAGCTTCATCCGTGCGGGCCAGTGTCTGTGGACTGCTATCCTTTGGCCGACTGCGCAATTTTTCAGGGTTGAGTGAAATGCTGAACGGGTTGGATTCGGTCAACTTACATTTCTCCAGTGAGACGCTTGTAGACTTGCATTGCAAAAGCATGGGCATTGTCGCGCGCACCTTGCATATTGCCCTGCGGAGGCATTGAATGGAGGTCTCCGCCAAAGGCGAAAAGACCTGAAAAAGCAGCGCGTTCCATCAAAGGTGGATCGATCACATCGACGCCTTGTTCTTTCAAAGAAATGGCAATGCCCTTGTGCTGTTTAGACTGGATTGCCTTGGTCATGGTGAAAACCACAGCGTGAGGAATGGCGCGGTCAAGCGCCTCCTCTTCCTCGGCGATCAGCTGCAAGGCACGCGCGCCGATGGTGGCGTCAAGCGTGGTGGCACGCATCGGGGTTAGTACCAGATCGGCCTGGCTAATGGCGCGTGAAACCAGCCGTGAGGCGACGCCCTCAAGATCCACAATCACCAGCCGACCGTCGCTGTCATGGGCCTTGATTGTGCGCACGATATCACCCTCGGAAATGTCCGAAAGTACAGCGATCCCCTCCGGCAGATCGGCTCGGTCAGCCCAGATCGTCAGCGACTGATTAGGGTCACAATCCAGCATGGTGACCGGCACGCCTCCGCGAGCAAGTTCGGTGCCTAAAAGTACGGCGGTGGTTGATTTTCCGGCCCCTCCCTTGGGAGAAGCGACAACGATGGTGGGCATGGGTGGTCCTGCTCGCTTATTACTTACCGGATTTTTATGGTAACCGGATAATTGCAAATATCCAATAGTCTTAAATATCCGGTATGTTTAAATATCCGGTAAGTTTAAATATCTGGTGAATTACGGCTGTCCGTAGTCAGAGTTTGAGAACCAATGGCAGCGTAATTTAGGCGAGAATCTGGCTCATCTGGTTGGTTCCATCATGCGGCGCGCGTACTGTGATGCAAGCAGCGCGCTTCAAGCGTCTTTCGTTTGCCCCTTTCTCTTTGCTGTAGAATGGCTTTGTCACGGCCAAGGTAGACGTCGGATGGTGTTACGTTCTTCAGGCTCTCATGATATCGCTGATGGTTGTAGTGGTGGACGAAGGCTTCGATTTGGGCTTCGAAATGCCCCCGGCAAGAAGTGGTTTTCCAGCAAGATGCGGTTTTCAGGGTTTGATGCCAGCGCTTGATCTTGCCCTGTATTTTGGGGTGATAGGGCGCACCACGGCTGTGCTTCATGCCTTTGTCTTGCAGCCATTCAGCCATTCAGTCAGATTGCCTGAGAAGTAACTGGATCCTTTTTAAGCCACAATCTGCTCCCTTTTTACACTGCGATTGACAACCGGGTCGACGATCTGTTGCTGTGGGAAACTGCGCAACGGGGCGGTCAGATTGGACGCTTATGCAGTATGGGGCCCTAGATGTTGTATAAAGTGTGCTAACATACCGTATCTCCAGCCTTTTAGGGGATGGAAAATGGTGGAAAATCTTAGTGTAGGCTTGTCAAATCGACAAAATCAGCCATGATTTTGCACTATGTTCATAACATTTTGGACACAATTACGCCTCACGAGCAGCGCGGCAGCAAGGTTCTACGTTTACCTTTCGGCAAGCGGCATAGAGGCCACCAACGGAAGCAGAATTGGCCCATTTAAAAGAGAGAAAACCTGCCCTACTTTTTCAGACTGCACTCGTTGGGTGAGATTTCTGAAAAGGTAAGCTGTTCAAAGATTTAGAGATTATCTAGCGTTTGATTTAGTGGATAAAATACATGATTTAGTGTCATCCTTGGGCGGCTCCGGTTTCGCTAAGAATATCTCGAGCCACGTCTTTCCAAGGGCGCAGTTCAGGCCTGGCCGTCTTGAGCCGCGCCTTGAGCGCGCTGTATCTTTCGGGCTCAGATTGCAGCCTGTCAACCAGTCCTGACAGCGCTTGCGGATCATCAGGATCAAAATATTCAGCCAGATCACCACCCACCTCTTTCAACGCGGTTGCGGTCGAGGCTAGTCCTGGGGTGCCTAACCAAAGCGCTTCACCCAGCGGCAGGCCCCAGCCTTCCATGCGGCTAGGAATAACTAGGGCCAGTGCATGTTCGTAAAGCCTACGCAGCTCGGCGTGGTTGGGATTGAGTACTACATGAATACGGGAGCGGATCGGGTCGAAGCGTGATTGCTTGATATACTTTTCCGTCCGCTTGCGCCGAGCTCCAGCCAGCACAAATGGCGGTACTGAACAATGCGTCTCGTGCAGATGCATCATCGCGTCCAGTATGCATTCGAGGTTCTTGCGGCCAGTCATGGTGCCGATAGAAAGCAGATAGGGTTCTGCTGGGCCGGTCTGTACTACGGGCTCATCCGTCAGGCGCAGCTCATGGCTGAGTGGCACTGCAATCACCTGCGGGGTAGGGGGCAGATGGCCAGAAGCCGAGAGCCTTTCGATCTCAGATTTGGTGAATGCGGAGTTTGATAGAATGCGCTCCGCATGACTTATCACGATGCAATTGTCATAAATGAAGTTGGCGGTGAACGTGCGCTGTCTTAGGTGTGCAGATCCATAGAGAGGAAACATGTCGTGCAAGAGCGGGTTTAATCTGATGCTGACTCCGGCTCGATCCATCGCAATCAGGTAATCAGCCATGATCTTGGGTCGCCCCAGAGACACCAATATCTGCCCATCCAAATTGGTGTCCTTAACCATGCCCGCAGGGACATTGCGCCAGCGCCGAAGGTTCACTTTTCGCACGCCCCATTGTACGATCGGATAGATCAAGTCGCGCAGCCAGTTCGGTTGGGGAAAGCCATAGCGCATCCGCTTTGGCGTGGCCGAGCGTGGCAACCCAAGATCAAGAATTCCCGTGGGTGAGAGCGCACCAATGCGCGGGGTCACTTCGAAGAAGCGTTCATGAGCTGGCGAGAATATCACGAAACGCACATCAGCGTCCGATATGGCTAGCTCATAACCCACTTCCATGACGGTTCGGGAAATACCATAGTATTTAAACTTCGGACTTGAAGCTAAAAACAGTTCTGAAAGATCATAATACACTGCAGCCATGCAAACCTCTTAGCACTGCCGGGGGAAGGGGGACATCAAGTCTGTGGCTGAAGAGCTTGAAGAACCCATTTTACTGCATTGGGGCAGTCCTTGCCAGACGCTGCATGAGCTTGCAAGCTGGTTTGATGTCACAGACGTTATGTTGGCACATGGTGGCCCCATCGCCTTCCTCCCTAATTTTGAGGCAAGGAGGCCCTGATAAGTAGCAGCAAGTTTAGCCACAACTTCAAGTGGAAGGCTCATGATGCACCATGCTGGCCACAGCGCCATTTTATTGGTGGAAATCATCCTCAGGCGGACTTACTAGGTGACTATCTTTCCACACTCCTCTGATCAACGGTCTCGCATGCCTCGATATATTTTTGATGTGACGGCCCTCAGGTCATACTTGGCGCGACATTCGCAGCTATCCGGCATTCAACGTGTCAGCGTCATGACCATGATTAGGGCACAGCAACGCCTGGGATCCGACCAAGTCTGGTTCGGATACCATGATCGAATTACGGATAGCTATAAGGTTCACCCTTTGCCATCAGATAGCCAATGCGACCTTACTCTGTATACGACGCTGTGTGGGGTGTTGCATATACGGGCCTCTCTACGCTCCCTTCCCGGTATGGATAAATATACTAAAAGACCCTTTAAGCTCCGTTGGAAAGTTTGGCTGTCCGACCTGCATGCTAGGAGAGGAAACACCAAACATTTCCAACGTCGAGGGCTATCTCTCGACAGTTGGAAGGTGGCCCGCGCCAACCTGTCCAGGACCTCTCAGCCCTCCAGTCACAATGAGCTATTAGAGCGTTTTGCTGTCCCAGGAGACCGACTTATTCTTCTAGACAACGCCTGGAATCCCAAAGGACTGGAGCGATGGCTCAAACATGCCAGTACTGACCTAAAGTTACAGGTTTATGTCTTCCTTCATGACCTCATTCCCCTCGTCACGCCGCAATATGTAGAAGGCGATAGCTGCAATCGCTTTCATGGATGGCTTGTGCGCTCTACAGAATATGTCACCTGTTATCTGGTAAACTCGGAAAATACCGCGCAGGATTTACACACCTTTCTAAAATCACAAGGCGCCTCCCAACCTGTAAAAGCTGTTCCATTGGCGCAAGCCATGTTGTCCGATCCCCATCCCGAACCCACAACACCAAACATTGATACAACCTTCACAGAAGTGGTAACGATACTTGACTACATCCGGATCATAACCAAGACACCCTATGTTCTGGTCGTGGGCACCATGGAAGTGCGTAAGAATCTTTGGCAGCTTGCGACTGTCTGGGACAGATTACGCAGGCAATCCGGCCGCCCTCTTCCGAAGCTCGTTTTTGCTGGGCGCCGCGGTTGGCTCAATAAAGATTTTGACGCCCTTATGCAGGCGACAGGCCAACTCGGAGGATGGGTGGAAATTGTTGAGGGGCCGGATGATAACGTCTTGGCGTATCTTTACAAAAACTGTCTCTTCACCGTGACGGCAAGCTTTTATGAAGGATGGGGGCTCCCCATCGGGGAAAGCCTCGCATACGGTAAGACTGCCGTGGTCTCCAACACCTCTTCCATGCCCGAAGTAGGGGGAGATATGGTAGAATACTGTGATCCCCACAGCCTTGACAGTATTGAGGCCGCCTGCTTGCGACTCATTGATGATCCAGATCACCGCAAGTTGCTCGAAGAGCGCATCTCTAAAGCACATCTACGCAGCTGGGACGAGGTGGCGCAAGATATGCTCGATGCCCTACACACGCCCTGAGAATACCACGCCCAAGTCTGCTGCTAATGCGAGACCTCACCCATGGCCTTGCTTTCGGGCGTCACCATTAATGCATAAAGTTCGACAACCCTGATAAAAGCTAAAATTGTCGGCAAGCAGGAGGTGATCCATGTATAAAAGGAAAGATACCATCGGCCAGCGCGTCGGTGAATATCTGGTCAATCTATCTCTGCGCGCGTTGATCGTGCCACTTGGTATTCTGCCCTACCGCTGGCGCATTCCAGCCCTCGGCTGGATGACGGCGCGCATAGTTGCACCTCTTGCTGGCTATGCGGGGCGCGTACAAAAAAACCTTGCGCTGGTCATGCCAGACCTGCCGGAGCGCGAAGTGCGCCGCCTCATGCGTGCGGTGCCGGACAACGCTGGCCGCAATATCATGGAGATGTATTCGGCTGCCGAGTTTTCCGCCCGCGCGCGACACTCGCACGTCTCGGGCCCCGGATTGCCCGTGATCCAGCAGGCTCGCGTCGAAGGGCGCCCGGTGATCTTCGTCACCGGGCATTTTGGCAGCTTCAACGCAGCCCGCGTAGCGATGGTGCAGCAGGGCTTCGAGATGGGTGTGTTCTATCGCCCGATGAGAAACCGTTACTTCAATGTGCACTATACCAAAGCAATGGGCGCACTCAGCCAGCCGATGTTCAAGCAGGGCCGCCGCGGCATGGTGCAAATGACCAAGCATCTGCGCGCCGGCGGCGTTCTAGCCATCCTTAACGATCTCAATGTCCCAGGTGGCGTGCCGCTTGATTTCTTTGGCCAGCCCGCGCTGACATCGCTGGTCACCGCCGAACTGGCCTTGAAATTCGAAGCGCCCTTGGTGCCAATCTGGGGTATCCGTCGCCCTGATGGCCTCAATTTTGATATCTATGTCGATACGCCCATTCCCCCCAGTGATCCGGTTGAGATGACGCGGGAATTCAACGCCCGGCTTGAGGCACAGGTGCACCAGAACATGGATCAATGGTTCTGGATTCATCTTCGCTGGAAAGACGGAATTGGGGAGACGGCCCGAAAAGGTGCCGCTCGCCTTGCCGCACAGGGAGAGGCAGAGGCAGAGAATTTGGGTGACCAGCCTATATTCTAGCCAAAGATTTTCTGAACGGAGCGCCCCATGCTGTCGTAAGCTTCGAAACTGGCGTCTTTGGCTGCCTCGGCCATGTAAAGATTGCGCAGATCTGCCATACGAGGGGTAGATTCCGGCTGAGTGCAGAATGACACCCTAAGGTATTTTTAGTACGCGACTTCCGTATTCACGTAGATTTCCATTTGGATCGACGTACCGATAGAGCGTGACAGG
>Ga0307979_1002246_pt1 | contig 13445 bp, 3 predicted proteins | sample OrgLakmetage1058_FD_201833 | JGI IMG/M metagenome (GOLD analysis project Ga0307979, IMG submission 201833) | Saline water microbial communities from Organic Lake, Antarctica - #1058 | ecosystem: Environmental > Aquatic > Non-marine Saline and Alkaline > Saline | place: Antarctica: Organic Lake...
TCAAACTATGCAATTGCTTAACGCTGCTGCCTGCAATCATTCGTTGCTTAGGTGGCGCGGCTTACGATCAGCGTACCCTGGTCTAAGTTAGCCTCGGCGCGCATTGACGTTCAGCTTGACGGCATCGCGGTGGTGCTCGCTCCCGCTCCTGAGTCCCGAGATCCCGGTGGCGTGAGCGAAGAGGCGGAAGCGCGCCGGCGCAAGAGCGCTCTAACTGCCAAGCAGAAACTGCTCGCGGAGCTTGAAGCGGCGATGCGCGACGTGCCGCCACCTTCCAGCGGATCCTCAAGCGGGCTCAACAACGCGCTGCAGCGACTCGGGCAGTGGTCCACGAGTGGCTTGCTGTCGCGGCTGGTGCAAAACTTGCACGTCTCTTTACAGGGGGTTTCCGTAACCTACGCGCACCCGCTGTCGACCTGCACCAGCTACCACGCGCGCCCGCACGCCCACGGCCCCGATAATAATCCATTCAATGCACTCGCTCATGCTACGTCGCCGCTAAGCTACCACGACAGCCCCGGTGCTACTATGGGCGGCGCCAGCGGCCACGGAAGTGGCAATTTTAGGCATGGCAACGATGGTAGTAGCGCTACTGTGTTCGGTGCTACAACTTCGACTGAATGGCTATTGTTACGGTTAACCTTGAAGCAACTCGTGCTCTGCGGGACTAGCGTGCCATCTCATTTGGCAACGGGAAGGAAAGCCTTGGGGGATGCGGCTTCTGAAGGACAAGGAAAAGGGAGTGGAGGCGGTCAACCTCCGAGCGGGTTGGGGTGCAAATTGCTCACGCTGGAAGCATTGGGCATTTCATGGTTGTCGCACCAAGAAATCACACCTTCCGCACTTGATAGCAGCAGTGATTACGATGCGGGTTCCAACGGGTCAATACCTACAGTGCCAGCGGTAGCCTTCGTGCTGACTGCACCTGAATTGAGAGGCCAAAAAGGCAGCAGCCACACCGGGGCACAAGCGCGCGAAGGCCGTTACGACAGTAGCGATGAGGGCCAAACAGAGGAGGCGAAGCTGGGCAATGCAACAGCTGCTGGAAGCACACACAGAGCTTCGTCTACGAGCAGTACCGCGCAAGGAAGCCTCAACTCCAAGAAAGTCGAGGTTGCCGTGCCAGAAGCGACTGCTGCCCCTACTGCGCCGCCGTTTGTGTGGCTGTTGAAGCCCACCGAAGTCCAGGTAACTGTAGCAGCCTTTTCGACGGTACCCGCTCCTTTGCAGCACCAGGAAGCAGAGCACAGCCACAGCGCGAATAGCTACGATAGTGCGGCAGCTCCCAGTGCTAGCGCTGTCAAGCCAGCTTCACCAGGCGCGGACATGGATATAGTCGCGGAAGTTCAAGCCCCGCAAATGGTCAAGTTGGAGCTCAGCACGGCGTGTGCTACTGTAGTGAGCGCTATGCTCGCCGACGTGACTCGCCGCCAGCGCCGCTTCGCGTACCGTTTGTACCGTCCACGGGTCAGCATCCTGTTCCACCGCACAGCAGGCAGAGAAGAGGCGGGGCCGCGGGGAGGGGTAAGCCAAAGCGGTGGCACCACCGTCGGAAGCCAAAATGCAACGACGGCAGCCGCAGCAGCAGCAGCAGCAGCAGCCGCAGCAGCAGCAAGATCAGGAGCAGCGGCGCGAGGGACATCGCGAGGCAGTGCTAATGGGCACGCCAACGTGAAGTTGTGGTGGTTGTATGCTTACAGGGCAGTCGTGGACGGCCTCCGAGCTCGTGGCCGCGTGGGTACTATCGGCGCCCTCCGCAGCGGCAACAGCAGCAGCAGCAGCAGCAGCGGCAGCAGCAGTTATAGCAACGGGCTGAGCCACGGGAGTGACGTGTTGGGGTGTGCGCCGCCCTCGCTCCTTGGAGGTGTGCGGCGGCGGCAGCGGTACGCCCAGCTGTTTGGCGAGCGGCTGCGGCGCGACCTTGAAGCCGCAGAAGCCAATCAGGGCCTGCTCGCTAAGCTCAGCCGCGGTCGGCAGAGTGCAGGTGGCGGTGATGGTGGAGGAAGAATTGCAAGTGGTAGACGCCACCGCTACGGAGATAATGCAGGCGGAGAGATGGACTATGAGCCGAGCGAGGGAAGCGAGCACAGCGACGCCTTGGCCGATTTGATTCGGTTCGGCAAGAGCGGTGCGCTTGAGCACCTGTCGAATATCGAAGGCGAAGGAGGTGAAAACAGCTTCCACGGAGAAGACTTTTACTTACCCGAGGCGCCAAGTGGTATGGGCTTCAATGCTAATGTCGATTATACTGACAATGTTGATGAAGGCGAAGGCAATAGGGGACGCTTGAAAGAAGGAGAGGATGAATCGGAATGGTTGCAGGAGAGAAGAAGGAGAAGTGATAGCGGTGTCGGTGGCGGCGGTGGTGGTAGAGAAGAGCATGATGTAATGGCTTCGGACGAGGCCCTCAATTTTCTACCACACCCGCCTACGCACACGCCTTTGCTACCGGCGCCCCCCTCCCACGAAACGGGCGCGGAAGAAGGACAGGGCGAAGTTGAGCAACAAGAAGGTTTCCAGGGAGAGGGCCAGCACGACCTGGAAGACCACACCACTGACGAGCGGTTCAGTTTCGACCTGCCGGAGCCACCAACGCAAACGCCGCTGTCTCCACCACCGCCAGCAGCCACTCCAGGAAGGGCCGCGCCAGAGCAGGATGCGCCGCTGCCACCAGTATGGCACCACCAGCCTGTCGAGGAAGCTCGAAGCCCTCGTAACATTGATGACATGAACGCTAGGGGCAAGAACGCGAGGGGCTCAGCTGGCGAAGGTGCCAATAATGGCTGGCCGGACGGCAACACGACCAACGACGAAGGCGCGTTTGGTGGCTTATCTGGCCCTGCGGAGGTAGGCATTTAATCAAGACATGTTGTAAATCGTGTTCTTGCACTGCGCCCCCGCATTTTTGACACCGTTCCTTTTTCTCAAACAACTTTCGTTTTGAGGTTAACACACGCATTCCTGTTTCGGTGATTCCCCTTACTTACAGCACATTTACTTGCTATGCCCTCTTTTCTCTCACTATCCCTCCTCTTTTTTAAACCTCTTCTACCACACTCCAGGTGCACGAGCTGTCGGACGACGAGTTGCAAGAATTGCTTTGCGAAGCCGAAGCGTGCTGCAACCTCGAGGAGCTCTTGCTGGTGCGCGCCGCCGTGCGCCTAAGGCTCGGGGTCGGTCCCGGCGGGTGGCCGCTGGACCCAACGTACGTGGCCCCCCACTCGCAAAGTGCCAAAGAAGCGAGGCGCGCGGCAATTGTAGCGGCACAATGCGCGCAACAGGCAGCGCAGCGAGGCCCGTTAGCGTGGCGACCCACGTGGGACTGTCGAGTGGCCCTATCGGAAGGACTGAAGATCAATGTAGTGCACCCGCGGCCACCTGCCTTGACGCGCTTCTCGTCGTCGTCGTCGTCGTCGGCTCTGCCTGTTCCTTCGCCCGCGGTGCATTCAGGCCGAAAGAGCCTTTCACCCACTGAGCAACTCTTGTCCATTGCCTTGGTTCCGCCTACAATTGAAATAGCAGGAGGAGGAGCAGTAACGGCAGAAGGAGCGCATGGAGAAGGACAAAGCGGGAAAGGAGCATCGCCAGTACCTGACGGTGGAGTGGGTCGTGCAGTCGAGTTGCGTGTTACGGCTTTCCTGGAACAGCCTCAGGGCAGACACGGGTGTGCGCGAGGGAGTGGGCCGGGAGGCAACCTGGCGTTGGGATATTGCGTGCGTTTACGGTGCACAGGCCTCAGACTTGCGGGCGTGCACAACGGCCATGTCCTCACTGCGGGCCAAGTATACCACGGTAACCTGGCCCGAGACACCGAGGAGGAGGGGAGGGGATTCGGGGGCGCGGGTGCTGCAGACTCGAAAAAGGCACCTTTCCTGGACGTGGCGCTGCGCCTCTTTCTGCCGCCGCCTTCCAACACTCGAGCTACCGATGCCACGAGCGCCACGGCAGGCGCTGGACGAAGGAGACATTCTCACCGAAGAACTAGTGGTGGTTCAGACAGTGAACATTCCTCGTCTTCTTCCTCAGAGGATGACGAAAACAGTCTTGAAAGCATGCACCACCATCCTGTGTCTCGGCTGCGGCACATTCTCGCGACCCGCAACTTCAAACAGCCCAAAGCTTTACATGTAGAAGCAGTGGTGGCGCCCCTTCGTTTTGCGTTCCATCGCCCCACCGTACGAGCGCTCCTCGCTGTAGCCCGCGCCAGTACAGCGAGTGGTCACGGCACAAGCGGCACCAAGGAGGGCCTTCAACCTTTGGATCGGTCTCGTAATTTACCCCGATTTCCTGCACCATTGGTGCCACCGTCCCCATGTGACACACTTGCGTCCCAGCTCCGCGCCAGGCGTGCTGCCAGTCGCGACTGCGCCGTCCACGACACGCTGTGCCAGAATCCTCCTGTAGTGGTGGCCCTCTCTTGCCACGGCGCTTCACTTCACGTACCCACGGCGCCTGCCACTGCAAGAACTGGCACCGCCGGAGCTAGCGAGCCCCGAGCGAAATCGCCCTTGCCTGAGGCAAAAAGGAGTGCAGTACCCTCATCAGATGACTTGCCTTTTCCATCAGGCCACCACTCGCGCTTCGCGAATAAAGCAGGGCCAGTTCGGGAGTCCGTCGTGCTGCGCATTGGCTTTTTCGGGGCTTATAGTGCCAACCAGCTCCGCGCTGTGGCTAAATTGCACAATTTGCCTCCCACACCACTCTCAACGGCGGGCAAGGCCCCTACTTTTACTTCTGGCGGTGCTTCTGCTAGTGCTAGTGCGACAGCTTCTTCCGGTATAGGCGCCGCACGTGCCGCAGCGCTGGAGATGTCCCCTCTGCAGGCGACCCCTGTACCCAGATTCCAGTCCGAGTGGGCGCCCCAACTCAACCACCGCCTGCGGGGGCCTCACACCTGGGCGGCGGCCTTTGCCTTTGCGCGCGCCACGCAAGCGGCGGCCACCTCGGCCGCGGCTGCGGCGGCTGCCTCGGCCGAGCCCCCGCCGGGCCACCGGCAACGGGCCGACGGCACGCCCGCGGGCCACCAGAACGTCCCGCCGCCCGACCCGTCGGCTGCAGCCAGCGCTGCGGCCACTGCAGTGGCGGCTGCAGCCGCGGAAGCGTCACGAGCAACCCTCGCTGATCATTCTAAAGGGGGCAGTAGTGCCTACGAGGCGTCGGCTGCAGCAGCGAAGGGCGCTGGTGCTGGTGGTGCCACAGACGGCCCCTTGTTCCTCACCTTGAGCGGCGTGGCTCTCAGCATTGAAAAGCCTTCATCTGGCACCACCACCACCACCACCACCAATTTTCCCTCGAAAAGCACAACCTCGAAAGTGAATGCTAGCAGTAGCCAACGCACCAATCAAGTAGCAGTGATTCCCATGTTGGAGCAGCCGCTTGCTTTGGATGTTACAATAGTCGTGTCCGCAGTGCCTTGCTATCCCCGCTTGCCTCAGCTCGAAGTGCACGCGCAGCTCGCTCCTGCCCACCTTCTCGTCAGCACTGCACGGCTCACTGCTTTATTGCGCGCGAGTCGCCGCGTTACCAGCGCCTTTGCACCTCTGCTGCCTCCGTCTGATTCCTCTCCAGAGGCTTCTGCGCCACCTCAGAATGCTCCTGAAACCTCGTCACCGTCTGGAAGACGAGGAGAAAGAGGAGGTAACCAGGGTCTTTTGCAACGAGCTACAGGGAGGGATGTCAGTGCGCGGCGGCTAGGAGAGTTGGCCAGCCTGGTGCAGACCAAACTAACCCTCGATGTAGCCTCGGTGGCGGTGAGCGTGCTGACGGACCCGGTTAGCGCGTTGAACCACGGTCGATCGCGGCACCGGCTGCAAACAAACGCCAACCAACATCCTAACGATCGAGGAAAGCCGAGGGGGCGGCAGGCAGGCAAGAACACGCATTCAAGAGTGCCTGCGCAGCGCGCGCAGTCTGCAGGGCCGCCTACTGCCAAAAACGAAATTGAAGTCGATGACGACAAAGAAGAAGGTCATTCGTCCACCAATCATCATGGGCGAAGCCTGGAGAGCGACTTTGATGTCAGCGCAGGAGGCACCTATGACTCCACTTGTGAGCAACACGGAAGAGGAGAAGCAAAAGATAAGGACAGCAATGAGCCGAAGATTGCCCCACCAGCGAGTGAAGAAGAGTCAGTAGGATACGCCGCTGGCTTCATCCGAAAGCGCTTCTTTTCGGCGTCTCCTCGACCGATGTTGCCTCCTCCAGCCGACAGTGCTGTGCCTGCGGACAGTTACATCTACCAGGAAAGCAGCACGAAGAGGAGCCGACAGGGAGCTGATCTCGCTGAGACCTTGCCCTCCTACAAAGCACGCGATGGATCGGTCTCGGCGGTAGCATCTGCTCACCGCAGCAGCAGTAGTGCTAAGACTGGAGGACGGCGAACTCATCTAATGTCTGAAGAGCTCGGCACCTTGCCTTCGCGCACTCGGCAGCGCTTGCGGGAATTGCACCGTACTTGGCGGCAAGCAGTGAGAGCTGGCCGTCTCCGCCCCTTGCCAATGCCTGCGCGGTCGCCTTTATCAGGCGGCAGCAGTAACACGACTAGTAGCACCACCAGCAACAACACTGGTCTTGGCAGTGGTGATAGTGGCAGCAGCTCACCAAGAAGAGGAGGGGGAGGAGGAAGCGGGCTCGGGAACAGCACTCAGCCCCTCCCCTATGCGGAGTCAGTAGACGGTTCTGAAGGAGTCGCCACCCTCACTTTGCGGCTGGTGCGGCAGGAGTTGCTGCACTTGGGGCTGGATCCTAAACCTACGGAACACGTTCTTCGCACTTTGTGCGCAGCTGCTGCGGCGCCGCCTGGAGGAGAAGAAGGCATAGCGGCGGGAGATTACGGCGATGCCAGTCAAGCAAGGGCCGAAGGCAAGGGCCGCGATGGAAACAATACCAGCAGCAGCAGCAGCAGCAGTGGTGGTGGTGCAGTCGCCGCAGCAGTACGTGCTTTGACCAACTTGTACAGGGAAGCGCAGCGCGGCAAAGCAGCTTTGAGCATTTGGCGCCGGCGGACTGCGCAGCACCAAAGCAACAACAATAAGAACACCGATGAGGGTCAAGAGGATTTAACTGCAACGAACACTGGAAGAGCCGCGGCCGCAGGGCCAACTTTGCTGCGTTTTTCGCTCACCGCACTGCGGATAGAACTCGTGGCGCAGGTCTATGACCTGAGGAGCAAGATTTACGTAGGGGGCCTGGCCCTGGTGGACAAAAACGGTCACCACATGCTTCACCTCGCGCCCATGCCCCCCACGCAACAACCTCGCAGCGGAAACGACCACCGATTCTCGGCCTCACAAGCTGGAGTTCCAACTACAGGGAGTGGCGACAGTGGCGGTGGCGAGAATGGCGCCGAAAGGGGCCCTTCATTTGAGGAGCCCGCAGGACCTTTACAGCCAGGACACGAACCCGAGCCTGGCAGATTGTCAGACACCTCGTCTCTTTCGGCGCCGTCTGCTGCCGACCATCCATCCCCGTTGTTTCCTGAAAGGCCACCGCGCACCGGCACGGCATCGACTGCGCCTCCGCCGTCGCGCTATTCGTCCGTGGCGATGGAGGCAGCTGCGGCTGCTGTTGAGGCCGAAGCGGAGCTAGCGGCGTACAAACAACACTCGATGGACCGTCGCAAAGCGAGTTTGCTCATCGAAGTGCAGCAGCAGCGGTTGCAACGTGGGCACGGCTGCGGCTGGGGGCTGGGCGACGATCATAATGATTACGATCAGCTCAAGAACCACGAGAAGGGCGAGGAGAAAGAGGGGGCAAGAATACCCACCGATGCAGCGGAAGGAGTATCACCCGATCAGAGCCGTGTGCTCCTTGAGGACTCGCCAGCTCGTGTAGATCGGCGCGTGCGCGTGGAAGTTGGGCGTGTGGACCTCATAGGAGTGCCCGAGACTGCGCTGGCGACGGCTGAGCTCCTGGTAGCGGGCTTCAGTGACAGCCATCACCACGCTGCGCAGTCTCTAGACGCGCAGGACGGTAACAGCAGGAATAGTACGGATAGCGCTAGAATACCAGGCGATGATCACGACGACAACGATGACGAATGGCTTCTGGCCATGCTGCATGCACCGCCGACAACGCTTGGGGTTGCGCACAATCACCCAAACAAAGCTTCGCCCTTCTCTTCCTTTGACCGTGGCGAGCACCACCACTACCGTGGCGCTGCATCATCGTCGTCGTCTCGGGCTCCAGACGACGCTTCATCGTTGCCAGTGCCCGTGGTAGTGGTCGGCGGAAGCGGGAGCCACAGCAGGATGCACAGCAGCGTTGGCGAAAGCTTGCAGCCTGGCAACCGGTACGCGTGTTCAATGCTAATAGAGCCTTCGTTTTGAAGGACTGCAGATCTATAATAGCATATATATGTGCCTTGCGTCAGCATCTAGTACTTGCCTCCCATTGCAATGATTTTTGCGGTTAAAGATATTCACAGGTTCCCACATGCATTTCGTATTTTTTTTGTCTCACGTATATTTGGCGTATTGCAGGTATTTGGCGGTGTTCCTCGACGATCACCGCAAAAATGGGCTAGATGTGGAGCTCTCACAAGCGTTGAATGGGTCTTTTGCCGTGTCCTATGTTGGGCCTTCCGCGGCCCGAGCGGGCGTGAAGGTCGGGGATTGGGTCTTGGCAGTGTCCGGCCAGCCTCTCGACCCGGGCTGTTCTCCGCAAGTGTTAGCCAAGCTCCTGGAGACGAGTGCGAAGCCTCTTGCCTTGGGCTTAGAGCGCGGCCCTCCTAGCAACAGTAGCCGAGCTGGAAATGCGGTGGATGCAACGACTTCATCTTATTTACCCCACTCAGCTGCAAGATTGTCCTCCTCGGCGCTTGTGTCCCCTCCCACGTCGTCGTCGTCGTTGTCGTCGTCGTCGTTGTCGTCTCTCGATTTGTCCGTGAATTTAGTGCAAGGCTCTCTCCTGCTTCTGCACGGAGGCGCACTCTTCTCGTTTGCCAGGCTCGATCAAGTGGCAGCATCTTTGCGACTTGGAGCTGCGTGCAACCAATCAAAAGATGCAGGAAACAGTTACAATAGCAGCAGTCACAGTGGCAGTACCAGTGGTGATGGGCATGGGAATACAAGTAACGGTGGCGATTTGAGTGTAACCGCAACGATGCAAGCGGCACATTTGCTAGACTTAACTCCCCAGGGCGCCAAGCACCGTGACGTCATTCGCCCGCCTTCTCACCAACACGTGGATCTTCATAGCAACGACAGCAAAGACAGAGACGGTGATGGGATTGCTTCCAGCGGTGGTACTGAAAATGGCCTCCACGATAGCAGTGAAAAAGCAGCCCGAGAAGACAGCCACAGTGAACGCCGCGAGAACAGCAACAACCACAGCAGGAGCAGCACACCGCCAGAAGCCGTTGTCAACGCGCCTCCCATGGTGGCTTTGGATTTCAAGCGAAGCGCCAGCAATGGCACCTCGTCGCTCAAAGCAAAAGTGTCGGACTTGACGGCGTGCATTTGTGGGCGTTTTGGGAACGAAATGGCGGCCTATTTGAAGCACCGCCCGATTCAAGCGCGGCTGAAGCAGCTAGAGCGCGATGGCAAGGAAGCTGCTGCAGCGGCCAAGGCCTTACACCGCCACGCGCGCCGCAACAGCAGCCACGCAACAACGACCAGCCGGGTGGCAAGCTCCAAGGTGCGGCAACAGCGCGCTCGAATGAGAGGCGGAGGCAACAGAAATACCAGCGGCGGCAGCAGTGGTGGTGGCAAATCAGGCAGCGGCAGTGATGCTCGTCAGTCCAGTGCCTCCTCTTCTTCAAGTTCTTCTTCGGAAGAATCTATTCAAGCTGACGAGGAGCCGAATGCAGAAGAAGCTTCACGCCTTCGCCGCAGCGGTGCTACTCAAGAGGCTTCAACGGAAGGTCTTGCGTCGTCTTCTACACCTACACAAGAGCCCACTCCAAAACGACCTGCCCCTTTGCAGTTCTTTCTCGAAGTGTTTCGGCTGGAAGCCGTCTTGCCGCGGAATTCCTCGTCGGTGGAAGCTACTGCTCTGCTCGTGGACAAAGCCGTAATTCAGAGCGTCCCAAACCTTCGTGGGATTGACACGTGGGACTTGGCTAGCTTGACGTCAGAAAACGTGGCGGCTATGCTAGGAGTAGCAGCCAGCGCTGCCACTCGAAAGGGAAAGACTACTCCGACTAGAGCTGCAACGCCAGCAGCGGTGGAGACAACTTCAGATGCCCCGCAACAACAACAGCAACAGCAGCATCAGCAGCAGCCTTCTGCACACCCCAGGGATGACTCGTCATCACACCCACTAGCATCGCCTTCGAGAAGAACGGCGAAAGGCATCTCTTCACGCCACCGCTCCAGATCCCCCAAGCGTCGGTCCAAGACCCCACCACCTTCGCGCAGATCTTCGTCAGCAGCAGCCGCCGCCGCCGCCGCAGCGGCATCTGCAGCCGAGGACTTGACTACAGAGGAGGTGGAGGATGCCTTCGAGGACGCGCGCGCAACGCACAGCGACGACAGCAGCGGCGACGATGCTTTCTTTGATGCTTCTTCTGTGGCGCATCCCGAGTCTTCGAGACAAGGAAAATTGAGCTCACCTCGCGCGTCGAACCGCAGCAGTCGCAGTGACCATCGCCGAACTCGTAAGCCAATGTCGCCAAAGCGGCACTCGCCTTCGTCTGAAGCGGGTAGACACTCGGCAGGTTTTTCGGCCGATTCTGCCGCAGTGTCTCAAGAGGACTCGAATGGGGAGACGAATGAACATAACGCTAACAACGGATATAATGAGGAGATGTTGCTACAACAGCAGGCCAAAGAAGACGAAGATTTGTTGGCTGGCGCGGGCGTGAACGTGGAGATGGTGGAGAGTGCCATGGGGCGAATCAGCGTGATGCTTCACCGCGTGCGCCTCTTTTCGGCCACCAAAGCTGCCCTGAACGACGATCTAGACCGCACTGAACTGCACCGTTGCGAGGACGACGAGGATAATGCCATGGATGAAGCAGTCTATCAAGGTGCATCTCCACCTCCTAGCTTGGGCGATCTTTGTGGAGACAACAAGCAACAGCATGACAACGCCGATAAGGTTCGAAGCAATAATCGTACGAGCAGCAGCAAAAAGAAGAGCAGCACCAGCAGAAGCACCTGGTTTGCAGTGAGCGCTTTCGATGAAGTGCCCATCGCAATGGTAGCACCGCGGAAGCCAGTCTATGCTTTGCCACAAAGCAGTGAAGATTTGACTGATGTACATCAACCAAATGCGTCCACGAGCAGCAACAGTGGTGGGTCTGCTGCTGCTGTTGACGCTGCAGCCCATGCGCTTCTTGATGCCTCCACTATGCCCACCAGCAGGAAAGCAGCCATGAAGTTGAAAGCCAAAGCAGAGGCTGCCCGTAAGCGCAAGGTACGGCAAGACGAAGCGCAGGGGCGAAACGAGCGCTGCGAACGGGTGACTTGCTTGGAATGGCACGCGGTGTTACATGGGGACTTGGGCGTCATCGTTGACCAAGGCCTGAGCCGCCCCCGCATCTTGCTCTGCTCTCCGCAGCCGCATGCGCGCAGTTGCACCAACGGTGATCTTGGCGGTGGCTCTAACGGTAGCAACAGCAGCAGCGCTTCACCTTCTGCTCCTCCTCTGCAAAAAGGTGCCCGAGCCGTAGATTTGGGCATTGAGTCAGGCCGTGACGAAGATGTTATTGGTTGCCCGCACATTGACCTGAGCATGGCCCAGTTTTACCTGGCGATGAGTGTGTGGTGGGACAATTTGGCAGAACAGGCTGAATTCATCGATTACGCACCCACTAGCCAGGCGAACGACGAGGGTGACGCCTCAACTACGGCTGCACCCGGTGATGGTGCTGCTCGAGAAGACGGGGGCGGTATCGAAGATGATGACGGAGAAGGCGAGGATGGCCAGGAAGCACAGGTCAACCAAGGCCTAGAAGTTGACGACGACGACGACGTGCCGACGCTGCCGAGTACCAGGCAAGAATGGGGCTACTGGCCCCAAGTCTTTGCGTCGCCCGAGTGGCTGGACAAGTGGCGGTCCCTGCGGTGGGGTTGGGAGTTTTGCGTGTTTTTTCCCGCAGTGCGCATTGACGCCTCGATGGAGACTGCTTACTTTCCCGAACCGCCTCCGTCCTTGGCGTGTGTCTTGAACGCGGCAGGCAACGACGTGAAGCTTCCAGTCGCGCTGAAACAGGCGTATTTGGAGCACAACGCTCGCGCACGTGCTGTGAGAGAGGAAGCTGCTGCTGCAGCCCAACGGAGCTTCTCTTCGTCATCTCGGCGAGGCGACACCGGAGATCTTCCTGGGATGTCCACGAAAGGAAGAGAAGCAGGAGTTGGCGCTGACACTGGACTTTCACCGCATTCTCTTTCTCATTCTGAGGGGCTAGTCGAGCGCCGCCTGCCTTCTGTCGTGCCTTTTCTGCAACTGGAAGGCACCGGAGTGCGGGTGCATTTCGTTGGTGGGGGGCGTAAGCCGCAATTGCCGGTAGTGGAAGCTGCAGAGCCGTTCTTCAACATCAAACCACGCTGCATGCTCATTACGATTTCCATGACAGATCTGGACTTGATCGACTGCCGTCGGCCCCTCGGGGCTCCTCCGCCTGCGTCACCGTTTGCTCGTGGCATTGGCACCCGCAGTGCAAAGAGCTTCCCGACGCCTCTAGAACGGTATGTGATTCGAGCCCGCAACGAGCACACGAGAGCCGCGGCGAAATTGTTTGACCCCAAGAAATCTCGGCAGTCTCATCATACGAACTCGAACCACCACCACCATCATCACCCCTCAACGGCGTCGTCCTCACCGTCGTCGCAGCCATCTACGCCATCTCCTGAAGGCACAGCGACTGCAGCAGGCGCACAATTAGCCGGTGGTGGTGGCGGTGACGAAGGAACAGAAGGAAACAACCCAGCGTGCTGCCCCGCCTGCCTGGACCCCGACCGGTTATTAGCCTGCTTGTGGCCTTGCTCCGAGCACGGCAGCTCCCCCTGCGCGCGCCGCCCCTGGGACTCGGCAGTGGCAGGAGACCCGCGAGCTGCCGACCCCATGGCGCCCACGGCGACCCCGTCTTCATTTTCGTCATCCAGTGGTGCGACATTGCTGCGCCGCATGAGCCGATTCGTTGAGCCTGTCGGGGTGAGCAGATAACTGCAAATATACAGCCATTTCTTTCTTTTCTACTAATTTTTGTTTTGTTTTTCCATTTTTTCATTGCCATTCCTCCTTTGCAAGCATTTGAAAGTTATGGCAGCGCTGTGGTCTGTACCGACATATTCTGTTGGTGAAAATATCCGGCACCCTAACACTGCTATTTCACAGGTCCCCGTAAATCACGAATTTGGGTTTCGAGAAGGCCGACACACGCTCTTCGCTCCCAAACCACCCAGCGCCGCAGCAGCTACAACTGCTTCTGCGGCACCTGCTTCCTCCAACGTGCCTACGAATAACCGTGGTGAAGGCGGTGGTGAACAAAGTGACCATGA
>Ga0307979_1002247_pt1 | contig 13443 bp, 18 predicted proteins | sample OrgLakmetage1058_FD_201833 | JGI IMG/M metagenome (GOLD analysis project Ga0307979, IMG submission 201833) | Saline water microbial communities from Organic Lake, Antarctica - #1058 | ecosystem: Environmental > Aquatic > Non-marine Saline and Alkaline > Saline | place: Antarctica: Organic Lake...
CCCCTCTCCCTCCTGAATCATTCCGCACTTGCTTTGTTTGCGCAACGCACGCGCATTCCCACTTCTGCCCGCAGCATTGGCTTCTGTGCCATTTGGGTTTGTATTAGTTCGAGTTCGAGTTCGATTTTTCGATTTCAGAAGATTCCCTTGGTCCCTTGGTCTTTATTGGCGTTCTAGTAGTTTTGCACCAATGAGAAGACTCTTCCCTGGGGTTCTTATTCTTTTTGCAGGAGCACCAAACAACAGGAAAGGCGTGAAGCTCAGCCTCCTCGATCCTCGATTCTCGATCCTGCCATAAGAAGGCACGAATAGAGGTAGCAAAGCTTGGACTTCCTTTAGGGCCCATTAGGTGCAGGTTGCTCGATTGCAAGCTATTCTAGACCACTACCTGCTTTAAGTGAACCGCTTCACTCGACATAGAGGCCTTCTCGCCATGTCGCTCAAGGAGCAGGATAACTTATGTGGCCAGACGCTGCTGCGCCTGTCAGCATCAGGCTCGTCCATCCTCGCAGAGCTTACGCGCATGTCGCAAAACATCCCTGACGTGCTTACGAGCTCGAGTTCTGTCTATCAGCCCATTTTGTTCGACTTCAGCTATTTGAAAAACTCTGAAGAGGCTGAGCGACGAGTGAATACCACTACAGGTGATTTCGCCCCTTCAGGATAGGATATCACTGATGTAGAGGCTGTTATAGCCCAGCCATGACAATACGATTGGAATAAAATGTATGCGGAATGAATCATATATAGCAGCCAGAAATCGCTGTCTATTCCCAGACCCGCATCCTGGGTGTCGCAGAATAACACTGGGTAGTCTTATGCCATTTGGTGTGCTAGTATCCTCACTGCCTTCATAGCGTCGTAGCCACATTTAACAATACTCTACCCTTCGGCACTTAAGTAGGCATGCCTATATCATACTCATGCGCCCTTTTCTCCACGATTCGTCTGCCACAGAAATGCTGGATTTGGATCAAGAGTTTGCCGACACCTATTTGGACATCTTGATGCGGTTCTATTCGCTCTTCGAAGCTATCGTGCGTAGTACTATAATGCTGTCCTTGATAAGCCCTTTGTATGCCTCTCCCCTACCCCTCGGCCATATCTCCTCTAGCCCTTATGTTTGCAACAAATTTGTGCGCGTGTGCTAAATTTTAAAGGTGACTTTTCTGGAGGAATACCTCGAGTTCGTTGACAATTTGAAGCAGGGGATTTTCATCCAGTACACTACTGAGTCGGTCTTGCAGGTATCTCAAGCGCAGCTTGTAGCAATCCCCTTTATTATTTTTCTCTCCTCGGTTTTGTTCTATACTCTTCGCATTTCGAGCGTCCACAACAAGCGGAATAATCTCGTTGCCATTACCATTACCCCACACACTCCCTCGTATCAAATTAGGACATGCACGGGAAGCAGCTGATGTGCGAGTGCCTGTACTTGTACGGCATGATGCTCCTGATGCTGGAGCGGCACATTCCGGGAGAGGTGCGGGAGAAAATGGTGGTGGCAGTGATGCGGCACCAGCCGGAGTCGTCGCTGGACAAGTTAGACTCGGTCTGCAAGCTCATCCGGGCTACGGGTTATTTGGGGCACGGTTCCCCCTGTGAAAAGAAACCCAAAGACTACCCCGAAAAATTCTTCAAGCGCTTTCCCATCGACGATACGCTCACCAAGGCCGTAGTGCAGTGCTTGCAGTCGGACGACATTTACAAGGGGGCCGAGTCGTTTCCGGCGCCAGAACACCGAAGCACGAGGCTAGCAACGCAGGCAGGGATGCTGTACGTGATTTTGTTTTTCGCGCCGGATTTGCTGCACCAATCGGACGCGGCCATGCGCGAGATGGTCGACAAGCACTTCAATGACAACTGGATCGTTACCATTCACATGGGGTAAGTGAATAGGGAATGATGAATGCAATGTTGAGGAAAGGTGGCTTACAAGGCAAACCTTTTCCTGCGCATCTCGTTTTACACTTTTTTTCTTTCCTATTTTTTTGTCGCCCTCTCTAATTCAAATTTCTCCTCTAGATTTTGTTGTTATTTATGTGTGGGGATATTCATGCATTCGCTCCTTCACATGTATACAGGTTTGTGGTGGATTTATCGGACCAATGGCGTAATTACCGAGCAGCTCGCAAAGCCCTTGAGAACATTTTGACCATGCCCAACATTCAAGCCGTGGCCAACCAAAACTTCAAGTGGTGCCAAGAAGCGAAAACAGAGCTGGAGACGTATTTGATGGAAGGCATTTTGACCGAGTCCTTCGTGCTCCACAACCTTCAAAATTTGGTAGGCGACTACCTGGAATAATCCCTTTGCTCTCTTTCTCACTTTCTGCTAGCGCTTTTTCACTCTTCATACGTACCGCCTTGTGTTACTTGCCACGGCCGTTTTTTCCTGAATCTCTAATTTTGCACCAATCAAACACCCCCCGTAAGGTGGCGTGCATGCGCAAGACGAATGTGGCCTTGAGGTGGCGGCTCCTGCACCGCCTGTGCACCCAAACCAAGTTCAAAGACCTGTTGGAGAAGCAAGTGAACGGCCGCGCCATCATTGATTTGCTCCTGCGGTCTGCTCAGCTCGAGTTTAAGGTGAATGATGGTGGTGGTAATGGTGTTGCTTTGAAAGGGGAGGGGGAGAGAGGAAAAGGAATGGAGTAACAGAAAAAGGAGTACTTCATGAAATGAGAAGGGAATCCTCTTTACATAAACAGTCAAAACAATCGCTCTTCCTCTAGATATGCCACATGATTTCTCAATCAATGTGGTGTATAATCTCTTTCAACAGGTGAAAAGCATCGTAGGCGACCTGCTGGACTCGAAAGCATCTCAATGGGCGGAGTGCCGCACCCTGTGTGCCAGCCGTTTGCGGGAACTGGCGGAATATTTCACGGGCAACAAGGCCCTGGCAAGGGTGAAGAAGGACGAGCGGATGATGCAGTGGTTTGCGTCCCTGGCTACGGAAGTGAGTTGTTTAGTAAAAGGAATAATGGTAGTATTGGCTGTGCTAATTATTTTGATAGGGGGTGGCATTATATGTCTGAACACGATTCATCATCTGTTCCTGCAACTTTTCTATCCTTCGCTGTGAATCTTCGTCTCGGTCGCTCACTCTTCCTCTTGTCTCTCTCTCTCTCTCTCTTCTTTCAAGGTGGAAGCCATGTCGGACGGCACGGACGAAAGCGGCGGACAGCATTCCACTGTACTGGGGCGCAAGATCAGCAAAACCATTTCGTGAGTGGATACATTTTACAGAGTGTGCACATCTCACACGCACGTCGTTTGCATGCCAATTGCTCTCTCATCTTTGCGCTTGCGCCTTTTGACCTCGTTCCATCTCTCATCCCCCCTTCCTTCTCACAGCGCCCTCGAGGAAGTGGAGCAGTTCGACCAGATTGACACTGACGTGCAGCTGAAGCAATTCCTCGGAGACACGCGGGAGCTCCTGCGGCAAATGATCCGAGTGGTGAACGTGCAGCGCCAGGACTTGACTCGCATGGAAGTGATCACCGACCTGTCTTACGCGTTTGAGCTGCTCAATGGGTATGTGGAGTAGAATGAGAAACAAGACAAGAGGAGATTGAGCTTGCATATGTGCACTCGCACGCATGCAATAACTTTTCATGTTCGATTGATGAAAATGTGTTATGCTCGATTGGTGAAATGTGTTACATGTTTTATTTAAAAAGCGCACTTCTCTTTCCCCTTTTCTTTCCTCCTCAACTTAATATCATCATTCTTCCCTCTATCCCTCTCTTCTGACAGCTACACGTCTCTGATTCACGACCGCGTCCGGGAAGAGCCGTCTTACAGCGTGCTCCTGCGCGCGGGATTCGTGAAACTGTCGTCGATCCTAGACGTGCCCCTGACCCGCATCAACGAGGTATGCGAAGTGCAAAGGGTTTATGTTTATTGGTGACATTTAATTACCTAGGCATGTCTTTACGAATAATGCTTTTATGCCCTTACTTATTTCGATTTTACCGTTCATTGTCAGCGGTCAAATTTTCGTGTACGATAGTTTCTAACCATCTTCCCAATTTGCTTGTGACACCAACAACTTCAACTGTATAATTTTACAGGTGGGCTCGGCCGACGTCGAGTCCGTGGCCCAATTTTACTCCTCGGAGCTCGTGAGCTTCATGCGCCGCGTCTTAGACGTGATTCCGCGCTCAGTGTTTGAAATCTTGCAGCGGATCATCGAAGTGCAGACCACTCAGCTCCGCCCTTTGCCCGTGAAGTTTGAGTCCCAATACTTGAAGGAATACGCTCAACTCGATGAACGGTACGTGCTCCTGCACACTTAGTTTGCATGGGCACACGCACATAGGCACACAAGCACGCGAGCGCATGTATTTATTGCTTCTGTATTAATGTGCGTATGCATGCATTTTTGGTACAAGTTCAAACACGCTCTTATTTCGACTGCTTCCATCCACATGTCCTTCCTCAATTTCTTTCGCGCTGTCTCTTCTATTCCTCTAATATTATATACCATTTTGGTCACCACCACAAAAGGTACGCGCTGGCAGAAATGACGCACCGGGCGTCGAACTTCACGGAAGGGGTGCTCGAGATGGAGCGCACGGTGCTGGGGATCATCCAGGTTGACGCGCGGCAGATCTTGCACGACGGTCTGCGCAAAGAGCTGGTGCGCCAGGTGAGCCGAGCGATGCACGCTACCTTAGTGTTCGTGAACCCCAAGACCAACACCGCGAGCTCCACTCAAGTGGACGTGCGCACGGACTTGGACCGCTGCTTGAAGAAATTGGGAAAAGTGATGGATGGGTTCCGGCGCAGCGTCGAGTATTTGCAGGTATATTACATTAGTGACTTTGTGGCATGCATGCAATTAGTTTTCGTGAATTCAACTGAGGAATCAGTCCTTTTTTTTCTTCTTTTTTTTTCTCTCTCCAATTTTTCTCCGTGAAAACATCTCTTCCTTTTTTTCTGTCATAATTTTCATTATTGTATATGTATACTACATTAGGACTACGTGGATTTGGCGGGCTTGAAGATGTGGCAAGAAGAGCTGAGCCGCATCGTGAACTACAACATCGAGCAGGAGTGCAACCGCTACCTCAAGAAGAAGGTCTTGGACCACGATTCGGTGTACCAGTCCAAAGTAGTGCCCATTCCTCGGTTCAACGTGCCCAACAATGTGGGCGCTATCAACAGTTCGGCTGCTAACTTCATGGGCCGCACTTTGAACTGCTTGTTGGCGCTGACTGACCCCACGTCCACCACTTTTGGCCCAGAAGCCATTGGGTGGTTCACTCAAGATGGCGACGAGGTGATATTTGCGTTCACACTAATATGATGTTAATATATTTGTGAGTAGTTTTTCTCCCAGTAAAGTAGTCTGAATATTTTATCGAAATCCGCGTCGTCCTTATTCATCTTCTTCTCGCTCCTCTCGCCTCTGTCTGTTTGTAGGTGTGCGGGATTAAAACCTTCGCGGTGCTCAATAGCAGCCTCAACGCTACCGGGCTCGCGGGGTTGGATAAATTGCTCGGGTTTCGCATCGTGCACGAGCTCGGGTTTTTCCTGAAGTTTTACCAGGAGCAAGTGAAGGCTTATCTGCCGGCGCTCCAGCAGGTAATTATGGCACTTTTTGATGTTTAGTGGCCACACAAACAATAACTAATTGCCTTACGCCACCTTTATTCAATTATCGCTGTAACTTCCTCAAGCGTTAACACTTTTCCTTTTTATTCTATTCACCCATTCTTCGCTTGTTCCTTGCCATTCATGTCCTTTCTCTCCGTTGTTCATTTGAGCTTATTCCCTATTCTCCCCCTTGCTATCAATAAAAGGTGAGCGACGGTTTGCATCCGGTGCACAGCGCTCCCGCCAACTCGTCTCGCCTCTACAGCGCGGGCTTGAAGCAAACCGAGAAGCTCATGGGCCCCATGCTGAAAGCCATGCTCAAGATTGGGCAAGCGCAACTGCTGCGGAGGCAATTGGGAAACGTCCTGCAGTTCAGTTGCCGCTTGGACGGTGAGTGAGCGTGCACACAGATGACGACGTAAAGAGAAGATCCTCTATATAACTTTGTTTTCTTTGAGATGAATCATAGTGTCGGTCGTGCTTTCGTGGTTTCACTTGGAAAGACTCATGCTCTATGTAGTGCTGATTTAACACAATTTCGACTGACAATCGACAAGCCTTTTTCAATTGCACTCTCGTCTTCTCATCTCTCCATCTTGTTCTTTATTCGCTTCCTCGTTACGATCACCACCCTCATAACTGCCACATCAGCGAACATGCTCTACCAAGCGCTTACCACTTTGGACACCGCGGTGCTCAACGACGTGCGCGCCCATTTCCGGCAGCCTGCCGTGCAACCCAATCCTGCGGGCAACGACGACAGCGGCGGCGAGAAGAACCCGCTCCTGAACCACCTCAACAAGCTGCTGGAAGCCAGCGGGATGTCGGACCCCTTCGCCAAGATTTACGTGGTGACGGACCCGGTGGAGTCTCTGCCCACCCTGCTGCTCTTCTTTGTGGTCACCTACGTCACCAAGCTGACGTGGGACAAAGATTTCGCGACTCTGGTCCGCGCCAAAGCGACGTTTGGCTTAGACGGGGTGCCCCTGGTGGTGGGGATTGTCACGCTCCTGAAGCAGTTCCACCCGTCCTACACCAAGCGCCTCCTCGAGTACCTGGGCCAATTCGTGCGCTGCACCATGGCCAGCGTGCTGGAGAAGGCCAAGGCCTCGGCGTCGACTGGAAAAGTGGACCCGGGCACCAGCAGCCGGAATGTGCGCGCCGCCATGCCGCAAGAAGTCACCAACACCCTCCTGTTCATTGACCTCTTTTGTAACATCGGCAAAATTCCGAAGTCTGCTGTGGCCGAGTTCGTGCCTTCTTACATACTCGATTCGGTGGCCATGTCCTGAGAGATTTTGTTCTCTTCCTGCTCTTTACAAACGCCTTAACAAAGAAACGAATGCAACTCGAGAGAAGCCGAGTAAACAGCAGAATGGTGCCCTGTGCCTGTATTTCTGAAACGCCGGTGTCGTGTGTAAAAGGGAAGTTCAAAATTTATTGGTATTAAGTATCAATTCGAGCTCGGATAGACGGTAGACGCAAATAGAACCCCGAACCCCGCCCGACCCGGCTACATCTACTCCCGATTGCGGCTGTTCGTAAATGAGAAGCAATAAAGCATTCGGATATTGGGCTTGTTTTGTTACGCTGGCGTGCTGTCTTCGGTGCGAGAAATGGCTCTTTGTTACTTCCATTTCCATTTCCCCACTCCCCTTTCCCCCAAAACTTCTGAAGCAAGTAGCTACCCCGTAAGGGCGTATTATTTAGCCAGCTCGCACACACGCATGCTGCACGCTCCATCCCATGAGTGCTTTTGAAATAGTGGCTCATCAGCCAGCTTCTTCGATTACAACTTACTTTTGTAGCTTCACAGCTTCACGAGTTTACAAGCCACGAGCTGATGAGTAGCTCGTAGTTCTGCAAAGTTCCTACGTTTCAATAGGTCATGCTTCGGAGTAGCTTTTAAAGACTGAGTATTTTTACAGCAGTTTGCAATACATTAGGAAGGAACCTTCTCGAGAGCCAACGTGTCGAGCTCTTGGCTTGGTGCTAGGGCATACGGCTACTATGCAGATTCGATCTAGAGCTCGAGCTGCTTTAATCATATTGACTGCAACAGTGATCGTTTCCGAGCCGCAATTGTCATCTAGTGGGACGCAAAGAGCGCAATGGTTGATTACCGTAGGGGCAGAAGGTTCCGGACATCACGGTTTCTGTGACTCGGGATATTTGCTTAACCTCGCAGAAAGAATGTCTGGAGAGGCTGTTAGCAATATGTACACATCAGGTATACATAAAAGATGTGTAGTCCCTAGGCGCATTTATTCCTATAATTTTGTGCATTTCTGATTGATTGCCTTCGCATATCATATATTCACAGCTGGAGAGCACTTCACGAGATTAATCAACGGGCACCATCCATCCAACACTTCAAATAACGGGTGGTATTCGGACCTGAATCTAACGGAATATTCACCCACGCAACGGCAGCGAGTGCGTGCTAAAGTGGACATCGCCGCCATGCGAAGATTGTTAAAGCCCGAGCTATTAACAAAACTATCGAAGGGAGTATCGATTCTCTGCGACACAGCCCACCCGGGAGCGCACGAGTTTGGTAGTCAACACCATCAGCGCAGCAATCACTACAAAGGGCGTGGGTCTAATTGGTATCTAGACAATCCGACGGTGGTTCGAAGCATAAGCCGCGACCCATCTTCGGATCACCAGGCAACTTCGAATGACCATAGTCGCAGCCTTGGCGAAGCACTTGAAGGGCTCAACGAGGCTCTCGATGAAAACTACCCCGTGGATCCACGGTCGATCCTGGATGCTGTAGCCAAGGTCTCAGATACGATCGAAGTCAAATTTCTGTTCACAATGCGGTCGTTACCAAGCTTGCTCAACAGTCATCCAGGGTTTGATGGTGGCTTGTGTCGACACGGCCTCGTCTTGGCAGCAACAATATCGTATTTCGGGACGATTACGAGATCCTTACCGCGGAATACATGGCGCGTAGTATGGTATGAAAGTATGCAGAATGCAGATACTCGCAAAGTGTTTGAGGCTGAGTTGAGCCAATGGTTGGGGTGGAAGGTGCGTCATGAAAATGGGCATTCAGGGCACTGGCGCAGTTCCTTGAAGCCTACGCGGAACATGGGAGTGTTGGGCTGGGCCAAAATGGTCGAAGAAGCTCTCGTTTTGAATGGGTCGTTTGGTAAGCTGTTAGACCGTGATCAAGTACTTGGATACGACGATGACGATAATAATAACGCGAGCACAAGCGGGCCATTGCGCCGATTGCGAGCACTCTTGGCTGATACTGCTCAACAAACGAAGAGCTTCGACGAGACAAAACTGTGGGCAACAGAATGGGGCTGCAGTGAAGAGCGCGATTGGTACAGTGAACCTCTTGCAGATCCCTCGAAATTGAGTTCAGCAAAGAATCACTTTGGCGAACTTCTAGAGAACAAGTGGGCTACCCGCGACGCAGCACAGTTCTTGCGCTGTAGTTCACTTCTAAAGAAGGCGACATCAGCTAAAACTCAAATTGGCTCAAGAAGCAGCGAACTCGAACTCTCAGCTGACTTGTTGCGTTGCGTAGAACTTCTTCAAAAGGAATAGCGGACTACCCCGCTATGGCCCGATATGGATTGTCCATGTCTCTCGGGCACCGACCGAGATCGATCTCGCACTCCGCACTCACACCTTTTCGCACAACAAAACGCGACCTCGTTTCTCTCTAGTCGGCGAATTGTGAACAGGAATAGAGTTCCTGGTTTCCCTCTAGAACTTGTCCACTTGAGCCACAGCCCCGAATTCGATATTCCAATTCCAAGAAACAAATATATGGCATCACGAATATGAATAAGAACCACAAGTAGACACGCAGTTGCAGTTAGTGCTATGGACCCATTTTCTTTTCTTGCGATTGGTTGGACGGCAAAGGCGTTTCAACGATTAGCCGCGCGAGCAACCGGCGCCATAAATTCACGTTTCTGCGAAGCACTCGCACGTGTGTTTGTTTTTTTGCTCAAACGGATGATGTACCCGCGGGGTCTTCTTTCTCTGGATCGACGACTTCTTTCTCCTTTGCAGGAGCTGCTTTCTCTTCGGTTTTGTCGTCCTTGCCACTGTTGCTGCTCTTCTTCGGGTCAGTTTTGCCGCCTTTCTCAGCTTTGCTGGTCTCTTCCTTCAGGCGCTCCACGGCACGAATGGTTTCAGCCTCCAATGCCGCTGTTTCTCCTTGCATCACCACGCCCGTGGACTCTTCGGATTCTTCGGTCTCCTGTGTTCGAAACGACGAATGGAGACAAAACAAATAACCAATTGAAGAAAAGAAATGAGAGGTTGTCGAGATGTGTAATTGTTTTCCATCTCCTGTCGAGTCAACTCGTGCGAGCACTAGCAGTGTAACCTGCGACCATCCGTATCGCGATCATTGTCTTGTAAACCGTTTCTTACCGAGCCACTGGTTCGCCGGAAAGGGCTGTACACTTTGGCCTCCCGTGACTTCTTCTGCTTGGTGTCCATGATGTCGTCCAAAATTGACGCCACTTCGTCGCCTTGGTACCCCAGCGCCTTGGGGTGTAAACCACAAAAGAAAGAGGGAAAAAATGATAAGGAGAAAAAAGAAGGAGAACAATGTTCAAGCGTGCGCGCCTCTAAAGAATATTGCACACGGCTAAACCACTTCAACAAGCTTCCTTGAGCAGAATTCTTGGATGCGTTCAGCACTATCTGCAGCCGTTCTCGTTCCATCATTCCTTCATGTTATCACCCAATGATTCCGTCATCCCAGTCCTCCCACCTTGAGGACGGCGCCCCCAAAGGGCAAGTTGAGCAGCAAACTGTCTTCGGGCAGCACCGGCACCATGGCCATCACATCGAGGGTGTTGGTCAGGCGCTTCTGGTGGTCGCCGTCCGTGGCGCGGGCTAGAATCGGCAGCTCGGGGTACAGGCGGCGCAGAGTGACGATGCATTGATTGGCAACGTGGCGATTCGAGACACAAGTCACCACCTACATGTTTGACATTTTGGTGTGAAAATGAAAAAAGCAGAAGAAAATGGGTTTAGAATGGTAGGTAGGCTCAAATTATCTATCCGTATCTCAGAAGTAAGAGTTTTTAAGCAAAGGGTGCCCTTTTAAAAACTTCTTTTCAAACTTCATAGAGCTTTTTTCATTGAATCAAGGGGCGAAGAGCAACAAAAAAACAACGTGTGTCTCGAAAAAACGTTTTAAAATTGCACTTTATTTCACTCACCATCCGGGCGTCGCCCACGTGGAAATTTTGCAGCACTTCTGGCCGACTCACGTCCCCGTAAAACACCGGTAGACCTCGATTCCGCGCCTCGATTGCCTTGGCGGGGTCGTTGTCAAAGGCGATGTACCGTACGAATTTACGGTCCAACACTTCGCACACCACCTGTTAGTAATGTAGTAGCCAGCAGTGGCGGTGGTGGTATTGAACCCAAGAGGATATGAGAAGAATAGAGACCTGACTGCGACACATAAATAGGAGAAAGAGATACGCTACGACGAGGGAAAGGCTAATTTCTAAAGCAGAGCGCATAATTACGTGAGCGCAAGAAGCAATGAGAAGGGCTTGCCGATTCCAATGAAAAGTACGACTCCTGCAACTACAGCACGCGCGCGTCTAGGCCTGCCCTCACCCACTCATTCCACTCACCTTTCCGATGCGGCCGTAGCCACAGACCACCACCAAGCCTTGCTCGGCTTTGATTTGTTCCGCTTCTGGGTCGTCGCCCACGTAATGGCTGAACCCGCTGCTCCTCTCCAACTTCCGGGAAATGTAGTAGCCGGTTTCCGCCAGCGCGGGAGTGAGGGCCATAGTGATGGCGGTAGCGGTCATGAGGAGCTTGGTTTGGTACTCGTTGAGAATGGTCAGGCCCTCGGCCAAGCGAAACGCGACAAACGCAAATTCGCCGCCCTGTGGGGTCACAATGTAAAAGGTCGAGATTAACATAACTACGGCTGTATGGAGTTAGACTCCAGGAGATGAAAACACATGTGCCGACGCATGCAAGAACTCACAGAGGGGGAGAGAACCTCTCTAATGATAAATAACTCTAAATCAAACCACATTCACACCTGCGCCAGCAGGAGCCCTGCTTGTAGGCCTTGACTGAAGGTGATCCCAAACCCGAACCGGCACAGCACCGTGATCACCAGCGCCTTGAGAGCGAGCAAGCCCCCCACCACGCTGGCCACTCGCAGCGGCTGAGCGACGAGCAAAGCCGTGTCGATCGTAAACCCGACGGTTATGAAAAAGAGCCCTAGCAACAGGCCGCGGAAGGGCACAATGTCGGCCTCCACCTGAAGGCGAGTACACACGAATGTGGTATATGGAACAATGAAACAGGGTTAAAACGTGATTGAACGCCAGGACGAATTTTGACAGAGGTAACTATTGCAGGTCCTCAAGAAAGGTGAGCATTCATTTCTTATGTTTGCTGTATACAAGCAAGATAATAGTAGTCCATCACACCTGGTAGCGGTACTTAGTCTCGGAGAGCAGCACGCCCGCCAAGAACGCGCCCAGCGTGTTGCTCAACCCCAATCCTTCGGTCATCGCTGACATTCCCGTCACCGTGAGCAAAATCAGCCCCAGAAACGCTTCCTGAAATTGTGTATTTTGTATGTATATATCAGAGGACACATCATGGGAAATGTACTTACAGGCGCGGCCAAGATTAAGGTGGAGAGTAGCAGCTCATATTGTGGACAAGTTTCTCGATCAATACACTACTCAATCACAAAATGCATGGCAAGCATCAACATAATTTTTTCCTTTCACTCGCACGCTTATACCTGTGATTTGGAGCTGGCGACGATTTTGAACACGGGGTTGAGGACGTATCGGCCGATTAATCCGATGGCACCGAGGGCGATGGAAGACTTCACCACCGACTGACGAATGGCGGTAATGAGGGAGCCGTCCCCTGCCAAGAGGGGAATTACCACCAACATCGGCACGATGGCCAGATCCTACAGTAGTAGGAGTAGTAGTAGTAGTAGTAGTAGTGAGAGGTTGGGAGAGACAAAGAGTTAAAGAAAAATACGCTTCTCGTGCAGAAACTTAAGAAGTCCGAGAAAAAAGCGAATTAACACTCGCACATACAAATACATAGCGACTAATACCTGCAGGAGCAAGATCCCGAACGCGGCACGACCGTGACGCGTGCTCATGTCTTCCTTGTCCTTGAGGATTTGCAGCACAAACGCCGAGGACGACAAGGCGAGCGCAATTCCAATCACAAAGGCCGAAGCGGCGGTGCATCCAGGCACCACGAGGGGCGCCAAACACCCGAGGCCTAGAGTAGTGACGGCGAGCTGTGCCGACCCCAGGCCAAAGACGTCCTTTTTCATGGAAATCAGCCGTTCAAGAGACAGCTCGAGGCCTAGTGCAATTGTTTTTGATATGGCAAAAGTGGCAGAAGGTTGAGACGACATGCAAAGGCGACGAGAAACGAAGAAATGAAAAAAAAAATCAAAGACAAGAAACACAAATTAAGATAACGCTAGACGAACCAAAATTTCTATCCAAGATGTATCATCGTATAAAAATCGCGCACCCATTTCGAAGAGGAAAAACACCACCCCAAACTCGGCGAGCACTTCGATGGTGTGCACGTCCGAGACCAGGGAAAGGCCGTTGGGGCCCAGCACGCAGCCCGAGAGCAAGAAGCCGAGAATCGGGCTGAGCTTGAGGGCGGTGAACGCGGGAATCACCGCCGCGGTGGCCAGCAGCAAAATGAGCACGTCTCGCTTGGCGCCGCGCACCTACAGTAGGTCATTTTGTATTAGAGGGGAGAACGGAGAAGCAGAGTTGGTTCATCCAGATTCTAGGAAAGTAGCACTCCACACACAAATCAG
>Ga0307979_1002248_pt1 | contig 13438 bp, 12 predicted proteins | sample OrgLakmetage1058_FD_201833 | JGI IMG/M metagenome (GOLD analysis project Ga0307979, IMG submission 201833) | Saline water microbial communities from Organic Lake, Antarctica - #1058 | ecosystem: Environmental > Aquatic > Non-marine Saline and Alkaline > Saline | place: Antarctica: Organic Lake...
CTAATATAATTTTTTGAAAAATCTTGAAGGGTCTATGGGATTTTACATATAAGAAAAAAATGCTAGACCCTTCAAAATAAAAATCACTCGAACAATTAATTCTATTCTATTGTTAAGTCGCTCTAATGTAATATATTTTGGCGAAAATACCAAAAAACCTCTCGACTGTTACAGAAAATCCCTAATATAGTATCACAAAAATATTGATGGAAATCCCCAACGATTTGACGTAAAATTACGGGTTATTTGTATAGACATTTTTCGCAACACAGACTTCGACATGAAACTAATACATCTTCAGCACGTCTGCTCCGCTAGAACATCGTGAGAGTACCGTTGACCAACGGGTCCTGATTTCTCAAGCATTTTGCGTGGCTCCAGGCCAAAAATCTTCAGGAATCTCTCCATCAAAACACAAAACATCAAAACCAAACACATCAAACGAATGCTGTTGGCTGATGTCTTCTTCGATGTTCGGATGTTCGGTGAATTCACTGGTACTTACGCAATCATTGGTCAAACGAAATCCTGTATCTATGGCTATACCCGTATATTATCACCCCATGTCGGCCTCGTGCGCCTGTACTGCACACACACATGCGGTTGCACCAATCTAGTGACTGAAGTCCATAGAATTCTTGAGGTAGAAGCGACTTGCGACTTCTTGTAACACATATTGACTCAGCCCGAGTTAAACATCCAGACTCAGAGCTCAGTAGACTAGTAGAGCAGGCACCAGCACAGTACACAGCACTACAGCAGCGCATTGCATTGCAGTAGTGCAGTCCCTGAATATGAGCGCTTTGAAATCAAGCCGGGCCTCAACCAGCCGCCCCTTTGCTCTCGACGAATCATCAATCAAAGATTAATCAAAAATTAATCAAAATTAATCAAAATTAATCAAAAAGTTAGTTGGCAAAAAACTCTACTTTTGAACCTTTTACCGCCCTGTTGTAAAGTGGTATAGAGGCGATTGGATCTAATTCAGTAGAGATCCCTCTGCTATCTGCTATAAATAAAAACCGAAAATTCAACTTTCACCCGGCTGCATGCAGCCCTAGACTTGGCTACTCAATTCGATATGGGCATCGGCAAGGCTGTAAGGCCGTCTGAAGATCGTGTCATGGGGCTTACCGGTTGCCGGGATAGCTCTGTATACTATTTTTGGGCTTATCCACTACTGTGGGTGTAATAAGCGGCTGTGGGCTGGACTGTGGAAGGGCTATACTAGCACAGGGCTCATGGCAACAACAAAAATTGGCCGATGTTCACACAGTCAAGCGCATAGTCATAGCGAAGAAGCCTTCAGGATATCGCCATGCCTGGCCTCCAACTGCGCAAAGGACAATGCTTCTAACTCTTCTTCGGATACCGCCGGTTGGTGAGTGCGAAGCTGGTCCTGCAGGAAGGGCGCATACACCGGGAAGCGAACAAAGAAACGAGCCCGTGATTCACGGATCGCACTTTTCACTGCCGCACTGCTCACGGCTGCTTCGATCGGTTGTTGGCCTTCCTCGGAAGAAGAATCTGAACTACTAATTTCGGTAGAAGTGCGAGCTAAATGGGCCAAGAAAGCCACGCGGCCGATAACGCCGTAACTGCTGAGGAGCAGACGCGGCTGGGCCCGGATGACTTCGTCGGCTGCTGCTGCAAGCACACATGCCCCGTCGGGCACACGAAGCAGTTTCGCTCCGCTCTTGTTCTCGTCGTCAACCGTAGCCATGGTGGCAGCAGCTACTTCTTGGCCAGTGATATCCATCGGCAACACGGGCTGCATGAGTTGGCGCAGTAAGGCTAGTTTAGGAGCGAGAGACAGCGACACGTTGCGCTGCAGCAACGTAGGCTCAGCGCAAATGAGCCGCACTGCTTCAGTTCGCGGCAAGAGTGGCATTAGGAGCTCCCCGCCACCACTAGGGCTGCTACTGGTGTCTGAGCTACTGACGTCACCATCACTAACACTAGCAGCGGTTGGACTATCATTTGTTGTGGTTTCAGCAGTGCTGCTGCTGCTGCTACTGCTGCTGCTACTGCTGCTGCTACTGCTGCCTGTGCCAGCGAAGGTGCTTTGCGCCATTTTCAATTTGAGCCGCGATTGAAGGATGGCTGACGCTTTGCCAGTGCTTGAAGTTGCCCCGCTCTTTCTGGTGGAACCCTTCCGCGAAGGGCTGATGAAGTTGGCAGTCTTTTTGGGTGAAGGGCTAGATGCTCCCAAAGGCTTACCCCCAGAGAGGACTGTCAGCGCTGACATCGTGCGCCTCGCTTCTGCTTGCTGCCACGCGTCTTGGGTCGCTGGCTTCCGCGCAAACAACACCTGCAGCTCTCGGATTTTGGGCTCCAGGTTGGATTCTACGGCGCAAGTCAGTAACGAGGGCGCGAGGCTCACGAGCTTCACCACTTCGTGTGGGGCCAATCCTAAGCAACGCTGCAGCTCGTACACTTTGTGCTGCAAGGTGTCCCGAGAATACGCTAGCAAACTCGGCGCTCGCAGCGCTAATTGGTGGGGGTTGCCGAGGGGCACTAACAACTGAAGCTCAGCGAAACTGGCCTCAATGTTCTTCACAGAAAGGGTCAGCAAGCCCGGTGCGCGCACCGTGGCAACCGCTGCAGCTTTTTCAACCGTCAAATTGAATACCTGAGCGAGAACTTGAAGCTTGGCACCGATCAACTCGGCGTTGGTGATCAGGAGGCTCGGATTATGGCCAACCACGCGATTGAGCACTGGCTGGCTGCAGTTGAGCAAGCTTTGCAGTGCACTTAGCTGGTCGGCAAGTGCCTCAGGGTTGGCATGAAGCAGAGTGGGCTGCGATCATCAAGCATCGCACACATAAATACAGATAAGCCAGTCAGCATTGACTCAGAAGATGTGAGTGACATGAAGAAAAAAGAATTATTAGGTCTGGAGGTGGAAATCTGAACAAAGTGGCTGTCTCGGACTGCCTTTCAAGAAGGCAAAAAAAATTCTTTACCTGCCGACGCACGATTGACTTCACGTCTGCCCCAGGTAAAAGGTCGGCTAGGACCCTGAAGTCGTCAATGTTATCGATGCTGCAGCCGGCCTGACGTCGTAACCGAGCCCGAAGACTACACGTGTTCAAGCTGTAACCGCGAACTGTGCGAGATTGAAACCCGAACTCCACTGCAACATAACGATCAATGGGAATTGTTCTTATGGTTGATCTACGATCTAGAAGAAATGACTGGAATGCCAGTGCAGCAGGAAGAACAAGCGGTAAGAAAAGGGCATTCGTGAACCCCATTGTTATCTCGAATAAATTTGATGAAATGAATCTTTGGAAACGATCTCTCGAATATAGTATCAATAACAAACGTCCGACATCGTCTTTCTTGGCTTGTTCCGCGCCCACTTTCCACGATTTTTTGTTGACAGCGAAAGGAGGAAAAGAAACGTGAAAACTACTTCTCGACGATAAGCTCTCCGATAACCATAACACTAAACGCTGAGAACGACTTTAGAAAACCTTCCATCACTCCTTCGTAAATCTCCTGAGGAAAAGGAGTTCACACCAATACAGTCAAAGATTAATAACAATCTTCCCTGGAACGCAATAAGCGATTTGTCTAGACAAACGATATTAACACCAAACGACCAACGGCCCTCAATGAATTCAACCTCAAGAGATAATACTGAAGCACTAGCCGATGCTCCGTGCCCGGCAAAGATGGAACGTTCGACTTCTGCAGCCACTGGTTTAAAGAATTTTAGAAAATGGTCGACCGTGGCCAATTCAGGAACTCAAATCGGGCCCTTCGTGCCAATGAAGCTACCGTACGACTTGGCCCCAGCCGAGAATGGGCACACCATTGCATTGATGAAGGCCCTTCACCCAACGCTTGGAATTGTGCTTGATTTACAGAATCAAGATAGCGTGTACAGCGCCGCGAATACCGGTGTCGTGCGGCAGCGCGTAACGCACGAGTCCAAAGTGATCCCGTCGGTGCACACGGTGGCGAGATTCTGCGACGCCGCCGACGCTTGGCTGAGACAGCACCCTGACACTTTGGTTGGAGTGCACTGCCACTACGGGTTTAACCGAACGGGGTTCCTACTTGTCAGCTACCTCGTGGAGCGCGAAAAGTGGGACGTGGATGTGGCAATTGCTGCTTTCGCGGAGAGTCGACCGCCGGGTATAAAACACCAAAACTTCATAGACGAATTACGGCAGCGCTACGCAACAACACCGGAGAAGCCCAACTCTTCTGAAGCAAGAACGGCCACTACCGCTCCTTCACCAGTAAAATCATTAGACGCAGCATCGTCAGCAGTTCGGTTGCCACAGGAATCAGCAAGAGATCTTCAGTCGAGCACCAACACGTGGTGGCGAAAGTGGCCATGGGCAAGAGAAAATTGGGCTGCCATTCTCGTGGCCTCAATGTCAATGGCAATTGCAGCGCGTATTCTATTGCCTAGGGTGGCTTCAGGATTTCCCCCATCTCCAATCAGGGCACCTGTATAGATATACACCCTTAATCTTGCTCTTTCTCACTAAATGCAAAATGCGCCAAGGGCTAAGAGCAAGGGCCCGTCTCCCGTCTAATTTTAATTTTGAAGTATAAACACCAAACAGGACTGGGTTGGTAAGTCGGTAAATTGCTTTCTCTTTGACTTTGTTGAATTTTACCCCCAATTGCGAAGTAAAGTGTTCTTAATATAAAGAGGCAAAGGACAAATATAATATTCTCTAATTGATAAAGAATAGTATATCAGTATATGTTTATCGGCCATCGAGAACCCGCCGTACCTGTACCTACGTCGCCAGTCCCCTTGAATTAAGTAGATGGACGGTGCCGTGTCATGTGCTATAACAGATAAAAAGACGAAGATAAACTGATGTCACATGACAGCAATCAAAATGTCGCGCTTCATTGCCAGTCAAACAAACCCCTAACTTTCATCGGTGTCGGTTGCCATGCTATCGTAGCGACGGCCCGAGAGCACAATCACCAAAGCACCACTAGCGACAATCACCAGCCCAAACCCCAAGACTTCATACGCCACGCTGCGGCCCGTTGTGTTGAGCCGCTCCGGCGTGTGGTCGAAATGAAGCGGAACGAAGTTGACCCGCCTGTAGCCCTCCGTGTTGTGCAGCTGTTCGTTTTCGAGGCGAAACAGCCCCCAAAACGTGCGCCGAACCATTTCGAGCAGCATCGCAATGGGCGCGAGCCAATTGGCCAGCTTGCTGAACAAACTTTGGCTCGGGGTTTCACCGGGCCCTTGTGCAATGATGCTGCTCGCTGCAGTAGGGGGAATCAAGGTGTAGATCCACACGAACCGCAGCACTAAGTCACCGACCATGGCGCTGTAGTAGTACCATTTCTTGGGGTACATTTGCCGGTCGTTCAAGAGCTGGTACTTCAGTTTGCCCAAGCCCCAGTCCAGGCAAATGTCCCAGTAAGTCGAATAGAGCGTGGACACCACGAAGAGCGTGATCCAAAACAGTTGAAACCACAGGGTGTCTCTTAATGTCGTGTACAAGGGGTGCAAGGCACCAAAGACCGTCACCGTCATCATGAGCCCATACTTGAGCGCGTTGTAAAGGTGCGGCCACCGGTTGCCCGTCGACTTGAACCGCATCAAGCACTGCACGAAACGAAACCACAGCGGCAGAAACACCACCGCCGGGGCGAGGACGTGATCGTAAGCCCACGATTGCGCCCACGCCGGCTGCACGAAGTTGGAGTGGCCGTGGTGAACCCGCGCCGAGCGCCACACGTCGCCGCTGGCCACGAAAAAGACCGTAAACTGAAGGTTCAGAAAACACTTCACCATGCTGGTGAGCACGTCGCCGACATAAGTGTGAAAAAAACTCACGCCAGGGTTGACCCGCCAGGGGCACGCCACGGCGAGTAACGCTTGCCAGAGGCCACGCCGTTGCACCCAGGGAAAGAGTAAGCGGTGCCAAGCCGCGACCAAACCAGCGAGCACGAAAATGCCTTCGCTGATGCCATAGTCTTTCAACTCCATTGGTAGTCTTTTCAAAACGGCTTTGAAATACAGGAGCACCTTTTCATAAGGTTCGATAAACAATGAGACAAGAGGAAGAAGCATCATGAAATATATTCACTATTTTCAAAGGCAACCGCGAGATGCAAACACGTGAAAGTGCGTGCTCATACGCACCAGGCTGAAGAAGATAATAGAGTCCGAGGCGCAGTCGCTGAAAATTTGCGTGTAGCTCCGAGTAAACCGCGGGTCGAGCTCAAAGATGTACACGTAATTGATGCGGAAGCGGGTCCACACCAGAACTTGCAGGCCCCAGGACCAGTGCACGGAGAGCAAGCCCGCCATGGCGCAGAAAGCAGGAAAGGCAGGCATCGAATCGATGGACAATTCGCCGCTCACGGGGTTGAGGCCCTGTCAGGGGAAAAAGTGACAAGTAAGGAATACAAGTTCCAGCCGTAATAACAAGAGAAAGAAAAGAACTGAGAAAGATAACTTTCTACTAGGATGATCATTTGAAAAATCATCATCTAGTGTCAACACAAGTGGCACGCATGTTTCATTCTTTGAACCACCAACCTGAAGCATGCAGTCCCACATAAACCATAGCGCTAGTGCGGCAGCGAGCCCGAGTCGAAACCCCAGCTTGAGCATCTCAAAGGTGATGGCGCCTTCGCCCGAGTGCGACGCAGCTTCTAGCTCCCCCATCGCTAATTCCAATTCCCCGTCGCAAAACAAGGCTGCATACAAGGTTTGAAGCTCGTTGATTAACCGCTGGACCTGTTGTGACGTGAGTAGCATTTTTGTGCAACATTAAGGGCCAGGGCAGGAAGTTGAAAATAAGAACAAAACCGAGCGCAGAAAGAGTGATTACAACGATTGTTGAATTAAAATTGCGGTACCTGGTTCCCCTGGTCGAAGTGGTAATGCGCCATCCATTTCAGGGACAAGTCACTCAAGTCTCTAGAACGGTCGGCATACGAGAGCGCAACTTGAGCTACGCGTGACACGCGAGGAGGCGGTGCCACTGCTTTCTCCTCTGCTGTTGCTGTAGTCGCTGCTGCTGCCGTTGTTGCTGTTGCTGTTGCCGTTGCTGGCGCTGCTGGCGCTGCTGGCGCTGCTGGCGCTGCTGGCGCTGCTGGCGCTGCTGCTGCTGGTGACGGCACCGGCGCCAGCGCGAGTGCGGTTTCTTCGTCGTCGTCCACCGTAAAAAACGGGTTATCTTCCGCGGCCTTCTCGGCCTCGGCAGCTTCGGCCATGGTGACAACGGCTGGCGCTTCGGGAAGGGACGGATCGTCGAGGTCAGGTTCTTCGGTGACATCGCCGAGGCATTTCTTGCCTTTCTTGACAATTTTGATGACCTGAGAACGTTTTGAGTTTAAAAAAAGGAGAACACGAAAGCAAACACATAATTAGACGACAACCTTCCATTGAGGATGGTACTTCGAGAAATTGAGGGCCAAAGCCTAACGTCTTGGTAGCCATCGAAATTCGTGTATTGCATCAAACTGCCTGATTGACTGCTACAACGTACTCGTCCTAATACTCACCGCAGTGTAGTTGAGACCAGCAAAGTTCTTTAGCTCAAGCATTTCTTTGTACAGGGTGGAGAGGGCGCGCCGCCTGGAGAAGCGCGAGCGTCGCATGGCAGCGTACGCTTCGGGGCCCAGGATTCCAGAGTCTTGTCCTGCTTCGCTTGAGGTGTGGTTGTGGTCATTGTCGCCTTTGACTTCGCCGACTCCGAACCGCCTTCGGGCACCACCACCACCACCACCGTCGCTGCTCGTATAAGTACTGCCACTGCTTACGGTGCTGTCCTGAGCGTGCGCCCCTTGCTGGTAGCCTTCTCCTCCTCCATCATCATCCTCGCAACGAAGATGTGGGTGATGCGGCTGGTGGGGCTGGCTGCTAGTGCCAGGTTGTCCGAAGCTACTGTACTTGGGAAGGCCAGCGAAACGGCTCATATCGTACGCGTACCTATAGAGCACAAAGGTTGAAATTAGGACGCTTCAACGAACGAACAGATAGGGCCATTGGTAGAGACCCAAAGGGACAAATATACATGGAAATGAACAACCTAAGACCCGCCATAGGGGCAAGTATAACGGTTCCACGCTTCTTGCCGTAATACAAATGTAGCTACATATATTCTGGGAGATATCCAGCGTGCTGACGTCTAATGTACACACCGGTCAAATTCGTCTCGAAGAGCTCTTTGCTTGCTTTGGTAGAAAGAACAAAATTTGTGCACTTCTTCGAAGAGGGCAATCTCGAAGACACTACGAGGGCGATCAACAGGCGATAGCTCCTGCAAAGCCTGCATCGCACATTGACGTCGACAACACTCACAGATAAAATACCGACAAAAACTGATACCACAGAAACAAATATTAGGCTTAAATTGAGAAAGAAAAAATCAGAACGGCGATTCTAGCTCTCTGTCCGTGCTCTTTTCTTCTTATTCCGAATGACACGGATGGGAACCCACACATTTCATCACAAAAAAACAAGAACTTCAACGGAAAGAATGAAGTAAGAGCAAGCATCCATCATTTACCCGTTCAACGACTGGATCGAGTGTCACATCAGCTGCCTTGCCTCCTTCAGGCGAGATGCCGCTCACGGAAAAGGGGTTCAACCAACTATTCGACTTGGTTATGCTTCCCTCTTCGTCAACGGCATTATCATTCGCTGCCGCAGTCGTGTTGTTGGGTGGAGTGCTTTGAGGTCTAGGCAATTCTAGCAGCACACTTTTCTCGTTGACAGAAGGAGTTGCATCGGTAGTGATGTTGGTTGCCACGCGTCCGCTAGCAGTGTTGCTGCCATCATTTTCAGCATGGTCTTTGCTGCCGCCATGCTTATTGGCTTTCTTGTCCTTTTTGTCTTTTTTGTCCTTCGATTTGTCCTTGGGCGCTCCTTTCGTCTTGGCTTCGTCCTTGAGGATTTTCTTCAACTTTTGATAGTCCAAGTAGTAGTCGCGCCATTTCTATTCAATGAATCAGAGAGGCACATATGTTAATTGCACGTGAATCTCTGTTTTAAAATTCAAAATTGATGCCCGACTTACTTCAACAACGTTTTCAATGAGCTTGAGCTCAAACTGGACCATTGAAGCTACCGCAAGACAAAAATAATTGTAAGGAAGCCCTGAAAGTGTGTCGCGTAGCTCCTGAAGGCACCGCAGGTGAGCGCGACTACGCCAGGCTTCTCGAAGATAGCGGGCGATATTAGGCCTTACAAAAATACGTCAAAAATTTGACCCAAATACGTCAATCAATACGTCAGTACCGTAAATTGCGTTATATTAGGGCATATTTCCACTATATGCATGGCAAACGCCGTATAAAGGCGTATATTTGATGACGTGTTGGTGATGACGTCAGCAGAAAGTCGATACGTCGCGACGTATTTGCCTTGTATTCTGGAGAAAATACGTCAGATGTTTTATTGTAGGGACTAGCATTGATGGTTGAATTTGCCTGGATTGTGCATAAAATTTCATCGTCGTGTCCACAAAATCGTGTCAACGACAAGAATCTGAGAAGAAAGTGATGAATCAAGTCATCACGTCATCACACGTTCACAATTCAGGTTCTTCATTAATTAACTTCGTTCCCCATTACACTGATTACAGTTCCCGCTTTAGGTTCTCCGTGCATGGAGGCACGAAGCCCAGTTAGATTTGTTCTGAAAGTAGGCGTCTCTGTGCGGAATATGCATGGAAAGGTTTGGGCCTTTTTTGTGAATTCCGTGGAGTGCTAACTTGGCTAGACTACATATGAATATGACATATGGACTATAGTTCATAAAATCATAAATGTATTGCTCCTACAGATTTCTTTTAGAATTATGATTCAGGTGCTTAATTGCCACTAGCAGGCCCAGTAATTCGAGATATGAGCCATTTCGACTTACTCAGAAGTACACATGATGAAAGAAGCAGCAAGATGTCGTAAAAAATTATGGACTTAACTTTTTATAACATTTAAAATACAAATAAGAGACATATTTAAGTGGAGTTACAATTCATTCAGCCACATGGCACCTAGGACTGAGGCCAGATAACGGTTCGAATGCGCTTTTCAGGGACTTCAAAGATGGCCGCATGCCAGTTACTAAAGAATTCCGAGCGCTCACCAGCCTGCAGAAAAAAATACCAAGGAAAGGTGGAGTGGAGAGGCCAGAGTCAGGTGTGAATGTTGATGTGCAATAAGCTTAGGAGGGCGCAAACACGAAATCGATAAACGAATGTAAACAGAAAGGATCTTGCGTGCACATAAGCGCGTGCTCTATAAAGAGGTGTGCGTGCCAATAGCACAAGACCCTTATTTGTTTACCTCTTCTTCGAGCGCTTCGAGCACTGCCCTCGCAAAGCTTCCAGCATTGGGGCATCGGTTGCGCAAATCCCACCACCAGCTGCCTTCAATTGGCCCCGCTCTGCCCCGTTGTTTGGCTGCCAAAAACGCCGCAGGATCGCCTTGAAACCCCGATCTTGGTTTGGATGCCGCTCCTGCTTGACCTCCTGTCCTTCCTCCTGCATTCCTGTCTCCTTCTTTGGAAGCATAGAGCTCCACCAAAAACTGGTAGCGGGGGTCGTACTTATAAACCGGCGCGCCGTTGACTAAAAGAGGCGGAGCTGCCCAGGCAAAGGTGCGCGATGACGAGGACATGCCACCAACACCACCACCACCACTACCGTTGGTACCACCACCATCATTGTTTCCGTAGAGCATTTCGCGGGTCATTTCCAGCGACGCGCGGCGCCCCTCAGCGGTGGCCACCCGCAAAAAGGTGCCCCGACCACCCACCAAAAGGGGTAAATCCTTCACCACTAATCCAACCGGGCCAGAGCTACTGCTATTGCTGCTGTCGCTGCTCAGTGGCGCACCGCTATCAAGGTCTTCAGCAACCGACATGTCTGGAAATGGATCCCATTTTGAATTGCCTGTGTCATTGTCGTCGTCTACGGAAGCCATCAGATTGTTGCTGCGATTGACCTGCCAACCTTTAGCAGCATTCGCTGCACTCTTGCGATGGTCCTCAAGATGTGGCCAATCGAGGCGAGTAGTTGCGGTGCGAAAGAGACCATGGTCTACGCGCTGGCGGTGGCGCTGTTGTTCACCATACTCCTCGTCCATCGCATCCTCGACTTCTTCTGCAAGTACCTCGGGCCCACTTGGATCTTCGGTGGTGATCACCCATCGCCCGCCCCGAGATCGGTACAGCCAGCACGGGGCATACTGCCATTTGGAGGTGCCGTAATTGGCGAAGGGTTCCTCGAGCAAACTGGCTATATCTGCTCCCGCTCCAGTTCCAGCTGCGGCTGTGGCGGCGCTACTGGCAGTGGGAGACGTAATCTCTTCAGGAGCAGCTCCAGCACTCCATGCAACGGCACTGGGTCCAAACATAAACTCGTCACCGAACCACAGACGGCCTTCAGCTACTCGCAAGTGGTAGACGCCAGGAGGTGCTCTGACCCACGCTAGTTCTCCAGGCCGCACGTACACTACGACGGGCATCGACTCATACGCAGAAGACGTTGTTAGATCTGACTTTGATGCGATGTTGCTATTGCTGTTCGGTGAGTTACGAGATGAAGCAAGATTGAGGTGTTCGCCCTCGTTTTCGGGGGATAATTCCCTGGCATGCGTGAAAGAGCCTGCGCGAAAAGCACCAACCGAGGTTGCACCTCCACTGCTATTGCTGCTGTTGTGACGCAGTGCATGCTGTGTGTTCCTGCTTGGAGATACACTCGCAGCAGTAATGGGCTCTGCTAAGGGGACGTCAATGTCATCGAAACGGCAAAGCTTGTAAACGACGCTGCACTGTGCTCTCTTGTTCACAAACCGCAAAGGCATGCCATCTCTCAGCAAGGCTTGTGGATCCCACACTTGCACCGTGGCTGGGTCAATATTACCTTCTGAGCTGCTACCATTGGTGTTACTACCACTAAGACCGCTGCCACTAGCACTGCTGCTATGGTTGCCGTTGTTGTTGCTGGAGGACCATTTGGAGGTGTGTGGAAAGGGCACTTCAGCTGGCGCGCTGTCACCCGGTTGGGCTTTACGCACGCTGTCGAGATTGGGCAACAACACCTGCGCTGATGCGGGGAACCCGTGCAGACGTATGGTGATGGGCCTTGCCGCCACGAACTGAATGCCGTTGTGCAACAGGCCGAAACGAGCATCTGGTTTGAAGGTGGTGCCACCATTGGCAGCAGCACTAGCACTAGCGGTAGCGCTGGCGTGAGTGCCTAGAGTGTGTCTCTGCATAGCCTGGAGAGCGGCATGTGCTGCAGTTCCGGAGACAAACTCAAAGGTACGCTGCACGATTTTCAGCACGCTCACCGCTGCGCCCACGAAAATCCCCCCACCAATTTCGCGGGTCTGCAGGCGGGTATGAGGCACGCCAAGTTCGGTCAACGCTTCGAGGCCAGCGGCATTTCCCGCGCGAGGCTCGGTGCCAGAAGTGTCCGCATCGTAGACCACATCGTAGACGTAATTTTCATCGTCATCATCGTCAATGTTGTTGCCGCCAGCGCTGTTGTTAGCATTAGCATCGCTCACATTGTCCGGTCGGTACATGCGCAAGATGCGGCCGTCGACTGGAACCGACCGGTAACCGGTGCCGGCGGTAAGTTTACCCCCATTGAACTTTAAGCCGGCACGGTAAGGAGTACCCGGGGTGTTCAAGAAAGTCTTGAAAATAGTGCCCCACGCTTGTTCGTTGTCTTTATAGTGGCGGCCCATGGGCTTTGGCATGGTTAACTTCACCACGTCCGCTGAAATGCAGGTGCAAGGCCAGGGCTTCACGGTGTTGGTCAGCATGGCGCCGTCTTCTTGGGCCCACATGTAGACCAAGTCGGAGCGCGACTCAATGTGCGCAGCTTCTTCTGGTGTGAGAGATTCCCGCGCATCGGCTAAAGATTTCACGACGTTGAGTCGAGTGGAAGTAACGCGCGCACGCATGGACCCACCTAAATTTCGCGGGGGCACCGACGACACTGGCGGCGGCGGTAGAGCTGTAGCTTTTTTCACCTTTGCGTTCGCCTTCGCTTGTTCTTCTTCCGCTGCTTTTCTGGCGTCTGCCTCATCTTGCTTCTTCTTCTTCTTTTTCGCTAAGGCACGAGCTTCCTTCTCTTGTGCTGCACGCTCTCTTTCAGCAGCTTCTGCTGCAGCGGCGGCAGCTGCCTCCGCCTCCTCTTCTGCTTTGCGCCGTGCGGCTCGCTCTTCGCGTGCCTTTTTGGCAGCCGCCAGTGCTGCATTCTTGTTGCCCACGGCTGCTTCTGCTGCTGCCGCTTTGGCTTCTGCTGCTGCGAGGGCCGCCGCCATTGCCTCGGCTTCTCTCGCTTCTTCGTCGGCCAGAGCCTGCAATTGCTTTTCTTTCTCAGCTGCTTTGGCTGCTTTGAGTCGCGCGCGCCTCTTCTCTTTGGATGCTTCCTTTTCTTGCGACAAGCGCTCTGCATCGGCTAATTCTGCT
>Ga0307979_1002249_pt1 | contig 13436 bp, 10 predicted proteins | sample OrgLakmetage1058_FD_201833 | JGI IMG/M metagenome (GOLD analysis project Ga0307979, IMG submission 201833) | Saline water microbial communities from Organic Lake, Antarctica - #1058 | ecosystem: Environmental > Aquatic > Non-marine Saline and Alkaline > Saline | place: Antarctica: Organic Lake...
GTAGCTTTTTAGGTTTTAGACTACTTCTCTGTAGCTAGCAGCTTGCTAGCTAGACTAGCATAGCATTTTAGCATTTTCCTAGTGATACTATGCCCTCCCCCTGTAACGGTGCGAAATTGAACCACACACCACCACACACGACGACGACGACGAGCTCTTTGCTTGCTCAACTCTTTGCTTCCAAACCATCTCAACAGCACCACAAGGCTAGGCGGAGCGTTCATAATTGACTGAACAAGGTATTGAGCGGCATGGCCTCGATTCCAACGCCGCGAAAAGCCAGAAGTAGTACTCCGAGTGGAACTGATTCTCATGCCATTATGCGTTGGATAAATGCGAAGCTTGCCCGTCGCAATATGCAGGTGAGGCTTGATGATTACGAAGATACAGTTATCATCGAGAAAATGAAGCAGCACTAGATAGAAGACGGGCTCGAGCTTGTGCATTCATTGTGTGCATCACTTTTACTTCTAGCATGCGTTGAAGCTAATGTGAGGGCTGTGTTATTGTGCTCTCTTCGAAATCAATGAGTTATACTTGATTACGGCTCGATCGACTTGAGCACGGCGGCATCCATATAATCAGTAGTACATCTGTTGGCTGTTGGCTATTTGTCACCCAGTTGGGCGAAGGACTCGTCGAAAGCTTGAAAAGTGGTATTTTGCTTTACCATTTGCTCGAAGAACTTTCGGGTGACAGTCTTGCTGAAGAAGTAGGGAAGCTAAGCAAGGTACTTTCGCTTTTTCAAAGTTAAACGAAGGACTGTGTCAACGTCTGCCTCATCTTCCCACTTTGTTGAATATCACTCTTTAATTGTTCTGTATATTTGCTTGATTGAATAGGCTCTCATCATTCATTCTTATTGTTCTCCAGACTTTTCATTTTTCATTGCTCGGATTCCCGCTCAGAAGGAACATGCTCACTAATGTTGTTTTCGTGCCATCCTTGAATACTCACCGGTCTTCTTGAAATCACTCTCTGACTCTCTGTCTTCCTATCTCCCTATCTAGGGTACAACGCGCCACCACCACTTGAGCAACGTGTCGCTCTGCTTGCGCTACCTTGAAAGCGCGGGGGTGCCTCTCGTGAACATTGGCGCTATCGATGTTGTGGACGGTGCGCTAATATTACACAATAATGATACATCAAAGAGATCGAGCCCTTGTCTAGCTAGGGCTAGGTACTAACTAACCAAGTCTTGAATGTTATTATATCTTATTTGTTTCTTCTCCGCTCCTTTGTCCAGCCTTCTATTGAAGCCATGTCCCAATTCTCTTTTCTCTCACCCCCCCCCCCTTTCTCAATATGGATTAGGCAACGAGAGCAGCGTGCTAGGTTTACTTTGGCGTATCAAGCAACATTTCTTCGCTGCTGCCGATGAAATAAGCGACAATGTTGAGGGCGATGATAACAACGACAACAGCGATTTTAATGTGTCTCCAACGAAACAACAATTCCTCACTTGGCTGAAACATCGGGTACACTTCGATTATCAAAACCTAAGGGCTTTTTTATATGTGTCTTTTTATTCTGATATTGTGCTTCCTCTTAAGTGCTCCTTCTCCAACTTCTTCTTATGCACTGCCTTATCATGTTTTATCATTTGTATTATTACATTTCGTGGGTCAATATCCTTCGGACTATCTTTTAGGTGCAAGATACCACCGATCCTGCGACAGGGAGCTCTTTAGCCAACGCAGTGCATGACGTCACAGAAAGTCTCGCAAACGGCACTGTGCTTCTCGCTATATTGCACAATTTTGCCACCACTACTACGACTACTGCTGCTGCAGCGGAGAATGAAGCCAATTCCTTTGTTGCTCCAGTTCCTACTGGCGATCCTGCCATCGATTTTGAAACGGTACAATTTCAGCTCCAACTCTTTTGAGGAGCACCTTTCCATAAATGCATTGTCTTTTCGCCGCACATATACTGGTGGTCGATGGTATCGCTGCTTTAGGAATATGAGTGAGGAGAGGCGTATTCTTACTTTTTCGTCTCGTTCTTGAATATTTATGTGAGTGTATGCACTCATAAGTACAGCTTCATGCACCCTCACAAACGCGTCAGGCGGTGCGAGGTTTGCACGAGCGATTTGGAGTGCCTCCGCTGCTGCTGGAGTCTCCTGAGGGAACTCTCAGTGATGAAGTAGCGCTCTCATACCTGCAGCTCCTCAAGGTGCGGGTGGGCTCAATTATGAGCGAATTTGTCGTTTGCTCTACTTATTGGCAGTGCTGCTATTGTAGTACTTAACTTTTAATTGACACTGTTCGCTGCTGCTTGCTATCTTTGCGTCGTGCCTTTCTGCCACTCCTCTTTATTTCTCCTTGCGTCTTTGTCTCATAGTTTTATCTGAACCGCTTGGTCTATTCTAGGACCACGCTCCCAAGCGATCTGGCTTCTCGCCTCCTCGTGGGCCTTTCACGATGTTTCCCGGGAGCCCCACTTCATACCCAACTTCACCAATTGCGCCACCATTGCCACCATCCCCTTCGCAACATGATGAGAAGGAGCTGCCACCAACTCCACCGTCGCCACCCAATCCTTTCGAACGCATTGCTACGAAGGCGCCAATCAACGGACCCACTAATGATGCTGCTGTTGCTGCTGCTGGTGGTGGTGGTAGGAGTGATGTCAATAATGAAGCAGGAGCTAATGATGATTCTGACGTGCTGCCTCAGCAACCAGCCGTGCGAGACTTATTGGTAAAGGCAAGGAAAGAGGAGCAGGTTAGCGAAATGGAAACGATAGTGCAAGAGGAAGCTAAGCCGCTGAACGAGACCACCTTGCAAGCAGACACAATTGCTTCTGCCACTGCTGCTGCCTCTGCTGCTGCTACTGCTTCTGTCAACGACGATATTAATGTCAATCCAATTAAGCATGGCGAGGACAAAGTTGAAGCCGTAGACGTTGTCAAGAGCGGCAACAACGAAAGTGCCAACGAAACAGCAATCGAAAGGCAAGAAATGACCACCGTCGAGCAAAATGCTCCTGGAGCATATGCTGCCCCAGCACCACCTTGTGTTATACCACCGAGCTACGGGAGCCCGCGCGGGGAAGACGGGCATCATCTCGTCGAGGACTTGCCCGGATCTCCTTCCAGTTGCATTTCTGCAGACTTGCTCGCTTCCCCCCTTGTAAGCGGCCTCTTAGTGGTGGCCGGCTGTGTCAATAACGCTTCGCCAAACCGCAATGGTTCGCCGTCGCACCGCCGCAACCGCCACCGGAGCAGCCACTCTCACGCCCATCGCGATTCCGCAAGCTCCAGTGCACCGAAGCCTTCACGAAAGCTCAACTGGCGCCCTGACCTCCCTGTCTACGAGTGGAAGCGAGTGGCGTTTGCGGACGATGAATGCACGAAAGTGAAGAGCCTGGACCTCGCCAGGTGCATGCCATGTCGTTCATGTGTGTGTGTTTTTGGCCTCCACGACTTTTCTTCAATTGAAATATATATATGTGCTTGTGCAAATGCATGGCCTAAACTTGCACTTTTGATTGAGACTAGTGCAAGTGAAGAAAGTGTTCTTCCCTTGGCGATTCGTATAATCATACGAGTCACTGCTTTTGCCTATCAACGTTTCTTTTGCTGCTTTTGTTAGGTGCAACCTTCAATTGGACCTCGCGGACCTTCCTATTATTGCTGCTCTCGCGCCCGATGGCCCTGTTGAGGTTCGCCAAAAACATCGTTTTTCATTTGCTCGTTGTTTTTTGGGTTGTTTATTATTATGGCACCGTTGGTGGATCTATCATGGGGCTATTGCTTGCGTTTTTGGACATGCTGTAATCAATTTGTTTGATGCCCGATTTTAACTTTGTTTCGTCGACGGAACTTGTATTTCCAATTAGGTCCTTCGGCTGAGCCGCAACCTTGGTTTAACGGGCGATCTCCGAACACTCGTGCAACCTGCACCTGCGCCAATTCCTGAGCTTCACGACCAACACCAAGAGGCGGATGTTGGCATGACTGAAGAAGGGGGGGGAGTTGGCGGTGAAGACAACAAAGGCATGGAGAACAGCAGTGCCTTGTTGCTGGACCCGATTGTTCACCGAGATGCGCCAGGCGGCAGCGATGCACTATTATTGTGCCCTGTTACGCCATCCGTGGCAGGCACAGGAGAACGCGGAGGCCAGGAGGAGGCTGTAGGCAGCACGGTGGGGGCCACTGGTGATGCCGTGCGGCCCCACAAGAGCCCTCACAAAAGCCCTGTGAAAACTGCTGCTGCTGCTTCCCCGGTGCCCATCTCGCCATCCGCAGTCTCGTCGCTGTCATCGAACTCGGTGAGTGGCGAAGAAGACGGCAGAGACGATCTAGACGATGAAGTAGTTGGCGGCGATTTTGGTGGTCTTGAACGAGAAGGGCACGACGAAGTCGACAGCGAGCTGCTCACTGGAACCGTAGCTTCTTCGACCGTAAATGACGGCTCACCTCCCTGCGCGCTTCAAGTGCTTTGGCTCAACGGCACTTCCATTGGCGGCTCTTTGCGGCATCTGGCGAGAGCGCACCTCTTGCGCCATTGCTACCTCGGGAACTCAACCGCAACAACTACTGCTAATGATGCTGCCTGCTCCGGATCTAAGGGCGCTCGTGGCTTCACAACGGGACGACACAGTCAGGAACAGGTTAGCGGCTTTCGAGGGGACGTAGGCGTGTTTGTGCACTGCCCTTTGCTCGTGCGGCTCTCGCTCGCCAACTGCGGCCCTCGCGTGCAAGGCGATTTCGCGCCGGTGGCGCATGCGTGCACTAGTTTGGAAGACCTGGAACTGCATGGCACCAATGTCGCGGTAGACCTCGTCGCCTGCTTTGGGCGGGACTCGGCTCGGCTCCACAGCAGTGGCAAAAGAGACAAAAGCAGCAGCCGCAGCAGCGGACACCGCAGCAGCCGTGGCCGCCGTTTGCGCCGCTTGAGCGTGTCCGGCCCACTCGTCAGCGGCGACGTGGTTGCGGGTTTAGGCGGTTGCTATCGGCTCGAAGACTTAAGGCTTCCGCACACGCAGTGCACGGGTGATTTGGACGCTGCCGTCTCAGACATGGCAGCTATTCAGCATCGTGCCGCAGGCCCACCAGCGTGCTCCAATAAAAACGCCCATGCCGCCACATCGCCATATTCCCCTATGGAGTCCTCAGGCGCAAGGTGCCGCCTCACTTGGCTTAATATCGTGGGCTCATCTGAGTTGGTGGCATCGAAAGAGGAGCTGCTTCAAACAACAGCTAAGGATTGCTCTATCTTTGGGGCCTCCTAGCTAACTCCTTTAGTTATAGACATAAATTTTGCTTCTTGTGAGTCGTGGTATAGTGGCATAAGCAGAAACACCCAGCGCGATAATCATCCGCGGCCCTTTACTTCCGAGTTAAACATTACCGTTTTTTTCGTTGGCGTACTTTGGCGAAACCCCAGAAACCTAGGGAACCGAAGAATTAAGTAATTTCCCTTCGATTCCATTAACGAATTTCTCTTCGATTCGGTCTGGCCACGTCGCTCGGATGCCTATGACTCGGTGACTCGGGCGCCGCGGCAGTTGCTTACTGGTTGGGTAGCACACTCAAGGCCGAATGGATGCCCTGAAATGACATGGGGTCGGACTTTAAAGAAGGCTCTAAAGTGCAGAGGACTACCGGCCAACTCCAAGGAATGGCGCGCTATAGCAGAGGATAGGTCGGAGTGGAGATCGCGGACGTACTCGAAACCTATGCCTCCTTCCGAGAATTGATCCTGCAGGGTTCATACGAGTAAAGATGAACATTGCATTACGCAAAAGGACACTCAGCCCAGTCAGACTTGTTCTGGAGGATTCATCAATACGTAGCTTTTTTGCTATTTGTTGATGTTTCTTTGCAATTGGGGAGTATATTCTAATCTAATCTAATCTTCCGGTCTTACGGTCCAGTTCGCCTAGTTCGTTGAGTTTGAGAAGCCGAACTTCTCATTCAGTTCAGTTCTTCAGTCCGTTAGCCGTTAGGAGCTGAGTAGCCGAATTTTCCGTTCGTTATAAGAGGGCACACCCCAGTGGGGCTTAAATTTAATTAAGCCTTTATTTGAAGCCACATGTAGTCCGATTTAGACAAGAATTAACATCAAACCAAAACCCACCCTGTAGACCAAACGTAAACCAAAATTAGTTCGATTGGGGTGTGGTATGCGTTATAAGTGCAGAGACCCCCCTCCCGCGCAGATTAAGTAGGAAACCTTGAAATTTTGAAATGAAATTTGAGAAGGACAAATCCCTCACACGATTTCTGGGTGGAAATACGTTCACTGTAATGTAGAGATATGGAACAGGGATGTGCCTTGACTGGCTAATCATCTTGCAGGCGTTAATAGTGTCCGCGATGATTCCAATGGCTATACTGGCATTGAAGTATGCGCTTTTGAGGATGTTACCGTATGTGTACCGCACGTGATTTCCGCGTAAATGCCGCGTAAATACCGAGTAAAGTCGCGTGATTCCCGCGGGTACGTGCCTCCTTCCGAGAATTGATTCTACAGGGTTCATGGGAGTAAAGATGAACATTGTATTACGTAAAAGGAGACTCAGCCTAGTCAGACTTGTTCTGGAGGTATCATCAATACGCAGCTCCATGCCATTTGCTATTAAGTTTCTTTGCAATTGGGGAGTATAATATAATCCAAGAATCAAACGTGAATCGAACCCTTCTGCAGAAATCACGTCTGCAGAGTTTCCTTCGGCAATCCTAACCTAGTTCCTTTCGGGCCTTTCCTATTCAAAAGTTTATAAACGAAAACCGGCACTGGAGTTATATGTTATATGTTAAAACTTAAAAGGCTGGATGCTGGTTATTGTGTCTTGTAGTGGGTTACGGAGCCGACGAGCGGCCAAGTGTAATGGAAATAGGGGCCCATCTCATAAAAAACGAAAATCTATCGGTATTGTTATTGGAAATGGACCTGCGTATTTCTAATCTACGAGACAGCTGCAGCTACTTCCGCAGGAGGCTCATCTGGGACTCCACAGCGCATGTTCGCGGGGACGGCCACGTCAATTTTCTTGGGGTAAGCCAAGTTCAGACCAGCCATGGTCGCCACAAAACCTTCTAAGTTTTGAGTGAGGCGCGGGTTGAGGCGCTTCTCTTCGCCAATAGACGTGGCAGTGCGGCCGAGGTAGTCGTGCGCTGGGTACACCATGCAAGCGTCGGGCAGCGTGAAGAGCTGTTCTTGCACCGACTTGTAGAGCGTTTCTGCGCTGCCGCCCTGCGGAATACCAAATCAACACATGAATAAAGACTGAATGAAGAAACAAAACTATTCGCTTGCTCACCGGAACCCCAAAAAGCATACAGTAAACTCAGTTGCTGCCTATTGGGCAACTCTCGCAAAAAACAGTATAAAATTGTACAGCACGCTAGATCGATACACACAAAAGCTACTCCAACAGCAAACACACCTGGAAGTCCGTGCGGCCGCAGCCTCGGATTAGCAGCGCGTCGCCCGTCATCACGAGTGACTCATCGTCGAGCACGAACGCCACGCAACCCGCGGTGTGGCCAGGCACTGCCCGCACGCTCAAAAAGCGGGACCCGAACTTGATCAGGTCTCCGTGTGTGAACGTAGCATCGGCTGCAGCCCCGCTTGACGCCGAGATCATGGTCTTGGCCTTGTCGGCATTCCATTCTGGCCTGGCTTTGATTAAGCCAGTCCCGGTGATGTGGTCAGCGTGCGCGTGGGTGTTGATGGCTGCGACGAGAGTGAGGTTGAGGTCGCGGACCACATTCATGTCCCGGTCCACCTACACGCATTCGTAGAACATCAAGAAAATACGTGTGAACACAAATCATTTGAATGTGCTAGAGATGCCATCATGTAATCATGAAGGACCGCTATGGGGCGCGTTAAAGTGTTTCAATCGGAAGTGATGGCACCAGGGAAAGCAGCAGCCTCACCGTGACATCCACTGGATCTACGAGAACAGCTTCTTGGGTTTCGGGACAGCCTAAGAGGTACCTGCAAATAATTGAAGACGCAAAGAACTATGGTTTATATTTGGCTGGTACATCCGTGACGTTTAAGCCACTGCTTGAAATTCTGCCCGAGAAGTAGCATCAATAATAATGAACGATTCATGAGTATTGGTCCCTCACGTGTAAGTGCTGGATTCCTTTTCAAAAAGCTGGCGGAAGATGAGGGGAGGGCGAGTTGCAGCCATTGTCGAGAGTTGGAGGTGTGAGATAGGGATGCGCTGAGCCTTTGTGGTCGAAATAGATCTGGAGATGAGTTTATAAATCATTCATTGATCTTTGACGCCGCGGAAGAATGAACACGGCCTCTAAATGTGCCGCGGGTCTTATTTTGACTGCTGCTGGCACTCGATTGCTCGGTTATTGGTTAACCGACGGCTTCTGTATCACACCAGAAATCAGAAATCAGAAGCACTGAAAATGGACTGCGATTAAGCAGACGACGCCAACACTTAGCTCAGTTGGTTGGGTGTTGGGTTATTGAAACCATACAACGAAATAAAGGGCATGTGCGCCTGATTAGCTTCTTAGGATAAGTTTGCGCGGCTTTGCTTTTCTTCACTACCTGTTAGCCTTCTAATTCCGGCCCTTCGGGGCCTGTCTCAAAAGTAATAAGATTAGATTAGATTGGAGTAGATTATACTCTCCTAGTGCAAAGAAAGACAAGGGTAGAAATAGCACGCTCTCAGAGGTGATCTGTATAAGTATAAGCTAGTAAGCCATGAAGCTAATAAGTATGAGGGTAAGTGCATCGTACAGTAGTGCGTTTACCTCAGTGTATTAAGTATTCAGTAATTCACTACTCAATGAAAAATCATGTCGGAATTTAAAGGATTAATTCGCAACTACCAGTCAGACTTTTCTGGGGGATTCATCAAAACGCAGCTTCATGCTGCTTGTTGTTGTTTCTTTGCCATATCTGAATGTTGTTATACCTCATATTTGGGTGTGTGCATAGTCTCGAAAAAAATAGCATTAGCATACTGAGAATAACGCGAATTAGGTAGGCATACTGTGGAATTGCTCTAGACCTAGACAAGTAGGGGGCCTGTTCAAGTCAATCTAGGTGCCCTCTTGGCTTGCGTAAGGAAAAATGGCGGCACCAGCGCATTTTTATATTCGCAAGCATAATCCTACGCCGCCAACCAACCGCTAATGAAACTGGCGTGCCTCGCAAATCCTTGCGGTGGGCCCATTATATGGCAGACTCCAATGTGAACGTCAAATGAAAAATGCTCGCAAAGGGGCGGGGCGTCAGTGCGTTCATCCTTGCTAAACGCGCCTGTGGATGCAGCCTGAAAGCTCATCTGGCACATGGCACAGCATTGTTCAGCGCTTGCAGCACGCACAACACTAGTCGATGGGTCGTCTCTGCCAGGAGCAAAAGAGGCCACTGGTGAAGCCACAGAAACACCGCCAAGAAATGAACAGGGAGCAGCGTGCCACTGGGTGATGCTCCTACTGTAGCTGCTACGATCAGTTGCGCTTCCAGTGACCGAATCAAGAGTCGTTGTTGCCACGAATGGTTGTGCCTCTGATGCAACGTGGCCCATGAAGGTTTGCGCACATGTAGTTGCGCTTGATGATGTTGCCCCTAGGGTGGCAGCAGGACATCGCAGATGTAGAGCCGTGTAGCTGCCTATTCGCAAAGTGCTAGGGCTCTGCTCTTGGCTCCCAGTCTGTTGTTTGCTTTCACTAGGAAAGCTGCCAGTAGTGGTCGAGTCAACCTTATTAGAATCTATGCTGTAACCAAAGGTGGCTAGAACACTGCCGGTGGCGACGTTTAAGGCATCTCCAAAAACTGTATCCTTTGCAACGAAAGATTTCCACTTCCCGTAACCATTGTAGAATCCATCAGTGCCCTTACGACTTTTGCTGCTGCTTGCCTCTGAATGGCTAAGCGGATCAACCTTGAGCCTTCTAAAATCGATGCTTCGGCCCAAATCTGGTGGTGGTTCAGCACACAAGCAGCACAGCTCACTGCTTATCTGCGCCGCTGGGCTTTCCACAAACTCTGCTATGCGCGCCAAGGCAGTCAGCCGAGCGGCCGTACATGTGCTAGTAGAAGCCGTTCTCGCCCTAGAATGTGCCTCTGCCGATTTCTGCGGCGCTCCAGTGTTGCCGCTAGCTAGCAAATCTTCTATTCGCAATGGCAAATACTCAAAACGCGGACTCCGTGCACAGTTCAATTCTGCCGTCAAAGTGCCAGTTGTTATTCTAGCCGAAGCAGAGGCATCTTTCGAGCACTCTGAAGCCCACTGATAAATCCCATGATTCCAAGTAGACCACATGTGAGCTGCACGAAGCGCTGCGTCTCTGCTTTCTTGTCTTAACCCTTTGCTGTCTTGCACCGTTGGTTGCTGTAGCTCCTTGGAATTCCAGCAGCGGGCGCCAAAAGTGGCGTTGAAAAACTTTTCAACCGGCGATTGATTACTCGAAAACGCCAAGTCCCGCCCATCGCGCACTACATGTATCAGTTTGACAGTCTTAAAGCCGAGCTTAAGAAGCAGCGGCACCACAGCGAGGGTAACTGGAGCTTTGATCCCGATGTCGATGCCAAAATTATCAGCACAATGTTCAGAGGGATCGCCGTTAGACTTTCCATCTTTGATATTTTGAAGTTCATCTGGGCGCATAGCCTGTCGCTTTTTTAGAGCAGAACGCACAACTTTGGCCAGAACTTCAACTGCGGCGTCCACAGTGGCACCAAGCAGATTTGAAACTTGTGGTGGAAAACGATTGGAACCAAACGGAAAGCACGAATTTGGCGCTAGAGAGTCGTGCTCGACAGTAGTGGGAGCAGTGGCCCGTAGTAGCAACTCAACGAGGTCAGGCCATCCGCCCATTTCTGCACCATGAACATCTCGGCTCACCGCATCATCGTAAACCATAGGTACACCCAATCGCTCGAGGAGCGCTACTACTCCCCGCGTGCCACTGCCATCCGTGCCACCCACAACCAAGAGTCGTACGTCCGACAAATCACTGTACGGATGTTGCTTTTTCTGCGTGTCATCGCTTGCTGTAAAGTGCACGCAATCATCAGTTCTAGCAAAACCAGAGGTTCCAAAAGACGTTGTCGTTGCAATGAGAAACCACAAGACGCGTGTGACAAAATTTGGTCTCACCATTCCGTATGAAAATTTTCGCCAAGAGAGCATCTACCTAATAGTGTAGTGTAGCCCTGCGACACGCTACAATGAAATCACTGCGAAAGTTACATAGAGAGCTTAGCTAAGCTTTTTCTTGGAGAATGTTAGCCGCACTCGAGGGGTGCTATAATGCTATAAGTTTCTAAGCTTGATCGCGCAGCTTCTTTTGATGGTGGTGTGCCGCCGAGGTGCCCGTTGAAAACGCGAACACAACACGAGATAATATATGCCAACATGTTCGGAGAATCGGCAGATCGGAGCATCGGACGGAGCATTCGGAATAGCCTAGGTTCCAATGAAAAATAGATGGGCACTTTTAGCGAAATCCTACCTGTAGCTAATATTTGCCCCGGCACGAATTAGCCCCTCACGCATCGCGCACGCTACTTCAAAGGGTGTCAGGGCACATGCATCTTTGTCTATGCATTCCGGAGTCATATCAATTTTTTTTTTTTAATTTGGTGCAGTACTAAGGTCACAACGGTGTGGGCTCGTCGCGTTCTCTGGACATCGTCCACGACGCGCATCTGGGCTCCAAACGAACACTTGAGGAGCTCACGGCGCTATGGGGCTTTGAGAGGTAATGGCTATTATAGTTGTTATGAGCATGGTATGTTCTTTCCGGGCGCCCTAAGTCGTTGCACCTCAACTTCTCTCATTTTGTCACTGCGCAGTTTTGCACAGCTCGAGCTGAGCGGTGTTGTGCTCTAGGAGCCGCCGAACGCGTCAAAGCACATGATATCGGGCCAGAAATTATCGACGTGATTGATGCTGATGAGAAGCTCGTTGCGGCTGCTGCAGTGGTGTTGAAATCATGCGTATATATTCTCGAATGTGTAGCACTAGTGTGGAGTGGGCCCGTCACGTCCTCCCAATCGCGTGTATGTGCCCCAAATGAACCGCGGGGACTTCGAAGATTTCCATTTGCAGCGAGTGTCAGACTTGGAACTAGCTTCATCTAGTGTTTCATCGCGGAAGCAATCCTTGCTCGCCGGTAAATATTTTTTGAAGTATTGTTTGATCACAGTGTCAGCGTAAATTTGCCATTTGTGCGCTCTGCACCATTTCCCTAGAACGTAGATTCCTGAGTATTTCTCTGAATTATTTTTGCTTACCTGTGCCTTTCTATGTGACATTGGGGAAAGCCAGCTGGCTGCGAGGAAGAGGGGCAGGTGCTGCTTTCAGGTCACCACTGTCGTTTTGTCTATACCTCCACCGAAGACAGAAAGTTACACGGAGACTAGCAATTCAGGCGTAGAGGCGACCGTTGTCTCCAAGCAGACGTGAAGAGGTCAGCACTAGGGCATCTCGGATAATTTTGCTTTGACCTTCATGAATTGGCTAGGGAACTACCCTGAAACCCAACGCCGAACTACTAAGTTCCAGCTACGTTGACAACTCCTAAAGATCCCAATCCCAACACATGCGTGGCCTTATCTCCCAGAAATGAAGTGGGCGCTAGCGCAGTCTCTCTCAGAAAAGAATCTACCGTAGCCAACTTAAATATCATCCCATAAAGGCACGGGTAATTTAAGTGTAAAGGGTAGAACCGTGTTTGTTGAAGAGCATAATTATTTTTTTAAAAAGGTGCATTATCGAAGGTCAGCAGGTTATATTATATAACGTGTGATGTGGCTAGTTGTTCATAAACGAGCTTCAGCCTTAATTTTTTTCTTTAAAGTGAAGCCAATCAGAATATATTGAGTATAGAAACGTGCTGGCTAATGTCGGCCTTCTTCATCATAGCCACCCACAAGAATAGAGAATACGGAGAAAAACTAGACTTGAGGCTTGAGGCAAAGACCAACGCCACCTCCACAGCCACCTCTTGAGGCCTAATTAGCACAACTCCGATGAGTTAATATAAAAAGAAGTAATTGAATTATATAACCAGCCCACTGCGTGCTGTCGAGGATATTCGCATCGTAGAGAGAATTGCTGCTGCTAAAAAGCTGCCGATAACTTGCAGTCAAGATTTGAGGACATACCTTTGAAGTTAAGTGCACCAAGGAGCTCACACCTGAAACCAGGAAGAAAAATAAAGAGATTCTTGTAGATCAATCGAATCAGACTATGATCATATGATGGTCGTCAGCTTGCTAATTTGGGGCACATACACGCGATTGGGAGGAAGAGTCGAGCCAACTATGTATTAGTCACTCTTGTAGAGATACAACCAAGCCCTGTTTGACACCACTGCAGCAGCCGCAACAAGCTTCTCATCAGCATCAATCACGTCGATAATTTCTGGCCCGATATCATGTGCTTTGACGCGTTCGGCGGCTCCTAGAGCACAACACCGCTCAGCTCGA
>Ga0307979_1002256_pt1 | contig 13416 bp, 14 predicted proteins | sample OrgLakmetage1058_FD_201833 | JGI IMG/M metagenome (GOLD analysis project Ga0307979, IMG submission 201833) | Saline water microbial communities from Organic Lake, Antarctica - #1058 | ecosystem: Environmental > Aquatic > Non-marine Saline and Alkaline > Saline | place: Antarctica: Organic Lake...
AACAGTTACGACACCAAAGTCGTTGCTAACGCCTATTAGATGGCACCCTTCCTGTTAATACTAAATCCAGTCCCCCCTCGGGGGGGATCAGAAAAAAACAAAAATGTAACCACCAGAACAAGTCTGACTGGGCTGAATGTCCTTTTGTGTAATGCAATTGTAATCATTTTCTCTCGAGGTGTCCTTCAGCCGTCAGGCATCAGGAGCGCTCATCGAAATCCTTCGAAATGCCCTTACTTTTGAGCGCGTTCTCCAACGTCCTGCCCCAAGTCATGAGTCATCTGTGGACAACCAATCGGTCGTTCGAGTTACACTAATTTCGCCACTTTATATATCGGCTATTATCCTTTATCCTAGGAGAAAAAGGAAAAGATAAATAAGTTCCTATCAAACAGGAGTTATAAGATTTTTCCTGTCTTAGTTGCTCCCCGGGATGCAGGGAACTGCACGTCCATCTGAGCTCGTTCACTGGGTTATTGAGTAGGATGAGGGCGCTTTAATAATCTTTAATAATTAATAACTGGCAACAACGCCAACGCCGACACCCGGCGCCCGACCTCCCGGTTTGATTACTGATTTGCGGTTGCTTTTATGGAGGCGCAGTTTCCAGTTTCGCATTCCAAAATCCTTACTTCCAATTCCCTTTGTGTGCGTGTGTTGAAAGAGGCTAGGCGAAGCTAGAGAAAAATAAAACGCAATGGGGCGTGGCCACTGCGGGTTATGAATCAATTGCTCCTCCAATTAACCACGCGGGTTATTCGGCAGCATACTGCGGTTCTGGCTTTTGATTGTGCGGTGGGATGGTGGGATGTGCCGATGTGTGATGTGTGATGTGTGACATGCAGATGTGCTTCATGTGCTTGTCTGCTTGTCTGGTCATGATGACGTGGTCCTCACGGAAAATAAATTACCGGAAATTCGACTGGTTCCTGCCTTCTTCTTGTTTGTTGTGGAGAGAGGTGTGGGGGTGGTAACGGTGTGATCTGAAAAAAATAATTAGCCCATCAAAAATGGGCTGTAGCTCCTCCAAAGCGTCTGCCTCTCTCCAGAAGGGTCCATCCCGCCCTAAGTACCGAGTTGCTATAGTTGAACGGTCTGGTCACATTGCGAATGATTCGTCAAAAGAACGAAATGGCCTCCGCTATGATTCGATCCCTATCGCGAACGGTACTGATGCTGGTGTTTTTCTTTCTTGCTTGCCATAAATAGCGATGAACAGTTTTGCTCCTCGTATGCATGGCGGTATTTTTAGGCTACGCGCACATGATTAGTAGTAATCGTTTCCCTGTTTTTGAGTGTGCAAATCCTCACGAATTATCAATACAACATGAACTTCAGGATGCATGAACGCTGGCATGAGTTGTGAGTTCCTTGAATACCATGCGGACGACCACGATAGCTTCGTAGCCGCTGCCATGAACTACGACGGCCTCATCATTCGATTTCCGTTGGGAGCTCTAGACATGGGCGCTCAGAAACGATTCGACAAACTCATGGACAATATTGCCATCAAGGGCAAAGCAATTTGGTCGACTCCAGTGTTGCAGCAGCGCATGTCCTCCAAAGACGCTCTCGTGAAAATCAAAGACCTCACCTGTGGTTTGCCCGACTCCTTTGCGTACTACGACAAAGAAGAGTTTGACGCGGGGTTCAAAATGTCATGCGCGTTTTCACCGCGGATCATTTCGATGAACCGCATGGGCAAAAAGAGTGGCGAAGGAGTGTGGATGGTCTGGCTCGAATCGAAAAGGTACAGAGTCACCCTAGTATGATAGAATTCCAGAACAAATGTTATTTTGAAGCAGTGTATATGCTAGTTCAGTCACAGTCAATGCTTGAAGCGGCATTCAATCCTCGAGCGCACGCACTAACACCTGTCCTACAAATTTACCGCGTGCAAAACAAAAAGGTATTGCGAGACGTTCGGTGAAAAAGTGCTCACGGACCGAGATCGCTTGAAGCTCATGGAAATGAACGACAACCACGTAGAGCACCATACGGTAAGGGCACTGGATTTATTGTGTTGTTTTATGTTCGGTGTTTCTTCTACTCTTTCCTTTTGGTTCACATTAGTCACCTGCGCGGGTGCTGTCTGCGGCCATTTTCAAGTATTCCCAGCTTCTTTTTTTCTTCGATTTACATTTACTCTGCCTTACACGCCTCGAGCTAGCTATTTTTCTTCGAAGTTCTTTGCCTCGCCTACCACATATTCTTTCTCCGCTTCCTTCTCGCGTACCATCTGCTCATGCTTCCCTTTCCTCGCGGTACCTGAAAGGTTAAAGAATTCGTGGAGTTTTGCACGGCGGGTCCCGGCGGGGACGCAGGCGCCATGTGGGCCTCAGAAAGTGGGGGCAAATACTTGGAAGGTGGGGAAGCGCGGAGCTCCATGTACGAGTCCAACAAGGGGCGCATCATCGACCAGCGGCTGCTGCCCCACACGGGCAAAGAAGTGGTGGAGTTGCAAATGGTCACCAACGAAGTGTTTCAAATCGTGCACAAGAAGCAAGTCTACAGTGGGGGCAAGGCCGAGTGCACTTATTACAAGCCCAACGAGCCCAAGTTTTCGTCCATCAAAGAAACCTTCGAGAAAGAATTGGGGTCAGTCATGCAGGCCTTGGGGTGTGGTGGGGAGCCTTTGCCTTTGTTTTGGACCGTTGACTTCGGCCACGTGGAAGACCATGACGTGCCCTTCGTGGTGAGCGGGTTCAACTGCTCGTGCGTGGGGTTGGAACAATTCGGGGCCGCGGCAGGGTCTGACTTGACGCGGGTGAGCAAAAAGGACTTGGATTCCGGTTACTTAGTGGCCAACGCCATGGGCCGAAAAGCGGTTGAGCAGCTGAACACCATCAAGCACGGTGGAGGGTTCACCTCTGTAGGGCAGAAACCCGCCCCGCCCCCTACGAAGACCGCATTCAAACCCGGTCCGAAACTGGAGCGGTCAAACAGCGACTTGGCGCGGGAAATGACACCTCTGCCTGTGCGTGGCTAGATGGCACTTGCAATGGAAAGAAGAGGTGTTCTTTCTCATTGATTTTATATAATGGGCTTTCACGTCCAGAAATTTTGACATTGGATTTTATACCTCTACCCAACGAAACTGAAAAGTAACCTAAGAGGATTTTGGATGTGTACATTTCAAACGGATTTAGGGGAGAAGTTCAGTCCGTTTGTTCTTACACGGCATTGCTGTCGTCTTCCTCATTTTTCCTCTGCTGTTTGCTGTTAGCTGCATTGTATTAATCATATACGGCATTGCCATTTCGCTAGTTATTATAATCAGACCTCATATCCATGGAACATGAAACGCGTATAAAGATACTATTTATGCCAGTATGTTTTATAATAACCGAATGATCCATGTGGTGGTAGCTGAAAATGCTTCGCTTTTGGCTTTTGGTGCCAGTCCTTTATTCTCCGGATGCAGCATGCCGAGCAGAGTAAGATCAGGTTCTACTGCCTAAACATTCAAACATTCAAACAAACAACTCTTTGAATTATCACGGCCTAGTTCCTTAGAGGTTCAAGTTCTTGAGGTGAGCTTTAATCATGGGGTAAATGACATCCGACTCGGTGCCTTGGAACACCTTCAAGACGTCTTGTGCCTGGTAATACTCCACCAGGGGGGCAGTCATTTCAGCGTATGATTCGAGGCGCTGCCGCACTGTGTCCACCTCATAGTACAGAAAATGAGAAGACTGAGAGTAAGAAAGAGTCGAAAAGATTATACGGAGCACACAAAAGAGTCTCTATCTAGGACTGCATGCGCATGTCACATGTGCCCTTTCTTTCTCTCACCCAATCCTCGAAACACACATGCAGACACCTGATTGTCGTCGTCGCGCTGCACCAGCGGCTCACCAGTGACGTCATCCACACCCGCCACTTTCGGGGGCTGGTAGTCGTCGGCGTAGGTGCGCCCACTCTGGGGGTGAATCCACCGCCGCGCAATGCGAGAAAGAATGGTGTCGGTGGGCACATCCAGGCACAAGACTGCGTTTACTTTCAGCGAGGACGCGAGCGCCTCAGCTTGAGCCTACTTGAAATAAAGCCAGAATCAGAGATGAAAGGGTGGACCTCCACAAGAAACTTTTTAAATTTCCACGCCTCGACCTGTTTAGCTGTCTCTGTACCTCTCTCTCCCCCCCCCCCTCTTTCCCTCTTTCCAAAAGTATCTTCAGCCCCGCTTGCAGCGCCCACTATAAAACCCAATTACCATCAACCAAGTGCTAAACTCACCACAGTGCGGGGAAAGCCATCGAGAAGCAAGTTTTGAGATTCGCCATTTTTGACGTCACCCAGGACCAAGCGTACAATCAGGTCATCGGGTACCAATTTCCCGCTCTGCAGAGTAAAAGAAAGTGAAAGAATGGAGAAAGTGAAAAACAGAGTTAAAAACAGAGTCAGTGAAAACGGGAAAGCGTGATTTGGATTCTAAAGCTTTCGGTTATCAAACTGAATGACACGAAAAGAAGATGATACTTCATACAAGTCAATCACCTCCATGAAACTCTTGGCTTCCTGGCCTAGCGGCGTATTGTTGTTCACGTGAGCCCGCAACGAATCGCCTGTGCTCAAGTGGCTAAACTTGAAATCCCGCAGTATCTTCTTCGAAATAGTTCCCTGAGCGAATCAAAATCAGTGCACCATGAAAATTATTGATCAGATCCGGTAATGGAGTTACTTTGGGACAGCGCGGTAACTATAATATCAAATAAGTCACCTTTCCTCCGCCAGGCGGGCCCATGATCAAACAGACGAAAGGTAAGTTGGACTGAGGCTCCGCACTAAAATAACGCCGTGAACCAGCCTTCAGTAACCGACAGCTTATGCCAAATAGGCTCATGTTGATACTTGGATTTGATCAAACTACTCGCGATCCAAATTCTTCAAATCAAGAGTAATTGAGCCTACGCAGCAACTAGCTCAATGTTGTCAAAAGAGTGTCACGTTAGCACGTTAGAGATCTTCTGATGGATCGCAAATTGTGACGTTAGCACTCTGCTTCAGCCAGGTTGCCCCCCGACTTCAATCGATTGTTTTACCAATAGATGCCCTCTTTGAATCGCTCAGATGGAGGCGACAAACTTGCGGCAGCGAGGAAGATGCACTGACCGAGGTAACCTACTGGAACTTCTACTCTTTTGTAATGTAATGAATGTATGCGCATGAAAAAATCTTTCGCGCCGACCGCCGAACAACTTTTACTTATGAATCTTGAGATTTCTTCAACCTCCCTCGTAGAAGGAAAAAAGCGGAGCTTTCCGAACGGAGAACGGAGGATGGAGGAGTACGTACCAAGATGCAGTAGAGCAGCTTCACCGTTTAGCTTGAAGCATGTACAAGCTGAGCTATGCTGTATATACCCTAGACTTCTGCGCACTCGGGCAGTTTAGTCTAGCCGAAGTGTTTCAAGAGAGTAGCTAGCTTTCATGGTACACAGAGGCGGCATTTTTTCTATATAGAGATCAGCAAAACCACGACCGTTCGATTATCGATAATCTTTCTAACATCGTCGGCACTTCTCAACGAAGGTCTCTTCCTGTAGTTGCCATCTCTAGCTTTATCTTTAAGTATGGAAAATTACGGGTATGGGTCATGGGACCGGCAGCGGAAGCAAGTGAATCGCTTTGTGGCAACGCCAGCAACCCGACATCTAGTGACGCCTCCTGCACGTAAGTTTTTAGCTGCCCTTAGGGGCCTAGGCGTTGCTTCTCTACGCTTTGAGAGCTTTTTCGTGCATAAAATCGTACATGTTGTATACTATACTGGTCTTAACGAAAGCGTCTTCAAATTTTGTCCTGCGTTTTTCTAACTAGCGAGCCGCCACTTCGAGCAGCCAAATGAGCAAAAGAAACGGTACCCTGGCGTGGGCGCAGGCATGGCAAATTTAGGCAACACCTGTTACTTGAACTCAGTGCTGCAAGCCTTAGGAGCTTCCCAATACTTGCAAAAGTGCCGCAGATTGTCTCCACACCGCGCAGAATGCCTTACGGCCGCGCGCACTGCGAGCGGCGCTACGTCGCTCTGCGTGATGTGCTTGTTAGAAGACCATTTCGATGCCGCAAAGCCGGTGTCTAGCCTGGAGAAAAGCGCCAATACCATCGTGCCAGAAGCGATCGTTCGCAACTTGAAGTTAATCTCGCCCACGCTGCGCGCCCTGGCTCAAGAAGACGCGCACGAGTTCTTGAGGCTGCTCATCGACGCCATGCAGCGCGGTTACCGCCGCCCTCCAGCGCCGAGTCCCGGGTTGAACAGCCAACAGGATGGCGTCAGCAATATGGGCGGTGACGGGTGGCCGCCGAAGCACGCGTACCCATTTAGTATGTTTGCTGGCGCTTTGCAATCGACGGTCGTTTGCTCGGTGTGCTCGGTAAGACAATTTCCTAAGAGAATTGATATTTCAAGGATCGTGCTTTTGAGACTTCGTTGTTTCAAATGAATCGCAATGTCGAAATACAAATAGAGTAAACAAGTAGCATTTTCCTAGTGATAACTTTGCTACCCAGCTCCTCATCAATACTATTCTTATTCCTTCTCCAACATGTATGCGGCATGAATTACCTCCTCAAGGCCAAGTCGAAGATGATCGACCCTGTCGAGGATTTGGGCCTTGAAATTGGCGATGGCGTGCGCTCCGTCGAAGACGCGTTGAACAAGCACACCAAGTCGGAGGTTATTTAAACGGCTTTCTTGCATTATGTTCCCTCCATTTTGCCTTGTTTGTCTGCCTTTTATGTTCACGCTTCTTCTCTCCCCTGTTTTTTGACGCTCTCATCTTCTATTTTCAAACGGTATTACCAAATCATTCTTACTCCCAAGTAGCTCATGAGACCTTTTGCTTATTCCTATGCTAAAATGCCATGCATATTCTCCATGCCATTCAGGTCCTCGAGGGCGCCAATTGTTACCAGTGCGACGCCTGCAGAGCCAAAGTGCGCGCTCACCGATCGATTCAAGTGCACAACGTCGCCCCTGTAGTGGTGGTTGCCCTCAAGCGGTTTGTGTTCACCGCCGCGTCACTGCTGGGCCCAAGCAAGGTGCGAGAATATAGAAGATGGTAGTAGTAGTAGTAGTAGTAGTAGTAGTAGTAGTAGTAGTAGCTAGAGTGTTGATGGTGCTAGTTGCACGGGAGGCGGTGGTTTCGCGCAATCTTGCCTTTCTCTACTTTGCCCATCCTTTCCTTTTCATTTTTCTTTCCTCTCTTCCGTACATATCGCCCCTTTCTTTACAATTTCCTCCTAATCACACCCTTTCTCCTGTTTCTTAATTCTCTCTCCTTATGTTCTACTCTAGGTCTCTACCCACGTGCGATTTGGCGAATTTTTAAACTTGCAGCCTTACTTGTCGCCCGAGGCGCAGGAAGCTAGCACTGCAGCCGGTGTCGAGAAAGGCCCTAGAGCCGAGCTTTTCGCTGTGGTGGTGCACCAAGGCAACACCGTCCACAGCGGCCATTATTATGCGTAAGTAGAAGATAAATACTTAAAGAGACAGAAGGGAAGTTGCAGAAAGGGATACAACACGTGTGCCCTTCCGTAAAGCGGGAGATGAGATCAGGCGAGAGCTGTTAAGAACTTGGTCGCATAGGAGAGAGGGATTGTGCTAGTTAGTATCATTTTAAAGGTCGAATTTGCAGCTTCGCCCCATATGTCACCACTGCGCTACCTCGAAGACTGGACTCCCGCTCATTCGTTCAATGTTACCAATGCAGGTACATCAAAGCATGCCCAGACGAGAGTGCTAGCAACACAGCAACTCCTTCCTCTAGCTCGAAGCCACGCCGGTGGTACAAAATGAACGACTCGGTTGTGACCCCTGTTGACTTCGAGGTGCGAATGTAGTATTTTTACACGACGAGAATGTTTCATTTTAATACTCTATAGATATGTTCGCTATCCCGTTTTGCTTTGATGCTAGTATTCAGGAATTCGAATTTTGCTTATGACCGATTCATTTTGCCTTTCTCATGTTTTGTCACAGACCGTCCAGAAGGACTTCGCTTACCTCCTCTTTTACGCGGTGCCGCCAAAGCACCAAATTCAGGGCGCCTCTGTCGCACCGCCACCTCCTTCGAACGCCTCTTTACCGTCTCCCACTGCTTCTGATGTGATGGGCCCGCCTCGCCCCCCGCACTCTCATGCAAGTTCGGACGAGTCTTCCAGTGAATCTGACTCGCTTCATCCTCATCCTCCACCAGTGCCACTCGGGACCCTCCCGCGGCCTTCCAAAGGTTTCATTGGGCCAGCACCGCCGCCTCCTTCTGACTCTACACCTGCTGCTGCTGCTGCTGCTGCCCCTGTTACTGCTTTTTCCTCGGCCCCAGTCAACGAAGAGCCCTTGAGGAAGCCGGTGGGCACCTGGGGAATGGTCGATGACAACGACGACGGCTCATCATCATCATCTTCTTCTTCTTCTTTTTCTTTTTCCTCTTCTTCTCCATTCTCTTCATCTTTGTCTTCGTCTTCTTCGTCATCCTCTTCATTGAGTGTAAAGCGGCCTGCACTGCCTGGGTACCCAACTGCTGTCGTCGCCTCGGAAGGAAGCTTTTCTCCAGACGGTACCAAGCGATTTAAGCTCGGCATTGGTGCAGGCGAAGGTTTTGCCAACACGAGTGGCAAGATTGAGATGGATGATGACTATGATATTGATGCTGCTGCGGTCGCAGCAAACGTCATGAAAGAAGCAAAAGAAAATGGTATACCTCTAGATGGTGAAATAGCGTCCAGCCAACGCGAGATGCTTGCTCGACAAGCAGCAGATTATTGGAGTAAACACCTTGTGGCGCAAGCTGAGCTTTACTTTTCTGCACGCACTGCTGCAGCTACAGCTAGGCACGCTGGCTCGCTCAGTACTATGGCTAGTGGCATCAACAGCAGCAGCGGCGGCAGCAAACAGGGCAGCAGAAGCAACAGCAGCAGTGGGGGTGGAGGAGGATACTTGTCGGCTGAAGCAGCCCAAGCGGCCGCTGACGCTCGGCTGGTGTCGTACGTGCTGCCGAACTTGCTCAAAGGAATGATCCCAGAGGTGCGGCCCGCTTGCCCGGGTGATATTAGTACGGAATCACTTGTGCAGTCACTTCGGCGCAGCCTAGAGGGCGACCTTCCTGGCGAGTACCTGGGACCACCAGAAGTCGAAGGCAAGTGAAGGCTGACGTGATTTTTTTTTGCGCCAGGCCTCCTCTTTTTTTAAGAATTTTTTTTTTTAGTGCAAATACGTAAAAATCGGTTTGTTAACTGCAAATTGATGCATCCCGAATTAAGGGGAAGTAATAAGCTATTTAATGAAATTACCACAACTTCAATTACGCGGGATATTTTTAATGGGCAATTGGAATTTGTTGGCCATTAATAGCACCAGCCACCTTACCACCTAAGCGGTTTGCTTCTTGTCTTTTGGCAGCGGTTTGGTTGCTATCTCATATCGAAAGTAGCTGCAATTAACTCGTTTACGTATACATATCATATACCATACAGTAACCCATACACCATACAGTACTATATACCTATACCATTGCCATAGCTGCCATACGAAGCGTTTGCCAAGGCTTTTTTTTTTTTTCACAGAGCAAGTCCGACTTGCGACTGGAAATATTCTGATTGTTGAGCAACAAGAAAAAAAGTCACTTCCATCCTCCACGCCTACGGCTGGTCGTGTCGGCCCATGGTTGACCAGTATATGTAGTTTTAGAGAGCCAAAATAGGAAATACAAGTGACCAAATCCTTGTACTACTATCCTTGAGGACTATACTTGCTGAGTGAAAGTGATAGAAGTTCTATCGAATAGAAGCACCAAAAAATCTTAATGTTGATCTGGAGAGATTGGGAAGTGGCCAAGTATCGCTAATGAGGTAAGAGCAAAGCATTAAGACGTTCAGGCATAATCATAATAATCGCATGCTCTTTTCGTTTTTTGCTCTGCACCTCTGCACAAGCACAAGAGCCAATTACGAAAAAAAATGTTTTTGCGAAGTCACCTCTCCTCTCTCCTCTCGATGCCGGATTGCCATATGTCCGGTTTAATGATATATTTAATCAATACGAATTAACCCCGCAGCATTCAGTTTTGGCATTGGCTTCTGTGTCATAATTTGGGTTTATATTAGTTCGAGTTCGAGTATACAGCGGCTGTATCCAATGACATGGGGATATATTGATGGGCTTTGGAGCACAAAGCACAGACGTAACAATCATAATCTGTTTGAGTGCACATGCGTGTGCGTGTGTGGTCATGGTTGTGGTTTTGATAGGGGCAGTTGTCCTTTTTGATGTTGCACAATCGGCTATAGCCGCCGTTGCAATCAGGCTCATCGGATGTATCTCAGTTCTATCCCAAGTCCTCTGTGGGATAGTTGCGCAGCAAGTGCTGTGGTAAGTTGCTCTGATGAGCTGTTTCAACCTGAACATCGCCATTTGCACAACTCGATGAAGGCGGAGGCGGAGCACCATTTAGGACTTCCGCTGAGTTCACATTAGTTGAAGACGAAGATAAAGAAGAGGAAGAAGACGAAAATTACGACAAAGCACTCCCTGACGAGAACTCTGTGGGCGCGAAGCGCGAAGTCACGTGATGATTGACGTGATTACCTGCCATGGAACTTTCCACGTTCATCCCTGCCGCTGTATACACTGTGCTATTGCTACTACGGGGTGGTGGGAGAAATGGCTGACGTTGCTGTTGCTGCTGTTGCTGCTGTGAGGACGCAAAGTTTACTGGCGTCTGAGCGGATGCTGCTCCACCAGGGCTAGATTGCTTGATTAGGATAGCTTCTTCGGCTTCCAAGAATTGGACGAGTCGGCGGCAAGCTATTGTGCGATCCGAAGGTGGCAACTGGGCAACCGCAGGTCCAATCATGTCTACGAGCTCTAGTACCGCCTTGAATGAAGAAGATAAAGAGAGAAGTACAAGACATTATCGATAAAAGACCTTGAGTGTTGTAGTGGCCGCACCGTTATTCGCACTGTAACTGTTAAATAAGCATGGTGATCAATTTAGCCGTGCACCTGATCTACGCTGTCTGTTGCGAAAAGCGGCGGTTCAGTGTACACCAGAGCAGGCGGTCTATTCAAACTATTATGAGTGGCCTGACCAGGCAGTTTTCAGGCAGAGCAATAAAATGGGCATGAGGGAACCAAATTGAATTTTTAAAAAAGACAGGCAAGGATGCTACCGAGGTTGCGGGAGAGTTTCGAAGTTACATTGATCACATAGAAGGAGAATTGAAAAAAAAAACAATTGCCGAAATAGGGCTTTGTATGTGGCAGCGTCTCCGAAGGTGTCAATATCACGTAGCTACAAACAGATTGTGGTGTTGGTAGAATACAGCACAGATGTAGACGAAGGGGAAGGAAGAATCGCGTGACAGGAATAGCATAGCATTACCCCGTCACTCCTAGCTGACATAGCGTCAGTGGCGCGGGGGGTGTATTGTTCATGAGCAGCTGCCGTCTGAGCAAGAACACTCAATGACGATAAATTATCCACGCTGCCGTGATTTAACTCCTTTGAAAATTTGGACATTTTGTGCGCCTGAGCGTAGATCGGAGTCTTAGTTCTGGAAGAGCGCACCGCTATGCTATAATTCTGACACTTTATCAATGGGCTTCCAGAAACTGCCTCGCGACTCAAAGTCGCACAGAGTTTGACTGCAAAAATTAAATGCGCAGAATATGCGCTCGATAGGATTCACAGTTTAAGTGGCGGAATCAGGGTCATTCAGCCACACGCTCCTTAGCTCACTTCACACGACCACGACGACGTCACGACTCACTATACATCCAATGACTCTGAGTCAGTCAATTTAAACAGTCGAACTGTGCGTGCCTTTAAGAGAGGAAGATAAATTGAATTCCTTTCAGATAATCGTCGATTTCAAAAACTCGCCTCGGGTCTAGACTCAACTCCTTTGCAGAGACCAAAACTTTTGTTATTGAGCAGCGACTTGATGTCTTGCCACTTGTCAGAGTCCGGCTTGTTCCGGCCCGTCAAATATTTTCCACACACAACATTTTCATTCGATCACAGCCGGTTCACATGTTCGAAAAAGAAGAAGTGACGAAAGAGTTTTCGGCCAATCAGATAGTCAAATTCAGCTGCATCGAGCGGATAGAACGATAGAACATGAAACCATCTGAAGGAAACAGGCCGGTTGCCGGTTGCCCCACATTTTAGATTTCTGTGATGCTTCTCGATGACTCATGGGGATGCTATGGTCATTGCACTACGACTTCCACACACTACCATGAGCCCTGAAAATTCTAGTTTCCACTTAAGCTAAGCTTCGGAAGACTTTGTCTAAATCAGTCAAATGTTCTGACAACGATCGATTGACTATGCTACACGCTGATACTGATGGCACGAATATTCAGAGCCGACTTAACATGGCTTCAAGGCGCGTAAACAGGCTGGGTGACGAGAAGCTTAAAGCAATTCCCTTCCGATTTACAGTATGCTGTCACTATTCATCGTTTAAATCCATTTGAGGATGTCACGGGTGAATGCGTCCCCCCTGTAAGTGTAATGCTCGTCACGAGCATTCACACTATCCAAGGCTCTGGGAAAGAAGAATTGATGCCGAGCGCGCTTAAAGGCACTCTTTTACCTGTCCCTGTGGAACACGAAAGTCAAAAGGATTCCTTGCGCGCAGTCCTCTTCGACTTTGTTGTTCTCTTGTGTCACTTGGGTTCGTACTGCAGTAGTACGAGTCCGAATTCATTGAAGTCGAACATGAACTCGAACTTAAATGACACAGAAGCCAGTGCTACGAGCGGAGGAAGAAGTGGGAATGCTAAGCAAGTGCGGAATGATTCAGAAGGGTGAGGGGAATAGGCCAAGTTTCCTTGAAAAATTTGCAAAAAGCGAGATATTTATGGGCATCGCGCATTCCGCAGGGCAATAGAGAGGAAGGCGCGCAAGCAAAGAAGCCCGTGACGTGCAGAACACGAGGTACCATTGGCAGAGGTCAATATTTGCATTTCAACACGCAAGGCGCCTACTGCCGCTGAGCCATTGGAGACATCGGCAGGAAGAACAGGAACTCTTTTCTCGTCTGCGGAGTGGCAGTGAATTTAAAAGCCTTCCCTCGATAATACAACCAGCAATATTCAAGCGGGCCGCTTGTGGCCTAGCTGCCCCTTCCTACCACAGGCCAACCCATAAATTTTCCGGGATAAGAAGGCTAACAGCTAGAGACCAGAAGGGATCTAACCTTTACTTCCGAGTTCTTTTGTTGGCCTCTACGACAACTGACGATACGAAAGTGATCTCAATACTCAATACACCGGTTTGCTACCGCAAAGAGACTGAACAACGGCGCGCTCTCTTCAATGCAGAAACAGACGCAGAAACGACTTAAGTCCGGTTTCAAAATTATTTCATGAACAGTTTCCACTTTAGAAGGGGGTGGAAGTATTATGCTTCCT
>Ga0307979_1002259_pt1 | contig 13410 bp, 8 predicted proteins | sample OrgLakmetage1058_FD_201833 | JGI IMG/M metagenome (GOLD analysis project Ga0307979, IMG submission 201833) | Saline water microbial communities from Organic Lake, Antarctica - #1058 | ecosystem: Environmental > Aquatic > Non-marine Saline and Alkaline > Saline | place: Antarctica: Organic Lake...
CGTCGCAACATGCCCGGACTCAGCATCCGATGATTTTTGCGGAGATAGTGCAAGCAGAGGAGAAGCACTCTCAGGAGCTGCTGCTAGATCAACGCCGTGCTGTTGGTCAGTTGGCTCCTCCGAAGAATCAATCACAAAACGAGAAGGGCGCCGCGACGGCGGCAAATTGCCACTGCCAGTCACTGCGCTGGTTGCCGTAGTTGCTACCGTTGCTGCTGCTGGAGTTGTAGTAGCGGCGGTGGCGGCAGGTGCAGGCTTCATCGCAGCAGCAACTGCCTTGGCCATGGCACCCGCCACCGCAACCGCCGCACCCGAGGCCGCAGCTACCGGGGCCACCGTCGCCGTAATCGCCGAATTGAGCTCAAACGATGAACTCGAAGTGATCCCAGTCGCTACTTCGCTTTCTGGCAGTGGCGGGGCAATCGGTGGAGGCACAGTCGGTGCGAGCACATCTCCTTCACCCAACACCTTGTGCTCATATTCTGCAGGAGTACCAGCACCAGCACCAGCCGCCTCTTTCGCAGCAGCAGCTTCTTGCTTGCTTTTCGCCTTGGCCTCAGCACGGCTGGCCGCTCTTGCCACAGCCTTTTCCTTGGCCCGAGCAACCGCGCGCTCGCGGGCTTGCAAGGCTCTTTGAGCGCGTTCGGCGTGGGCGCGGCGGCGCTGAGCCGATCGCTCGAGCGCCTGTACGTACCTACTGGGCTTCTCCGCGGCCAAGGCAGCTCGGCTGCGGTCGGCGAGAGCTTCAAGCTTCGCCGTGAGCGCAGCGAGGGCGCCGGAGGAGGTTAGGCCTGGTTCGTGCGTGAGGCCAGCGAAAGTGTGGGCTGCTTTGGTGTAAGCGTCTGCGCCTAGCGGCAGCGGTGGCATCGACGACTGCAGAGACGGTGACGGCAAGGGTTGCAGCTGAGGCGACTTCGAAGGCGACGCTTGAGCCAACGACTGCTGCGTTAGGTTGCCCAGTTTCGTGGTGAGCCTCGGTGGTGGGGGCAAAGCTTCGGCGAAGACCGCCGTGCAGGACGCAAACCCCACCACCATGGCCTGTCCCACTTGCACCGAGGACTCGAACTTGAAGGCCGCGTTTAAGCCCAGCACCTGTCAGCACACGACGAAAGAGCTGTGAAGTTTGGAATATAATAACACAAGGGCAACGAATGAAATTAGAAGCAAGAACTTTTGAATTACATGTGCACACACCTTGAGCTTGAGCACCAATTGCCGCTGCAGCTCATACTCCACGAACGGCAGCTGTTCGGACACCAGTTCCGCGTTGCGCGACCCGAGCCTTTTCGCCCACGAGTGCGGGCGGCACACGCGCGCTTGCAGCAACACCCCACTGCCCCGGGTGGGCAAATGCAGAGGAGGTTCCACGGTGGCCAGCAAGAGCTCCGGGACCCACTTGCGCCCGCACAGGGCGCAGGGCACTAGTTTCATGGCTTTGAAGGGGGCTTGGGTGTGGGCATAGGGCACGTGCGCTGCGGAGCAAGGCTTCACGCGAGGCACCCGCAGCGCTGACGATGCTCGCCCTAATGTAGTAGGACCAGAAGCAGCAGCTGCGGCGGCACCGCCATACATCAAGCCACCCCCCAATTGTGACCGTCGGTGGTTGAGCCTCACGCCATCACCAGCCCCGCCTCTTCTTCGTCCACCGGACACAGCTGCTGCTGCTCCTAAAACTGCCCCACCCGCACTGCTGCTGCGCTTTGTCTTGCCTTCTTTGCTGTTGAAACTCGCTCGCCTTTCTGAGCGCCCGAACCCACTCTGGATCCGGTTCCGGTGCTGGTGGTGGCCTTTAATGGATGTTGCTGCAAACTCAGCATCTACTGTGCCATCAGCAGCAGTGCTGGCATTGTTCGCATCACTGTCACCACCGCCGCCACCAGTATCTGTATTTTGACCGCCACTCCCAGCATTGGGAACTGGTGCCTCGGATTCTAGCTTGTCCTTGTCCACCTTTGTTCGAGCTGCATTATCGTTCTCAGCTTCAGCAGCAGCAACCTCTTCATCGTGCGCGTGGGCGTCTAAAATCCACTGCGCAGCGGCGGTCCTCGTTTGTCGGGCTAGGTCGCGGTCGAGCGCCATCAACGCGTCGCTCGGCAACAAGAGGGCACGCAAGGTGGCTGCCGTGCCCGAGCAGGAGAGCACGCACACGTCGTCGTGGATCGAGCAAGTTTCGGTGTAGCCTAACACGTGGGTGCAACACAAGCTTTGTGCGTGGGCGCGCAGCTGGCAGTGGCGATAGTTGTGGTAGCAGAAGTCGTAGCGGACAAACAAACACCCGAAAGAATGCAGCGTGTGAAAAGGGGGAAGGCAGAGCACAGCACATTTATGACGAGCATAGAAAAAGCATGAATCCGCATACCTAGCGACAGAATACTCCTGGCTTCCAATGCACATTCCTTTCAAAAGACTCACCTCTTCTCGGAGCTCAATCCACCAAGTATCTCTTGTCTCGAGGTCGTGCTTCGAGGTCTTCACGCGGCCCAAATACTTGACTGACCGCGCCATCACCACACCCCCGACATGCAGTTTGGTGCGCGGAGGCACTTCGCACAGGGTCAACAATTGCACTTCAAACAAAGCTCCTTGGCTCTGAGGATCGCCACTCGATGCGTTCGCGTTGCTACTGTTGCCACCGCCACCGCCGCTACTGCTGTTGTTGTTGTTGCCGTGCAATGATGAAGGCTGCTGCTGCCCTGCCTGATTGTTTTGACTGCGGCGGCGAGCAGGCTTCTCATCCATGCCACCACCACCACCACCGCTGATGCTGCTCTTACGACGGTGTTGCCGCTGCTGACTGCGGTTTCCTTTCCTCTTTACGCCGCTGCTGCCACTGCCGTCACTGTCGCCTCTGCCGCCTCCATCGCTCCCGCTGCGGTCATCGTCACCGCCATTGCCACCATCGTCATTGCCATCGCGCCCTCCGTCGCCGTCGCCGCGACTTTCATCGCCGTACAGGCGCACCTAGTCGCACAAGCACAAATGTCAATTTTAAACAAAATAAGTGCAGGAAATGCGCACACTCACACGGCGCGATGTGCTCTTCACGCGCCAAGAATTTTAGTTAATTCAATGCAAGATTATCTGCGCACCAGATGTTGAATGGCGGCGTTGGGCGCTTGCGTGGCGCCACTCGCCACATCATTTGAGGGACCGTCCTCGCCGCCGTTGCTGCCGCCACTGCCCTCCCCGCGCTGGCCGCCTCCTCCCCCTCCGTGCTTTCCTCCTGCACCTCCACCGCCGCGGCTGTTGCCGTCGCCGTGATCGTTGCCATTACCGCTCGCATCGCTGCCTCGGTCCGCCGCGTCATCGCTGAAATCGCCGAATTCGGTACTGCGCGCTGATTGGCCGGCAGTACTTGCTTCAATCACTGCTTTGCTGGCGCGCCACGCCAAGAGCTCAAACCCCACGCGGCCATCGCCGTCCGAGGGCAAGTGCCAATCCTCGAGCCCAAAGCCGCTCGCCACCCACGCAGAGAGGCTCGACTCTAATTGAGCACTGTGGTCTCCTGGCGCAGCATGATTGCTATCGGAGTGGGCATTAGGACGCCTATAGTCGCGTCGTTTTCGACCGGTGCTCGTGCGTGCAGCACGGTAGCGGCGCTCTCGACTGCGGTGGCCGCGATGGGAGGCATGCTCATCAGTTGTAGCAGCCGCAGCTGCACCAGGTGCTTGATTATTGGGCAAAAGGGCGTCCCTATTGGTTGGCGACGATGCAAGGGAGGTGAGATTGCCCTCTGAAAGCGACGAAGGCAAAACACGCCCGCTCCCACTGCTGCTGTGGCTGCTGTTGCTGCCCTGGCGCCGCAGTTTTCCGCGATTCCCACCTCTTTCGTCGTCGTCAACGCCGACATGCGCTCGGTGTTCTTGCTCGCGTTGCCCTGGTTCCTCTTCGCCTTCATCGTCAACTCGTCGTTGCCGTCGGCGCATTTCGGCTTCCTCTTCTTCCTCTTCCTCCAATCGTCGTTGGTTCGCGTCCCGCCGCCGCAGCTCGAGCATCCGCCCGCGGTCTCGCCTTAAGCTTTGCATCAAGGTCGCCGCCACTTGCTGATGAGCATCCCGCAGCCCTTTCTCAAGCTCTGGCGTGGGCACTACCAGAGCAGCCGTGCCGTACGCCCTTGCCACCAGGCCGCTGTCGCCCTCCACGTCCAAATGTTGCTTGAACGCCAGCACGGCATTTCCTCCCAACTCCAGCACTTTCCGCCCCAGCTGACGGCGCACCCGCGACCCCAGCTTGTAGAGGAGCCCAAGCCGGAGTTCGTTGGACGACCGGGCGCTGCGTGCGCGGTCCATGAGGGCAAATTCGGGGTCGTCTTCCACGACCAGCTCTTCGACGAGGCCAAACACTTCCAGGACCGTGAAGACGCCCGTTTCGAGTGTGCTGGGGTGGAAGAAAGACACCCCCGCAGACGATTCCCGAAAGCGATTCTCGTCGCCAATGAAGGTTACCTGAGGGGGCAAGATTGGGCAGACTAAGATGGAGATGATGGCGAGGATGGACTCTCTTGGTTGAAGCAATTAGTCCACTCAGAGAGGCATTTAAAGTTGAGGAGTTGCAATTGTTGCGTTATGATCCGCAAGTAAATTCATGCAAAAACCTTGATGTCGAGGTGCAGTTCGCCGCGGACACCGCGCAACGTGTCAAAAATGGGGAACCACCCTTTCACGGTGCGAGGCTCGTCTTCGGCCGAGCTCGCTTCCTCCACACGCATCAGCAAAGGGCTCAAGTCCACGTGCACCAAGCCCACCTGTGAATTGCACCACCAGGAGGAGACAGGTTAAAGGCTCTTCGTGCGAACACCTTCCTTCTCCGCGAAGCAAGCCAAGATACAAGTTCGCAGAGGCATACTTAGGTCACAGAATGTAATTGACAACAGCCATTATATGTTTTACTCCAAACCCTACGCGAATGCCTCCTCCCATCCCTAGCTGCAGCCGAAGCGAAGACTTGAAGCCCTAATATCCTTACCGGGTCGTCGCTCGAATAAACGTCGTGGTCCATGACTCGAAATTCGAGTGGTTCCGACTGCAACATGGCGTCGTTTACTTCAAACCGAAATAGCTCGTGCCAGGTTGGCGCGAGCGTCTTGTGCGCCACTTGCGTTCGAGCCTGCCACATTTGAAGAATAGTTGTAGTCTTCATAAGTGGTTCGAAAAGAATAGTGGTGCATGTGCTGTCCACCCAGAGCACGCAAAGCTCAAGCGAATGGTCTTAGGGAACTACGGAGTGGCATAAGCTTTATATCCAAGGCCACGCATCTCTACTTACTTCGTTTGGACCCAATGAGATAGCAACGTAAGCGTCCGTGTACCCATCGCCCTGCATGTTTCTCTCCATAATAGGTAGATCCCTCGCCGCAATCACGCGGATTTTCACCATGGAAGGCATAATATTCAAGTTCTGATGCTAGGGTCAGTAATGAGGTCTCAATCACTGAAGGAAAATTAGCATCGAATCCGTAGACGAGTTTGTGTCCTAGCAGTTGGTGGTATGAAAAAAAGTGATGCCTTTCAGAAACCTAGCCACTGTTTGTAGCAATGCTGTCTTCGTAGCAGCCCTGCGGTCGGGTTTGGCTAGTAGTAGTAGTGGTTTGGCCTCTGGTGGGGCCCGCCCGACTGAAGGCAGGCTGCTGAAGCTGAAGATTTGACAAAGAAGGGAGAGAGACAAAGACAAGAAACCAGAATCCAGCCAAAGTACAAGAAACTTTTGTTGTCCGTCTTTTTACGCCTCCCTACTGAAAGGGTGAGTGCTGCCCAACTTCACCTGAAAAGCGCAAAACTCGGTACTTTCGAGACCTCACCTGTTTTTCATATGACCGGCAACGTCCAGTCCATCAAAGCATCAGAGCGAGTAGTCGTGGGCGTTGCCATCTCTCCAGGTGATGAACGCCCCCATGGGCCCGCTCCGCCCCCATCACTTCGGGATCATCTCTCATAACAAGCTTATCTTATATCATGCCTTCATGCACTCATGTGCATATGCGCGCGCACTTTTTTGTGTATGAGGAGCTCTCACTGACCGTCCCTGGTTACAGCGTGGGGGCACGGTGCACCCGGGGTTGCATGTCTCCGCCCCACTTCGCACGCGCCACACCTCACGCGCCTGGGCATTGAATGAATATATATTGTTATATCTTTCTCCTGCCTCGGCCCTGCGCGCGCTTGTGTTGTGGGCTTTGCGAGCTCTTCGTCTTTTTTGGATTGGGTGAAAGTCCGATGACCAACGGCGTTAAAGCTTCACCGCGCTCACTTGCCTCGTGCCCCGCCCTTTTGTGCCCGTACGCTTTCGTTGTGTGTAGTTCTTTAGGTAAACATGAAGCTCGTGGTGGCTCTCGCCATGCTCATGGGCGCTTCCGCTCAGGAAGCCCCTGCGGCCCCTGCTGCTGCGGACTCTACCCGCCTCGACATTCAGTTTGGCGTCTCCGGCGCCGGCGTGTGCGACCTCGCCCTGGAGCACACCGACAAGGTGCGCGCGGTGGTGGCGAAGGCCATCAAGCACGCTGAGTCCGGTGAATCCCTGAGCGTGGAGGACATTGTCCACTACGACGTGTCGGGCTGCTCGGCCCGCGCCCGGCGCCGCAAGGTGCTCTCGGACAAGACCGCCACCATTACGGTGGGCTTCACCACTCAAGCCTCCAAGGGCCGGTTCCTCACTGCAGACTCGTTCTACGACGCGGCCACGGAGTCGCTCAAGGAGTCGGTGGAAGCGCTCACCGCCGACTTCGGCACCGCGTGCGACTGCGCCGTGAACGTGGACACCATCAAGCTCGAACTCTCCACCAAGGAAGAAGAACTCGCGGAAGCGGACGAGCCCGTGCGCAAGCTTTCCACACCGCCGCTGTCGGAAACCTTCAAGTCGCCGTCCCCGTCCCCAACCACCACCTACTACGCGGGCGCGGACTGCCCGAACGGCTGCTCGGGCCACGGGTCGTGCTCCACCAACGGCTGCATCTGCTGGTCCAACTGGGGCAACGGCGACAACACCGGCGGCGCCTGCGACGTGCGCGTGTGCCCGTACGAGATTGCCTGGGTTGACACCCCTACTGCGGAAAATCGGGCCCACGCGCTGCGCGAGTGCGCGGGCCGCGGCATTTGCGACCGCGAAACCGGCGACTGCGCGTGCTTCCCCGGCTACGAAGGCAAAGGCTGCCGCCGCACCTCGTGCCCCAACGCTTGCAGCGGCCACGGCACCTGCGAGTACCTGGCGGAGCTCCGCAACGACTTGGGCGACGACTTCAAGTGGACCGGCTCGGCGCCCACCCGCAACCAGTACGACTTCGAGTTCCCCCTCCTGTGGGACGCGCACAAGTCCCGCGCCTGCGTGTGCGACCCCAAATACACCGGCCTGGACTGCTCAATCCGCATGTGCCCGCGCGGCGACTTCGCGCACTACTTTGCGCTCGAAAAGACCCCGGAAACCCAGGCGGTGGTCATCACCAACGTGTTCAACCCGGTCACGGATGGCTACACTGGTGATAACGCCAAGCTGTACATGGACAACGCCTACAAGGTGGACATGGGTATTGACAGCAACCAAACCGAAACCAACGGCGAATTTGCGCTCACTTTCCGCTCCACTCTCAACGAAGAGTACACCACTTTCACCATGAACGTGTACAACTTGACTGAAGTGGTCGTGGAAGAAGCCCTCAACTCCCTCCCGAACAAGGTGGTCGAAGAAGCTTCCGTGGTGCTGTACCGCAACTTGTCCAAGTACAACGCCACCAACTACGGCCTCGGCGGCCAGAAAGTGCACCTGTCGAACTACCCCGGCGACCAGAACTACCCTTACGACCCCGCCTACAACTACACTTGGTACGACACTGATCTGGTGATGAAGATCACCTTCAACGGCGGCATGACGAAAGGCGACCAGTACGCCCTGGAGTGCCGCACTGCTTACTGCGACGCGGGCTGCCAGCCTAAGCTCGAGCACCCGCTGGACTTCAAGCCGGGCTCGTCGTGCCTCGTGATGAACGACCATGTGGAGGCGGTGGGCGTGAACTGGGAGTGCAGCGGCCGCGGCGAATGCGGCGAAGACGGCACCTGCGAATGCTACGAAGGTTACACCGACGAATACTGCGCCACCAAGACCGCTATTATCTAAAAGAAAAGAAACTGGAAAGCGGGGCACCCCCACGGTAATCTAAGTACAACAGACGAAGGCTATGTGAAGAGTCCCCGGTTGCTTTTTTTTTCAGCTGGCTCTTTTTTTGCCTTGAAATTTGATTCTAAATCCGAACTACTGACTACTCCAAGGATTACTAGTAAGATCTACGATTCATAATAATTCAACTCGCACGGTTACCAATGCGAAGAACCACAAAGCGGCCCAGATCTGCGTTGCTTTCGACTTCCTACATAAAATAGGTAGTAGGGGGCGAGGGGGCCAGGTACGTCAATGTCAGCGGAATCCGAAACGGCGGGATTCCAGCTTTCAGAATTTCAGGGCCATTTGTTTTTGTTTTATCGAACACTTCTGGAAATAAACAAACAGAAGTAGCTCAACATGGGCATGGGTATGTGGGATGCACAGCAGCACAACGATACTGTTGCACTTGCGTCAATATGAAGACAAAACGCCGTTCGCGTCAGTGGTCAACGGCGTTGCGTCTCCGTCGCCGTCAGTGGAGACGGAGACGCGAGACGCGGCCAACGGCCACCTAACAGCGCCCTCGGAGAAGCAGAGCCCTACATCGTTGTGCCTTGCCGCTCTAAAATGGCCTTCAGTGCTTCAGAAGCTCTTTCTTTCATTGCCGCGGCTCTTTCTCTGGCTGCTGCGCTCTGGAAGCCGCAAGCCCTTGCCAATGCACTCTGGTTCTCAGCTTCCACCGGCAGTGGAGGCTCGCGCGAGTACCTGTCCGCTTTCAAGAGAGCCGCTAGCTCCGACGCAAATGGCCGCTCCTTAGGGTTTTGCCGTAAGCACAGGTTGATTAACTTTTGGTGTTCCTGCTTGGTGTTGTGGTAATGAGGGCGCACACCCTGTGCTAAAGCCGCAAAATGCGCGTCAGGATTGGTACCCCCAGGCACTCGCGGGGGCGTGCCCTCCAGCACGTAGTAGAACACCATCCCTACACTGAACACGTTTGCAGAGGTTGAATAAGAGGCTTTGGTTTCGTCTCTCGCGTCGTCGTCGTCTCCTGTGACGGCGAGGCGCACTTCCGGCGCCATGTAGCGCGCCGTCCCACAGTTGGAGGTTTGCTCGAGGGCGTTGGTGGGCGATGAGAGCAGCACCCGGCCGTGGCCTCCTGTGGGGGGAGATAAACTGCTGTCAAAACTGCTGGCTGGGCTTGACTTGGCACTGTCACTGGCAGCAGCTTGATTTGGTTTGTGTAACAATGGCAAAGCAGTGGGCGTCGACTGCATGTTGAACAGCCGGCTGATGCCGAAATCCCCCAGCTTGCAGTGTAAACTTTGCGTGAGCATGGAGTTCGTGGGTTTGATGCCACCTATTCATGAAGGAAAGTTCAGTCGCAAATTTAGTGAGCCCTTTATACGTAGAGAGCATGTTATCTGAAACAGATAACTTGTCGTGCGTAAAGAAGGAGTACGTACGGTGGATTAAGAAATTCGGCTTGCGGTTGTGGAGGTACGCGAGCGCGCGAGCCATGTGATTACACCACCGCACGCGCGTTGCTAAAGTAGTCTTCGGGTGCTGACTCAAGTAGTCTTCGACCGACCCTAGCGGCATGTACTCCATCACGATGAAGAGCTTGCCGATGCTCGGAGGGTTCGTAAAGCCCAGAAACTGCACCACGTGTGGATGGTGCAGCTCCTTCATCATTTTTATCTCTGTGTATAGACGCAAGGAAATTTACGGCCGACAGCGGGGTACTTGTTAGAATTCACTAGGCAGGGCTAGTTTCTGCTACGACTTGCGACTAGGAGCAAGCTGGCACGAGGGAATAATAATTGATTTTGGTCTATACCTTTTTGAAAGAGCTCATGGTTCTCTTCGAGGTCGAAATTTTCGAGCGTTTTCAGAGCTACCGAAGTCCCCCACCATTCGCCGAAGGTCACTTTGCCGAATTTGCCCTGGCCCAACACTTTTGTGGATAGCTGAAAAAAAAGAGAGGAAGGTAGGAGTTTGAAGCGATTTACTACCCAAAAGTGCAGGTTACTTCCTAGGGATAGCACAACTCGATATCTTAGGGGCTTTCGAGAGGGGTTGGTTCCCAACAATGGAGATTCTCCTTACCACCAAGTGATCAGCACTGATCTCCCACATAGACAGGTTGCCTGTGATACCACTTTCATCCATGCTAGTGAGCTTTGCGTCCACGCCACTAGCAGATAAACGGTAAAAGGCTATGAGCCCGCTGGTTGAGGATAAGAATCAAAGATTCAGTCAACTGCTAATTAGCCGTAACCAAAACATCCTCGCATCATCTATCTGATGATGATGATGTCATCTCCGAGAAATCTGACTGATGAGAAGGCGTAGTTGTCCGTTGACTTCAGACTTTCTTGCTTTTCTTGACCTTTTTGCCCGATGGTGAAGTGGCATCAATCATACTGTAGCTAGCCAGTCGGACCCAAGTCTGGGGCGATTCTAGCTGCCCAGTTACGCTATGTGAAGCACGCTAGCTAGCTTAAGGTTCAATAAGATCAAAATCTATCATATTTGAGTTTCCATGTAGTTTAAAGTATTCATTTTGCATCACCTTCGCGAGCTAGTAAGCCGAATTTGTGGCCAATCTGGCGCGAAAGGTTTTGCACATGTCTTCACAGCGGTCTCAAACAATCAACGGTGGGATTTTATCGTGGTGGGATGCCGTGAAGCTCGTTTGGAGGCCCCGAGGCATGGTTAAGGAGGAGAAGCCTGCCGAAGATAAGACGTCTTTTCTTGCACTGTTTCCTACAACCCAGCAGCGTGGTCAGTCTGAACCGTCGACACAGCGCTGTGAGCATCAAGTACGAGTCGTAGGCACTCGCCTAGTGTGCGCAGCAATAGTAATCTACCTCCTCGCAGGTGGAGCTTCGACTATTCGGAAAGTGTACCCCGAGCACGCGATGTGGCTTGACCGAGTCTGCACGCGCACTGACACTTGGCGTGATCCTTCAGTGGGCGAAAACGGCCAGCGAGTCTCGTCGCAACGAGAGCGAACGCTGAAGCACTACCCTGCACTCAACAGCCCTGCCCTGTGGCTACTCGAGCTAGCAGCGTATGGGTGGCGAGCATTCGCAGCACCGGGACCCGACCAACCTACCCTAGACGCCACTGACCTGGTGATTCTGGTAGGCGCTCACCACAAGACTGGGTCCGTGCTCGCGCGCAAGGTCCTCGCACACGCATGCGTTGCCCTCAGGCAGTGCGGCCACTTCCACGTCACCTCAGGCAGTGAAGCCGACGTGAAGCAAAGCGTAGCAACGCCGGGTGTTCGATTAGTGAGCCATCCGCAGTGGGCATGGCTCCCCGCGCAACTGGTGCCTGCTCATCGGCCCTACTTGTTTCTGCACTTTTGGCGGCTGCCCGCTCCCAAGATCGCGTCAGGCTACGTGTACCATTTGTCGGGTGTGGAGCGGTGGACCACTGCTTTCAAGTTTCGAGCGGCAGACGTGTGCCAGCCTCAACGGTCTAGGAGCGCCAGTGGCAGGACGAGCAGCAGCAGTAGCGCTGCGAATAGCATCAGCCGCTCTTGTGACGCACTCAAAATTTGCCGGCCATGCTGTGTAGAAGTGCTGAATCAAGGAAACCTCCGAGCAAGCGACCATGGTGTTGGATCTACTGGTTCCTTTAGCCATGTTGAAAGAGCTTCCCTCACTCGAGGTGGCAGCCGCGCAAGTAGTCATAGTCGTAGTCGTAGCAGGATAAGTAGTAGTAGAAGCAGCAGCAGCAGAAGTAGTAGCAGTAGCAACAGCCGGCGGCACCGTAGCTTGAGCGCGAAGAGCAGTGCGCTGTATTCCACCGCAGAGATTCGAGCTGCGCGAACGAACGGCGACCGAGCCCTGCGCTTTCTGTGCACTCAAATGTCGAGCGTGCCCGACTTGGCGCACGCACCCTCCGCAGCAGCCACCAACAGCAGCACGCGCCACAACGATGACGGCGACATGGCTTCTAGCCACGGTGCCAATCCTAGCGGAAACCCTCGCCGCAGAGGAGTCAACGATTTCCGTGGCAAAGACTTACCGGGAGGAGCGAGCCTAGCTGTGGTGCTGCGAGAACTGAGCCTCGAGCATGGGCTCTTGTTTGAAGCCGGGATGCAGTGGTTTGAGAATTACCGCATGGCTCAGCTGGTGAACCGCACAAGGCACGACCCGCGAGTGCTGCATTTGGAGCTTGGGGCTTTCATGGGCAATTATCAGAGCGCCATAGCGCAGCTTTTCAGCTTTCTGAGCAATGCAGGCCCTGCAATGGCCAAGGCCTTCTCGATGGAACAAGAGGCCGCGGCATTGAAGCAAAAATTAAAAACGCAGGGCAGTTTCAGCAATGGCAGCATCGGCAGCGGCGCTGGGAGTGGAAACGGTAGGCACGTTCGCTCCCACAGTAAGAGCGCACTTTCATCTGCTGGGTTAGCTGGCCTGGTGCTATGGGATAAGTCGTTAGCGAGCAAGCATGCCACTTTACTCCAGGAGTCTTTGACGTACAACATGGGCAGCAGCTCTAGCGCTGACAGCAGTAGCAAACATTCTAGCCTCTACGCAGCAGTGTACAACAGCCCGTTCTACCAGCACGGCACCGCCTCTGCGAGCGGCACGAAAGGCAAAGAAGCCGCAAGCATCGTCCTTAGCAAACTCATGTGCGAGCACGCTGATTTGAGGGCGCTCTACGAACCGGTCTTTGCGTTACTGAATCTTCCAGAAGGCTCACCGGGGCGGCCACGGTGCTCGGTGCACGGGAAAAGATAAATGATGCATGTTGGTGATATCGCATGGCCACTCTTTGGCCGTAAGTTTGTATACTCCTTGAAGTGAGCTGCTTTGTTCTCAATATCGCCAATTGACGCGGGCTAAATAATTGTAGTATGCACTTTTTATCTCCCTGCTCCTCTGTCCACCGCCCTTGGCTTCAATCGACATAGCACATCGATCGTTCAAAGGGCATAAAACGCAAGAAGGTGAATGTGGGCCTTTAAGATTTGTTTTGGATTCCGAGGTGGCGTTGAGTAGTCGAAGTCGAGGAATCAAAGTTAATTGTGAATGAGGAATGGGGAGATAGAAGATAGGTCAGAGTCTAATGCGACTGGGATGAGAAGCCAGTCCAGAAGACTAGTATCGGGATAGAACCGAGTGCGAATATCGTGCTCGCCGCTGTTTCGTTCGCTATTTCTCAGCTATTTCTATTTCTATTTTGAGACAGGCCCCGAAGGGCCGGAATTAGAAGACTAACAGGTAGAGAAGAAAAGCAAAGCAGCGCAAACTAGACCTAAGAAGCTAATCAGGCGCACATGCCCGAGTGGCCATGGAAGTGATG